>ENA-OQJG01000025-OQJG01000025.1-human-gut-metagenome-genome-assembly--contig:-NODE-25-length-24023-cov-2.854118_pt1 | contig 24023 bp, 26 predicted proteins | sample MGYA00242601_ERZ504767 | MGnify/ENA primary metagenome ERZ504767 (study PRJEB26092, sample SAMD00036362) | human gut metagenome | host: Homo sapiens | study: EMG produced TPA metagenomics assembly of... | reverse complement strand
AAAGAGGTAAATATGATGCCATTATCAATGAGTGGTGCCGGGGAGGCACAGATAATCAAGAAAATCGGCGGAAAGGAAGAGGTGAGATCTTTCCTTGAGAAGCTGGGCTTTGTAGTAGGCGGAGAAGTGACTGTCATCTCAGAGATAGCCGGCAATATGATAGTCAATGTAAAGGGCGCCAGAGTAGCAATCGGCAAGGACATGGCAAATAAGATCATGGTCTGATAAACAATGTAACAGGCATGGATATAGCATGTATGACATATATAACACATACAACACATGCAGCAATGTGCTGTATAAGCTGTAATCATTTAAGATTTAAACGACTTTGTATATGATATTATGCAAACGTTTATATAAATTTTTTAAACAACAATAAAATTAAAAAAGGAGTAGTCAGCATGAAGACATTAAAGCAAGCCAAAGTAGGCGAGACAGTCAAGGTTGTCAAGCTCACAGGCCAGGGCGCAGTCAAGAGACGTATCATGGATATGGGAATTACTAAGGGTGTTGAGATATTTATCCGCAAGGTGGCACCGCTTGGCGATCCGGTAGAGGTGACAGTGAGAGGCTATGAGCTATCACTTCGTAAGGACGATGCCTCTATGATAGAAGTAGAGTAAATTTTTTTTGCCTATAGGTTAGCAAACACAAACTATAGGCAGAATGAGCAAACAAAAATAAGGAGATTAAAACATGGCAGTAAAAATTGCTCTCGCAGGAAACCCAAACTGCGGAAAAACAACACTGTTCAATGCCTTAACAGGTGCCAATCAGTATGTTGGTAACTGGCCTGGTGTTACAGTTGAGAAAAAAGAGGGAAAGCTTATAGGTCACAAGGATGTAGACCTGGTGGATTTACCGGGTATCTATTCACTTTCTCCATATACTCTCGAGGAGGTTGTTGCAAGAAATTACTTAATCGGAGAGCAGCCTGATGCGATTATCAATATCGTGGACGGAACAAATATCGAGCGTAATCTGTATCTGACAACACAGATTATCGAGCTTGGCATTCCGGTACTTATGGCTGTCAATATGATGGACATCGTAAGAAAAAACGGAGACAAAATCAATATCAAGGCACTCGGCGAGAAGCTTGGCTGTGAGGTTGTTGAGATTTCAGCTTTAAAGAAGACAGGAATCAAGGAGACTGCAGAGAAGGCAATCCAGATTGCAAAGTCAGGTAAATCCGTTCAGAGGGTACATCACTTCGCAGATGATGTGGAGTGCACAATCGCAGGCATCGAGGATAAGCTTGGTCTTGCAGTAGCAGAGAACCAGAAGAGATTCTTTGCAATCAAGCTTTTAGAGCGTGACTCAAAGATTTCTGAGGTATTAAAGAGTGCTCCAAACGTAGACGCAGAGATTAAAGCTCTCGAGGACAAATACGATGATGACACAGAGAGTATCATCACAAACGAGAGATATCAGTACATATCTTCAATCATCGGCTCATGTGTAAAGAAGGCACGCGCCGGAAAAGAGACAGTATCAGACAAAATTGATAAGATTGTTACAAACAGATTTTTGGCACTGCCTATTTTCGCACTTATCATGTGGGCTGTATATTATGTTGCAGTATCATCACTCGGTGGAATTGTAACAGACTGGACAAACGACACACTCTTTGGTGAGTGGATTCAGCCGGCAGTACAGACATTCATGGAAAATGTAGGCTGCTCTGAATGGCTCGTATCACTTGTAGTTGACGGTATCATCGGAGGTCTTGGTGCACCTATCGGATTTGCACCACAGATGGCTATCGTATTCTTATTCCTCTCAATCCTTGAGGACTGCGGATACATGGCACGAGTAGCCTTCATCATGGACAGAATCTTCCGTAGATTCGGTCTTTCAGGAAAGTCCTTCATCCCATTCCTCATCGGATCAGGATGTGGTGTGCCTGGAATCATGGCAACACGTACTATCGAGAACGAAAAAGACCGTCGTATGACAATGATGACAGTAACAAATATCCCATGTGGAGCAAAGCTTCCTGTTATCGCACTCATCGCAGGTTTTATCATGGGTGACGGCTGCTGGTGGATGGCACCTCTTATGTACTTTACAGGAATCGGCCTCACAATCATCTACTGTATCATTTTAAAGAAGACAAGAGCATTTGCAGGAGAACCTGCACCGTTCGTAATGGAGCTCCCACAGTATCATATCCCTTCAGTAAAGGGTGTGCTGTTACACGTATGGGAGAGAGTATGGGCATTCATTAAGAAGGCCGGAACAATCCTTTTCCTCTGCTGTGCAGTTATGTGGTTCCTTTCAAGCTTCGGCATCCAGGATGGCGCATTCGGACTCGTTGACACAGAAAACAGCTTACTCGCAGTAATCGGATCTGCAATCGCAGTTATCTTTGCACCACTTGGATTCGATACATGGCAGGCAGTTGCATCATCACTCTCAGGCTTTGTGGCAAAAGAGGGTATCGTTTCAACAATGGGTGTACTCGCAGGACTTGGAGAGGTAGAAGAGTATGCAGTAAGCATGCATGATCAGTTTGCAGCATTCTTCCCAACAACAATGGTAGCAGTATCATTCCTGCTGTTCAACCTGTTTGACTCACCATGTCTTGCAGCTATCTCAACAACAGCAAAAGAGCTTAACAACCGTAAGTTCTTCTGGTTTACAATCATTTTCCAGAATGTATCAGCTTACTGTGTAACACTTATGTTCTACCAGATTGTGGGACTTTGCATAGGTGAGGTAGCCTTCAACTTCTGGACAGTAGTTGCATTTGTACTCCTTGCAGGTGTATTATACTTATTGTTCAGAAAAGACCCTAATAAGGCAACAGTAAAGAGCTCTTCATTTGCGGCATCAAACGTGTAATAGATGTTTAAATGAGAATCAATTTGGAATTTAACACAGCAGACCTCATAGCAGTCATAGTTCTTCTATGCCTGCTGGGGCTTGCCGTAAAGATAATAATAGGATTTTTCAAGGAAAAGAAATAACACAGTAGTATAATTAGTAGCATTTGTAGTAATAGGAGATGATGACATGCTGGCTGATATCATTGTAATTGCAATTCTCGTAGTGATAGTTGCACTTGTAATCAGGACAATAATCAAATCAAAGAAAGCAGGCAAGAGCCTGCAGTGTGGAATGGACTGCAGCCATTGCAAGGGCTGTCATTAATCCACGGCATGGTGTGTATGAAGTACAGGATGGGCATTTCATGGAAAGAACTCATCTGCCGTTTAAGCTGCATCTGCCGGCATCGGTAACGATAGGAGGATGTATGTCGAAAGAAGCAATAGAGCAAAAAGAGGTAATCGTTGGCAAGCTAAAGGACAGCGGGTGCAGGATTACAAAGCAGAGACTTATTTTGCTTGATGTAATCCTCGAGGGCGAGTGCGGAAGCTGCAAAGAGATTTATTACCGGGCATCGAAGATAGATCACTCTATCGGGACTGCTACGGTGTATCGGATGATCAATACGCTCGAAGAGATTGGAGCGATTGACCGCAAAAATATGTATAGAGTGCAGGTGTCATAAGCCTGGTTTTATAGGAATTGTAATTTTTAGAAAAATCCGCTATACTAGAATGAGTATAGTGGATTTTTTTAGTGGAGGCTTTTATGATGAACACGATGAAGTTACCGGTCGGAATCGATGATTTCAGAAAACTGCGGGAATCAGATTTTTATTATGTGGACAAGACAAGGCTCATAGAGCAGATATTACAAAGCTGGAGCGAGGTGACTCTTTTTACAAGACCGCGCCGCTTTGGAAAAACTCTCAATATGAGCATGCTTAAGAGCTTTTTTGAGATTGGTACTGATAAATCGCTGTTCGATGGTCTGTATATTTCGGGGAATAAAGAGCTTTGTGAAGAATATATGGGAAAGTATCCGGTCGTTTTTCTTTCACTGAAAAGTGTTGAGGGTACATCATTTGATGAGGCAAGATACAGGATTATTGAGCTTATCAGCAGGGAAGCAGAGCGATTTAAGTTTCTTAAGGATAGTGAAGGGCTTTCTGAAAATGATAAAAATCGCTATAATGCAATTATTTCAGTGAATGACGGAAAATATGCCATGGACGAAAAGCTCCTTATATCCAGTCTGCAGGTTCTGTCGCAATTGCTGTTTACACACTTTGGACGTAAAGCAATTATCATTGTAGATGAGTATGATGTCCCTTTGGACAAGGCATTTCAGAATGGATACTATAATGAAATGGTCTCACTTATCAGGGGAATTTTTGGAATGGCCCTTAAAACCAATGAATTTCTGCAGTTTGCAGTCCTTACGGGCTGCCTGCGCATATCCAAGGAGAGTATTTTTACAGGTCTTAATAATTTTAGGGTCATGTCTATTACAGATGCGAGGTTTGACGAGCAGTTTGGTTTTACGGACAATGAAGTGAGAAAGCTGCTCGAGGATTATAATATGTCCATGCATTACAATGATATAAAGGAGTGGTATGATGGGTATCACTTTGGCAAGGCTGATGTTTACTGTCCATGGGATGTGATCAATCATGTGGATCGTCTGTGTGATGACAGCGATATAAGACCACAGACATATTGGATAAACAGCAGTGGAAACAGTCTGGTGAGAAGGCTCATCAGTAAAGCTGACTCATCAACAAAGGATGAAATAGAGCGCCTTATTGCAGGCGAGACAATTGTAAAGAGCATACGACTCGACCTGACCTATGATGAAATAGAAAGCACTATAGACAATATGTGGAGTGTGCTATTCACCACAGGATATCTTACAAAGGCAGGAGATGTAAAGATGCCGGATAGCGAAAGCTATGCATATAAGCTTGTAATTCCAAACAAAGAGGTGAGAGAGGTATTTATCCTCCAGATACAGGAATGGTTCAAGAGTGTGGTAGCAAGTGATAATGATACTATGAAGCTTTTTATCAAAGGCAATTATTGATAAGGATGAGACAAAGATTGCAAAGCAGCTCAATATTGTGATGGGACGTATGATAAGCATACTAGATACAAAGGCACCTGATGATATGAAGGAGAATTTCTACCATGGACTGCTTCTTGGCTTGCTGCGAGGAAGTAATCCGGACTGGCTAATTAAGTCAAATCGTGAGTCGGGAGACGGTTTTAGTGACATAATGATTATGCCGGAAAATCCGGATGCAGGAATTGTAATCGAGGTGAAGTATGCAAGGAATATAAAGGAGCTTGATACGGCCTGTGAGATTGCCATGGCACAGATTAAGGAAAAGAGATATGATGAGGCTCTTCGTAATGAAGGCAGATGTGATATTATAGCGTATGGCATTGCTTTTAGCAGAAAGCGTTGCAAAGCATTGGGGGAGAGGCTGTGATATATCAATAGGTACAATTTTTATAATAAGTGAATTAATGAATTGTATAAAAAGAGAACGGCAATAAGGATAGCACACTGAGAATTAAAGATTCTTAGTGTGTTTTTTGTTGCAATTAATTGAGAATAAAAAGTGTAAAAATGGCAAAAAAAATACTTGACATATAGGTATAAGTAAGATATATTTAACTCAGGTTAGAGATAACTAACACGAAAGGAGCCAAAATGTGCCAGGAAGTATTTCAGATTGCTATGAGCATGGATTTAAAGAGTGTGGAAATGCAGCTTGCCCTCCAGTGTGCCCCACTAATTACAGGAGCGAGAATTTCAAATATGCTCATGATAGACAGCGCTGATGAGAGTGCCATGAGAGTGATTCTGAGAGCTTCCGGGATATCGCATTTCAGGCTCGCAGCAAGGAATGAGAAAACCGCCTTCCTCTTATTCCGCAGGAGCCTCTTAGAAGCATATCTGAATAATTCAGAGGCTTTGGACATACTAAAGAAAGCGGGATATGAGGATTTTTCATTCGGCAAGATATTACTTAGATTCAAAAAACACTACGAAGCATATCTGAATGACGAACACAAGCAGTTTCCGCATGAGATGGGGCTTTTGCTTGGATATCCGATAGAGGATGTGAGAGGCTTTATAGAGCATAACGGATGCGGCTGCCTGTATTCAGGCTACTGGAAGGTGTACCGCAACGTACCACTCAAAAAGAAGATGTTTGAGGATTTTGAAAAGGCGAAGGAAAGTGTCATACAGCTATTGGCCGAGGATATAGATATGAGGCTGATACTGGAAATATATAAAGAAGAACCGCAGCAGATTGCGGTATAGGAGGAATTAAAATGAGCAAAATCAGTGTAGTTTATTGGTCACAGTCTGGCAATACAGCAGCAATGGCAGAGGCAGTTGCAAAGGGCGTCACAGATGCCGGAAAGGAAGCAGAAATCGTATTCGTAAGCAGTGCTTCAATAGATGAGCTTAAATCAGAGACAGCATTCGCACTCGGATGCCCTGCAATGGGTGCAGAGGTACTTGAGGAGGGCGAGATGGAGCCGTTTGTCACAGAGCTTGAGGGCTGCGTGGCAGGCAAGACAATCGGTCTGTTCGGTTCATACGGATGGGGCGATGGCGAGTGGATGCGCGACTGGGTAGAGCGAATGACAGCAGCCGGAGCTACAGTAGTAGGCGGCGAGGGTGTTATCTGCCAGGATGCACCGGACGATGATGCAAAGACAGCCTGCGAGGAGCTTGGAAAGAAGCTGGCAGCGGTATAAGCAAATCAGAATTATAGCGTGGCCGCGACAACATGAAAGGCCACGAAAAACATATTTTATCTCCGCAAAGTATAAACTTTGCTCCTAGTGTAAATCTGGGCCGGCGAACTTCCCATTCGCCGGCCCGCTCTCTTTTTTCATGATATTTTGCTATTGCCTAATCAGAAAGAATATAAAAAAAATTCGCAGATTATTACAATCTGCGAAAATCACCTCTGTTAAAAAACACTAGATACATAATAAAACTTGAGTCGTTTTATGTCAACTATTGTATCTTTTTTTGTGTCTTTTTACAATTTTAATAAAATATCAGGTTGAATTTTATATATTTTTTAGTTTTAGATGGTCAAAATTGTGGTCAGAAATAAATTAAATTATATTGACATTATATATCCGATTTGGGTATAATAACAAAAAAAGTAACCAAATTGGATATATTTTTATGGGAGGTTTGTTATTATGAACATTAAGGAAATACGAAATACTACCGGCCTTTCGCAACGTAGTTTTTCAAAGATGTTCAATATACCAATAAGTACATTGCAGAAATGGGAGCAGGGAGAAAGCTCGCCTACTCCTTATATTATAAAATTAATTGCCAACCAGTTACCGATAGAAAATGATAATATGTATAAAATTGAAGATAATAACGGTAAGATTATTATTATAACAGAGACGCTGGGTATTTAATTGATTCAATAGGTACAAAAATCAAGATAGGTGAAGATCTTGATGGTGTAAAGGAAAAAAATCTTTCATTATATGTGGCTGATTTGTTTGAATCCTATTATGAAATAGTTGATAAATTTAATCGTGACTGTAGACTTGATAAAACAGAAGATATTATATGGAGTTAATATATGGCGAAGAAAATAGCTAAAGAATACTATTTAATGCATAAAGATATACCTGTTTGCCTGATGGAGCTGACAGAAGGTGGAACTCTCGGAAATTACAGAAAAAATGAAGCAGCTCTTGCCCACTTTCCTATAGGTGGACAGATGAATGATATGAAATTTCATGATTGGTGGAAGGACAGAGCTATTCCTAAGACGAGGCACGGAGCTAAGACTGCCCTGCAAAGACTTGGATATTCTTCAACAAACAGTGCTTTGGTAGATAATTTGGCCTTAAGTTTGTCGGATTGTTATTGGATTAAACCTCGTGGTGAAGATATCGAATGGAAAGATGTAAATCTGTTTACAAATGATTTCGTAGATACATTTGGTGAAATAACACTAAACAAGGACAATTTACTTGATTTAAGGAAGAAAACAAAATTTAACTGCGCTGCTTCACAGGGAGAACTTCAGAAAAAATGGTGTATTGACACTTCAGGCCGCAGATATATGATTAAAGGTAATTATGGAGAATCATACCAGCAAAGTATAAACGAACTATTTGCAACAGAACTTCATAGAAAACAAAAATTTGAAAATTTCACAGTATACACTCCCACATTGTTAACAGTAGAAGGTGGAATTGAAGGACTTGGATGTCTTTCATATGATTTTTGCTCAGAAAATCTGGAATGTATCAGTGCATGGGAATTATTGCAATCAGTCAAGCTTAAGCAAAATGAATCATATTATTATCCATTGAAAAAGGTCTGTCTTGGTTTGGGAATAAAAGAAGAAGAGTTTGATTATTTTATGGATTATGAAATAATGACTGACTATCTCATTTCAAATACCGACAGACACATGAATAATATTTCTATAGTCAGAAATCCTGACACATTAGAAATACTTGGATTTGCACCTATATATGATTCCGGTAATTCTATGTTCTATAATATTCCATACGAGCATCTTGGTTCAATTCGTATTGATGAGATAAAGACACATTCTTTTATTTCTAAAGAAGTACGGCTTCTATCATATGTAAAGGATAGAAATATTGTAAATATTGATAAAGCAGAAATGGATTTTAGTTTGTATAAAAAAGATTTAATCGAACGTCATATGCGTATCCCAAGGCTACAAGCATTATATGAAAAGAAACTCACAAAGCTGAGAGCATTCCAAAATGGTAAAGACATATGGAAAACAGATAAATATTAAGTATTTCATTCCTCTTCTATTGAAATAAATAATCACAAGGAGGCATACATTATGTCAAGAAGAGGAACCAACATCAGAAAGAGAACCGACGGACGCTGGGAGGGGCGTTACTACATAGTAGACACAGCCGGCAGTAAAAAGTGCAAATCGGTATACGGCCACAGCTATAAGGAAGTAACAGAAAGGCTGCTTACAGCAAAAGCTGCTTCACTTAATCAAACAGCAGCCCCAAAGCAGTCCGCTATCACCGTAAAAGCAGTCGCTGAGAAATGGCTTGAAAGTATAGCATCCAGCCGGAAGTGCTCTACCATTCAAAAGTATTCTACTATATACAATAAATATATCAAACCGAACTGGGGAGAAAGCGTCATAGATGAGTTAAATCAGAATGAAATACTCAAGGAGTTGCCTGAGACAGCCGGTGAGAGCGTTACAAAGAGCATACTTTGTATATTCAACTCAATCCTTGCATATGGAGCTGCAACATATGGCACCGGAGAAATTCATCTGTCGTACAGGTCAAAGCGTTCATCCGTCACATCCTCAAACAACATAAATACAATCAATACAACAGACCAGCAAAAGCTAACCGAGTATCTTCTTACCGAGCTTGATATCTATAAGCTCGGTATTTTATTGTGCCTTTTTATGGGGCTGCGTTTAGGAGAAATTTGTGCCCTGAAATGGGAAGATATCGATATGATTAGTCGCACTCTGCATGTCAATCGCACAGTGCAGAGACTTCCGGTAGATACGGTACACACATCCGATTCATCACAAAATAACCACACAGCCACGAGAAAGACTTCTTTATATATAGATTCACCAAAGACTTCAAATTCACTTCGTGAGATTCCTATCCCGGACTTTATATATGACAAGCTGTCAGATTATCATAACACTTCAATGAAAGGTGACTCTTATTTTCTAAAGAAAAATCAGCCTATGGATCCCCGCACTTATCAGAATAGATTTCATATCTATATAAGAGAAGCAGGTATCGGGAATACTCACTTTCATGCATTGCGCCACACCTTTGCCACAAATTGTATCAGCAGCGGCGCCGACGCTAAGAGTGTAAGTGAGATTCTTGGACATTCCAATGTAAATATTACATTGAATCGCTATGTGCATCCAAATCTGGAGACCAAGCGCTCCGCAATCAATTCTATAGTTATCCCATAAATGGTCAGAAAAATGGTCATATTTATATAAAATGCTTATTTTATACATAAGGGAGGTTGGATTTCGCAGATTGTAATAATCTGCGAAATCCAACCTCCCTTTTAATGTAGTGTTTCACCCGGAGGCAGCAAATGAGCATACATCTTTACAAGCACAACGAAGATGCATACAGAGCAGTCGAGACCATGCTGGAGGAAAAGCAGATGGCAGCCGTCATCCATCCGACAGGCACGGGCAAGTCGATGATAGCTTTCAAGCTCGTGGAGCAGCATCCGCACAAGCACTTTCTATGGCTATCGCCAAGTGAGTACATCTACAAGACACAGCTTGAAAACATAGACACACAGTTCTCAAACATAGAATACATGTCATACAGTAGGCTCATGAAGCATGAGGACAGCATAGACACCCTGCACCCTGACTATATCATACTCGATGAGTTCCACCGCTGTGGAGCCGCAGAGTGGGGCAAGAGTGTAAGAAAGCTTCTGGAAGCATATCCGAAGGCAAAGCGCCTGGGGCTCTCAGCGACAAACATACGCTATCTGGACAACCAACGTAATATGGCAGAGGAGCTCTTTGAGGGCAATATAGCCTCAGAGATGACACTCGGAGAAGCAATCGTGAGGGAAATACTTCCGGAGCCTAAATATGTCATAGCCATGTATTCATACAAGAAAGAGCTCGAACAACTGAAAAAACGAATCGAGGGCTTATCAAACCCGGGACTTATATCGGAAAACGAAAAGCTTCTAGAGCAGCTAAAGCGTGCACTCGAGCAGGCAGACGGACTCACAGAGGTCTTTGCCAGACAGATGACAAAGCCTGATGGCAAATACATAGTATTCTGCTCAGGCAGAGAGCATATGGATGAGATGAAGGCGCAGGCGGCCGACTGGTTTAGCAAGGTGGACAAAAAGCCACACATATACACAGCGTACTACAACGATGCGTCGACCGGTAAAGCCTTTGCCGAATTCAAAAAGGACACAGGAAGCCACTTAAAGCTCCTCTACTGCATAGACATGCTGAACGAGGGCATACATGTGGACGATGTGGACGGAGTAATACTGCTTCGCCCTACGGTGTCACCAATCATCTATCTGCAGCAGATAGGCAGAGCCCTGTCAGCAGGAAGCAAAAACCAGCCGGTCATATTTGACCTGGTCAACAACTTCGACAGTCTCTACTGTATAGACTGCCTGAAAAATGAAATGCAGGAAGCATTTTTGCTGTATCCGGACACTCACTCGCCAAGAGAGCACTTTGACGACAGATTCCGCATTATAGACGAGACTAAGGACAGCAGGGAAATATTCATACGCCTGCAGGAAAATCTGGGAAGCGCGTGGGACACATACTATGAGGCAGCAAAGCAGTGGTATGAGGAAAATGGAAATCTCAAGATACCAAAGAGCTATGTCACTGGGTCAGGCCTCACACTGGGAGCATGGATAAACACCCAGAGGCGTGTGAAGTCAGGCAATATATCCGGAAACCTCACCTGGGAAAAGATACAAAAGCTAAATGATATAGGCATGATATGGGATGTCACGGACTCAAGCTGGCAGGAGGTACTTGAAGAGCTGAAATGCTACCGCAATACCTACGGCAATCTGGACATCAAGGCCAAATACGTGTCACCTACAGGCTTCAGGCTCGGCTCATGGATCAACAACATGCGCTTCAAGGTGAAAAAGTATGGCATAGAGCAGGCACTCACCGATGAGCAGAGAAAAGCACTTGAGGAGCTTGGCATGATATGGGACCACAACAAGCAGAAGTGGGAAGAGTACTACAGCGCAGCCAAGGCCTACTACAAGGAGCATGGAAACCTCGAAGTACCTGCAAAGTACGTCACAGCAGACGGCATACCGCTTGGACGGTGGCTGTCAAACCAGACCAATAGCCACTCAATGACAGACGAGCAGCTAAAGCGCCTGCAGAGTATAGGCTACAGGTCAGAAAGCAAGACCGCTATACAGTGGAACAGAAAGTTTGAGCTTGCGAAAGCATATTACGAGAAAAACGGACAATCTAGACGTGCCGGTATCATATTCCACAGACGGAGTGAAGCTGGGACGCTGGATATCAAATATCAGATGCAAAAGAAAAAACCCGAAAGGCCAGCGGCATGGTGCTCGACACAGAGCGCATAGCAAGGCTCGACAGCATAGGGATGAACTGGAAATAGGGTAATCAAGAAATACAGGGAGACACAAAAATGTACAGAAAGAAAGGAAGAGGCTGGACAAAGCATATAGATTTCATGCTCTTAGATGTCCTGTGTATGCAGATAGCATTCATAGTCTCATACATATGGCGCTTTGGACTTGGCAATCCATACATAGATAAAGACTACAGGATACTGGCAGTAGCATTCCTGCTCATAGATTTCTTCGTGGAAATAGTATCCGATGCCTTCAAAAATGTATTGAAGCGAGGCTATCTCGATGAGTTCATAGTTACATGTAAGCATGTGGTATTTGTGGAAATAATAACAACCTTCTTCCTGTTTACCTACACAGATGGGTTGAGATATATTCGCGTATGTCTTACTACATCATGATTCCAATATATATTCTCGTGTCGTACTTAGGCAGAATGGTGTTTAAGAAAATAATTAAAAAAAGAGGCTTTGCTTCATCAAAAGAATCACTCTTTGTCATAGCACCGGAAAAGCTCCTTAGGGAGACACTTCAGGGACTTAAGGAAAATGGTTTTGGATATACACAGATAGTGGCAGCGGCAACAGATGCCGACCTGAATGGCAAAACAATATGTGAAATACCAATAGTTGCAAACCATGACGGGATAGTGGACTACGCTTGTGAGGAATGGGTGGACGAGGTGCTTATCCCACCGTGTGCGGAGAGCGAATATCCCTACGAAATGGCAGACATATTCTTGGAGATGGGAATAGCTGTTCACAGAGGCATCACCAAAAACAAGGTCATGGCAGGCAGTTTTAATCAGATAGAAAAAATAGGTGACTACACAGTCATCACAGCCAGCTTGAACTATGCGAGAACAACACAGCTTCTTGCCAAAAGAGGCATGGACATACTCGGAGGGCTGGTCGGATGCATCATCACCTTGATAGTGACGATATTTGTGGGACCAGCAATCTATATAGCATCACCGGGACCAATCTTCTTCGCACAGGAGCGAATTGGCAGAAACGGCAGAAAGTTCAAGATGTACAAATTCAGAAGCATGTACATGGATGCCGAGGAGCGAAAGAAGGATCTCATGGCACAAAACAAGGTGAGCGACGGAATGATGTTCAAGATGGACTTTGACCCGAGAATCATAGGCAATAAGATACTGCCGGATGGAACAAAGAAAACCGGCATAGGACAGTTTATCAGGAAGACATCAATAGATGAGCTGCCGCAGTTTTGGAACATCCTCAAAGGAGATATGAGCCTTGTAGGTACTAGACCACCGACACTCGACGAGTGGGAGAAGTATGAACCACACCACAGAGCCAGAATGTCATTCAGACCGGGACTGACCGGGCTGTGGCAGGTGAGTGGCAGAAGCAATATCACGGACTTTGAAGAGGTCGTGAAGCTGGATACCCAGTATATTGAGGAGTGGAGTGTGAAGGGGGATATTAAGATTATTTGGCAGACTGCCGTAGGAGTATTAAGAAATGATGGCGCAATGTAAGGAAAAACTTAATATTGCTATGTTTGGGCAAAAAAGAATTCCATCAAGAGAAGGTGGAGTTGAGATTGTTGTTGAGGAACTTTGCACAAGGATGGTTGCCCAAGGACACAATGTGACTTGCTACAACAGAGGTGGCCATCATGTAAGTGGTTCAGAGTATGATTCAAAACGACTTAAAGAATATAAAGGAATAAAGCTTAAGACAGTTCCAACAATAGAAAAGAAAGGTCTTGCGGCTGTTTCATCCTCTTTTTTTGCAGCATTATGTTGTGCTTTTGGTAAGTATGACATTGTTCATATCCATGCAGAGGGACCAGCTTTTTTCTCATGGCTTCCAAAGATGTTTGGAAAGAGGGTTGTGGTTACAATTCACGGCATAGACTGGCAGCGTGAGAAATGGAAATTAGGGTTTGGCTCAAAATTCATCCGGCAGGGTGAAAAGAATGCCGTAAAGTATGCGGATGAAATCATTGTGCTAAGCAAGGGCGTTCATGACTACTTTAAAGATACCTATGGTAGGGAGACTCACTTTATTCCCAACGGTGTGAATCGACAAGAGATTAAAGATGCAAAATTCATAACAGAAAAATTTGGTCTAACAAAGGATTCATACATATTGTTTCTTGGTCGTTTGGTGCCGGAAAAGGGCATTCGATATCTGGTTGAGGCATTTAAAGATGTCAAAACAGATAAAAAATTGGTTATCGCTGGTGGCTCTAGCGATACGGATTCTTTTATGGCGGAATTGAAAGATCTGGCAAAGGATGATAATAGAATCATTTTTACCGGATTTGTTCAGGGACAGATGCTTGATGAATTATATAGCAATGCTTATATTTACACATTACCTTCTGACCTGGAGGGAATGCCCTTGAGCCTGCTAGAAGCTATGAGTTATGGCAATTGCTGTCTGGTTTCGGACATTCCGGAGTGTGCAGAGGTTGTGGAAGATAAGGCATTGATTTTCCAAAAGTCGAATGTAGAGGACTTGCAAGAAAAATTGCAAAATGCCTGTGATCATCCTGAAATGGTTATGGAAATGAAGAAACAGGCAGCTGACTTTATTTGCAAAAAATTAACTGGGATGATGTCGTAAAGGAAACGATGAAACTGTACAGGAGAAAATAAGATATACATACGATTTGGCTCGACTGCTCGTTGATATGAATCAAACCGAGAAATACGGCTACTATCATGCAACCAACGAGGGAGGCATGGATTGGAACAATCCTGAAATTGGCATTGAATGGCCGGAGTTGAGGGGCGAGTACAAGGGCAGTGCAAGCGCAGAGGGCTATACGCTGAAAGATGGTACTGCGCTGAAGCTGAGTGATAAGGACCAAAAGTGGCTGGGACTGAAGGAGACTTTTAAATTTTATAATGTTACATAGTCATTTTTAATAAAGCGACTGGATCTGAAATAAAAAGACAGCCACGATTTGAAAAATGTCTTTCATAGTGAGGAAAAAAATGTCTGAATATCTGATAAAAATTATAAATCGAGTTATCGGAATTCTTAAAATTCTGTGCTGGAAAATTTTATATGGGAGTCGCTTTCATTCTGGTAAAATGACTTTCTTTTATCCAGGATGTCATTTGATGATTGAAAAAACAGGAAGCATTAATATTGGCGATAATTGTTTTTTTAATCGTGATTGTTCAATGACATCTCTGGGCGAAATTAATATAGGCAATGATTGTATATTTGGGGAAAATGTTAAGATATACGATCATAACCATAGAACTGATGCGACAAAAGGCCCTTTCAGAAAACAAGGTTATGTTATTGGACGAGTTGAAATTGGATCTAATGTTTGGATTGGAAGTGATGTCTTAATCCTTCCTAACATTAGAATTGGAGACAACGTCATCATTGCGGCCGGTGCGATAGTTACAAAAGACATTCCAGACAATGTGACTTACATACAAAAGAGAAACAGTGTGGAGGTGCCAAATGGAAAATAATCTCCGATTTAGTATTGTTGTACCGATTTATAATGTTGAAAAATTTCTTAGATCTAGTGCATAACAAGTGTCCTAAGCCAGAAATATGATAATTATGAACTGATTCTTGTGGATGATGGCGCTACCGATGATAGCGGCAAAATTTGTGATGCTTATGCTTTGAAGAATGATCTACATTCGAGTCATACATAAAGCCAATGGGGGATTAGTTAGTGCTCGAAGAGCTGGTGTAATGGTTGCAAAAGGTGAGTATGTTGGATATGTGGATGGAGATGACTGGGTAGCTGATAATTGGCTTGCAGAAGTTGATAAAGTGATTACGGAATCTCATCCGGATATTGTGGAATATAATGCGTTTAAAAGCACAGATGGAAAAAATATTGAAATGAAAACCTCGCATTTTAGAGGATTCTTTGACGAGAAAGAAGTCAAAGAAAAGATTATTCCATGTATGCTTTGTGACAAAGATCAAAGATTTTACACGTTCGGTGTTTTGCCAGCTGTATGGTCTAAAATGATTAAGACCGAAATTCTAAGAGATAATCTTTGTTCTGAAGACAAGATTACTTTTGGTGAAGATGTTGCCTGTATATACAACAGCATATTAAAATGTAAATCCTTTTATGGAATCGACATTCCAGTATACTATTATCGACAAAACAGTCAATCTATGACAAAAGCGTATGATGCGCGGCGATTTGAAAGACTAGAAGTCTTATTTGCTTATCTAAATAAGAAACTGCTACGGAATAATAGACAACTGAAAAGTCAATATGATAACTATATTTTGTTCTGTGTTTTTTATGCGTCCCTGAATGAAGCAAAGAACAATACTAGTTTCAAAGAAATGGGAAAGAAATTTGAAGATGGATTAAAAAGACTTGATTTAGAAAACTTCGTCAATGAAACAACCATAAAGATTGGTATTCCGTGGAATGTGATGCTTTATCTCATAAAGAAGAAAAAGTATAGAATGTTGATGGTATTATGCAGAGCGATTGTTAAAGTCAAGTATTCATATAAAGCATAAGGAAATGATTATGAAAAAAATTTGTTTTATAACACGCCATGCAATTGTAAATTATGGCTCTTTTTTGCAGACGTATGCTACACAAAAACTATTTGAAGACTACGGATATAATGCGGAAGTTTTGGATTATGTTCGAGAAGATGAAGAGTATCATAATGTGACAGAACTACTGTTAAAAAAATCCAAAAAATGGAATCGGAATACTTTTACTAGACTTATATATAGAATCGTTCAATGGCCAGATCACTATATTTGTGGAAGAGCATTTGAAAAGGAAAGAGCCAAATATCTGAATTTGAGCGAGCGCATTACAAATCTGGTTGCAGATGCAAGCAAAATACCGACAGCTGATATTTATTGTACAGGTAGTGATCAAGTTTGGGGAGAAATTGCTCAAGATGATGTAGATCCTATGTATTTCTTGAGTTTTGCTCCACATGATGCGAAAAAAATAGCCTTTTCTGCTAGTTTTGGAAAAGAAAGTTATCCGAAAGAAAGAATTGATAAGTTCAAAGAATTATTACGTGGATATGACTATATAACTGTGCGAGAAGATAGTGCGGTTAATATAGTAAATAGAGCTGGATATGAGGCAACACAGATTCTTGATCCAACAATGATTTTTGGTGGAGATAGATGGAGAAAACAATTGCTGCCGATACATGAAAAAGGATATGTGTTGCTTTATCAACTTAATGCCAATCATGAAATGGATGAATATGCAAAGCAATTTGCGGATAAAGCGGGGTTAAAATTGCTTAGAGTTTCTGTTGAGGCTCATAACTGTATGCGAGTAGGAAAATTTAAGCTGTGTTTATCGCCGTTTAAATTTTTATCATATATTGCAAATGCAGAATATATGATTACAGATTCTTTTCATGGTACTGCTTTTGCAATCATGTTTAACAGGCAGTTTGTCGAAGTATTACCAAAAGAAAAAATTGCGAGAAATTTGAGCGTTTTGAAACAGTTTGGACTAGAAGATAGAATCTTAAATAGTCTTAGTGATTTTTCCTATATTAATCAAAAAATTGATTATTTGGTAGTGAATAAAAAACTCAAGGAAAGTCAGGAACTGGCGGCACAGAAACTTAAAGAAATGATGGATGAAGTATAAAATATATGTTTGCGAGGAAATGATGAAGAAAATATCAGATTATTGTTTTTGTGCAGTATGTGAAACATATTTTACAAAGCAGATGCAAGATAATGGCTGTACAGTGTTACAAATGTATAAACCAATACCAAAGTTTTTTAAAGCTTTGCGGAAGCTGCATTATAAAACAAAAATTCCAGGGTTTAGAATATGGTTGAACGAATTACCCAAAAATATAGACAGCAAAAAAGTGTTTGTAGTTTATGCAAGTGATTATGCAAGAGAATATGTAAAGATGCTGCGAGAAAAGACAAATGCAGTTATATACTTTTGGTATAATAATATTATCGAGACAGACGGTATGTTTCACGATAATTTAAAGGTGAAGAATTTGATTCCGTCATCTTTTGATGAATCAGACTGTGAACGATTTGAGATGTATCATAATACGCAGTATTATTTCTCAAGCATTAATTTGCCCGATGTCTCAATATGTTATGATGTGAGCTGTATATGTAAAGATAAAGGGAGAGGTCCCGTTTTATTAAGGCTGGAGAACTATCTAAACTCACTTGGTTTAAGAACATATTTTCATATTTGTAGAGATAATACCTCAAATGAAAACAGTGGCATAGATTATAAGCCACAGATTTCCTATGACGAAATTTTGAAAATTGTGGCACAGTCCAAAGTGATTATAGATTTAACGCAAGAGAAACAAAGCGGTTTAACACTTCGTCCATTAGAAGCAATTTTCTTTAAAAAGAAGCTAATAACAAATAATGTAAATATAGAAAAATGCAGATTTTATAATAAGAATAATATTTATGTTATTGATACAGAGAACATTCAAATACCAATAACATTCTTTTCGTCACCGTATGAAGAAATCGGTAAAGATAATATATCATATTATGACTTTAAACAATGGTTGTTTAGGTTCGACGATGCAATCCTAGGAGAAGAAAATGATAATTAACGGTGGAATTGTTACATACAATCCGGATATTGAAAAATTGAAAAAAAATATAAAGTCGCATTGCAGGACAGGTTTGTAAACTGGTTATAGCGGATAAATGGTTCTAAAAATATAGAGGATATCAAAAAGGCTTGCGGCTGCTTTTGAAAATGTAAGTGTCATACTGAATTATGAAAACTTTGGAATTGCTAGAGCATTAAATCAGATAATGAAATGGTCTTCTAACAATGGAGGAGATTGGACGATTACTTTGGATCAGGATTCAGAGTGCAGCGATTGTATTATAGACTTGTATAAACCATATCTTAATAAGGAAGATGTGGGAATGCTAACTTGCAGATACACAGATCGCAATCTGAATGAAGAAAATGTTGTATACAACAGTGATTGTGAGGAAATTGATTTTTGTATTACATCTGCCAGTTTGTTAAAGAATGAATGCTGGAAAAAAACAGCGGGATTTGATGAATATCTTTTTATTGATAAAGTTGACAATGATATATGTCTTAAACTCCAAGAAAATGGATTTAAGATTATATGTGTTAATAAAGTTGGCTTCACACATGAGGTGGGAAAGGCTAAGAAATCTCATTTTTGGGAAAGAAGTGTATTATATATAATCATAATGCATTTAGAAGATATTATATTGCACGAAACACAGTATATATTGCAAAAAAATATAAAAATATAAGCTTTATACACGAATTACTGCATTTGCTATTTTATTCGCTGATAATTGTAATTTATGAAGATAAAAAAATTGAAAAATTATCATCAAATATTAGAGGCTGTGCAGCAGGGTTATTTCATCCAATTAAGGAAATTGATTATACAAAGTCTAGAGTGAATTTTTTCCTTCCCTCAATACTTTTATCTGGAGGTGTTAGAGTTGTATTAAAATATGCGTATCTGTTATCAGATAAAGGCTATGATGTAAAAATTTATGTTCCCGTTGTTTCTTATATGTTAAAAGAACCCTCTATTAAGGCTCGAATTTTACAAATAAGAAACACATTGGGGAAAGTTTACCATTTGTGCCTAAAGAAGGACTTTAAGAGTCTTGAAGCAGGAGAATGTATAATACCTGTCTTTAAACTGAAAAACAAATACATCCGAGATGCGGAATTTGCAATTGCAACAGCGTGGCCTACTGCCTATGATGTAAATCGTTTGAAGCAAATTAAAGGCAGGAAGATTTATTTTGTACAAGATTATGAAGTGTGGGATTCGGAAGCAGCAAAAAAAACCTATGATATGCCACTATTTAAAATAGTTATTTCAAATTGGATCAATAAAAAACTGAAAGAGCAAAGAAGCAAGACTGGAGTAATAGTTCATAATGGTTTAGATTGTACAAAGTTTTATCCTGATGATACAGTTCCAAAACAGCGGAGTGATATCGCAACAACTAATTGCTTGATGTTGTATCATAAGCTGGAAAAAAAAGGTGTACATGATGGTGTGAATGCATTTGAATTTGCTCGCAAAAAAGTGAAAAACTTATCGCTTGAACTGTTTGGAATGGAAGCTCCAGTAGGAATGGAAGATTATGCTTTTCATAAATCACCCAATGTAGAAGAACTGAGGCGGCTATATAATTGGGCAGATATTTTTATTTTTCCGAGTAAAAATGAGGGATGGGGGTTGACTCCCATTGAGGCAATGGCATGTGGATGTGCCGTAGTCGGAACAAATACGGGGTGTATGATTGATTTAGGAGTGAATGAAAAAAATGCATTAATTGTGCAACCTGAGGATGTTGAGGGTTTGAGTAAAGCAATTGTGAAGTTGGCGGAAAATCCTAAATTACGAAGTGAAATAGCTCGAAATGGGTTGGAAACTGCAAGAATGCTTGATTGGCATAACGCGACTGAGTTATTTGAAAAATGTATGTGGGAGGCCTTGATATGCTATGACACTTAATATTAAAAAGACAATTTTTTTTCTGTGGGATTTATGTTTAATCTTTAAAACCATGTGCGCCTTTTCTGATACATCCATAGCTAGTAAGGCGTATTTGAGTTATCAAGTTATAGTCGCCTTGATTTTTTTCTTTACATTCATTCGGTGTATTAAAGGCTTTAGAGAAAATCTCGGAAATAAAATAATATTTTGCAGCCAATTCTTTGTGATTCTAGCGGTATATGGTTTAATAGTTTTTAATCCTGCATTATCACAAGAAATAGGACAACAAATAAAAGCAATGTTATTCTTTTATACTGCTAGTGTTTCCATGACACTTTGCTTAGAGTCGGTGGAGGATCAATTAAAATTTCTAAAACACAGTTATTATTCGATAGGAATTGTGGTATTTATCGCTTTTGTGCTATACAATGATAAATTTCGATTTATTCTGAATCTTTCGAATTTATTTTCAAGAGATTCTCGTTATCGATGGGAATATGGGTTTTATCACGCTAATTTTGTTGGTAATATTACTATATGTTTATTGCTTTTATCTTTCATAATTAGTCAAATAAAAAGAAATTAATAGCAGAGTGGCTTTTAGTAAAGTATTCTGTGTAGGCATTAATACTATATCAATTTGTATGTTACTGGCTAGCGCATCAAGAAGTAATATGCTTGCGATTATTGTATTGGGGTTGGCTTTTTTATTTGCTAATATCAATGAATGGTTACCAATAAAAAGAAAATATACAGGAACCATTCAAGGTCTTATCATTATATTGATCATTATGTTGGTATTATTTTCTGGGTCTGATAATATGTATGATAGTCTATTTAAATTAAGCAATAGAAACTTGAACTTTACTATTAATATTCCTTCATTGATAGCTAGTGGAAAAGTGCTGTTTGGAATAGGATATGTTGATGCAGGATTATTTGGCTCAAATAAATTACCAATGGCAACATGGTATGTCGACAATTCATATTTATATGTGTTTTTAACAATGGGAATAGCAGGAATTGCTTGGTTTATAGTCCTTTTAGCAAGACTTTTTCTTAAAATTAGAAAATATGATAAAGCATTTGGTTTGAACTTCACATTCACATGTGTGTTTGTTACATACATGTTTTTAGGCATGTCGGAAACATGTATTTTTTATCCGACATTCGTGTCTAGTTTTGTTTATTTTGTTGCTTTTATTTCATGCTGTTTTATTAAAGATAATTGTGATGAGAGTACATGAATAAATTGTAACATGATGCGTAAAGAGTAAAATACAATGAGTAGATAGGAAATAATATGAAAACAGTTTGTAATGAAAATCAATGCACAGGCTGTATGGCGTGTGTGGATATATGTGCGAAGAACGCCATACACATTGTTGATGCTATTGATGCTTTTAATGCAGTTATTGACGAGGGCAAATGTGTTAATTGCGGTATGTGCGAGAAAGTATGTCAACAAAAGAATGTACCTCAATTACGCTCGCCAATTATTTGGAAACAAGGTTGGACGTATGATGATAAAACTCGAATGAGGTCTGCATCCGGTGGAATTGCGACGGAACTGGCAAGAACATTTATAGAAAAAGGTGGAAAAGTTTGTAGCTGCCTTTTCCGTGGGGGGAACTTTGTTTTTGATATAGTAGAAGATGTAAACAGATTAGATTGTTTTGCTGGGTCAAAATATATTAAAAGTAATCCGATAGGCATTTATAAGACTATAAAAAGAGAACTCGCTAAGGAGACTGAAATTCTTTTTATAGGATTACCTTGCCAAGTTGTGGCTTTAAGAAATTATGTTGGAGATTCTCTGAGTGAAAGGCTTACTACTATTGATTTGATTTGTCATGGGACACCATCACCTAAGATTTTGGATATGTTTTTGAAGCAATATGGTGAGGATATACATAAGGTGACCTCTATTGATTTTCGGGTTAAAGGAAACTTTCAAGTATCGGAGAAAACTCGAACAATTGCGACGCGCGGTGTATGTGATAGGTATATGATTTCATTTCTAACTGCACTATCGTACACGGAAAACTGCTATAGTTGTAAGTATGCACAAGAAAAGCGTCCGGGAGATATTACATTAGGAGACTCATGGGGAACAGAACTTCCAGAGAATGAGTGGAAAAAAGGTATTTCACTTATATTGTGTCAAACAGAAAAGGGAATAACTCTTTCGGAGAGTGCAAATGTCAAAATTGTCGATGTAAATGTTGACAAAGCAAAAAGTCATAATCACCAGTTGGAGCATCCGTCAAAAGCACCGAAATCAAGAGAAAAATTTATCAAGCATATAAAACACGGTATGAAGTTTAATCGTGCGGTTTTGCTCGCGCTTCCGAAAGATTGTGGAAAACAAGCAGTAAAAGAAATTTTAATCAAGTGCAAGTTATTGGCTCCTGGGGGGGTAACGTATCAAATTAGTGTGAGTGATTAATGTTTGATAAAAGATGTTGGGATAGAAGATAATTTGGATTTGAAAATTAAATGGAAGGAAGTGTATAAAGAAGAATGAAGAATATGCCATTGATATCAGTCATTGTACCCGCATATAACGTGTCAAGTTCTATTGCAATGACACTTGATTTGTTGCAAAGACAAACTTATGATAACTTGGAGATAATTTGTATTAATGACGGTTCTACTGATTCCACTCCCGATATTATTAATGTATTAAAACAAAAGGATTCAAGAATTGTACTAATAAATAAGGAAAATGGAGGCGTTTCTTCGGCAAGAAATATTGGCTTGAATAATGCGCATGGAGAATACGTGTGTTTTTTTGACCCTGGAGATGAAGCTGATTCTGATTTTGTTATGTATTTATATAAATTGTTATTGAGTGAAAAAGCAGATTTGGCAATTTGTTCATATAACTTCAAAATGGAAAATGGACAAATACTGGACAGAAATCGGTTCTATGAAATTGTGGATAAAAATACGATTTTTAATCAAGAGGAAGCATTAACAGAAATTATAAAAGTCTATGGTAAATTTTGTGGTCATGTATGGGATAAATTGTTTATTAGGAGCAAAATTGGAGCTATTCGCTTTGATGAAAACATCCACAATTGTGAAGATACATTGTTTGCTGTGCAATATATCAAGAATTGTCAAAAAGTTATACTTGGACCAGAAGTGCATTATGATTATATACAAAGTAACACTAGTGTGACGCATGGTAAATATTCGTACAAGTTTCATTCAGGACTTTGTGCATGGCGTAGAATAATAGCAGAACTTGATAGTTATGTTGAACGAGAACTACTAAATAAGAACATGAGTGTATTGGTGACAACGTACTCACGAATGGCATGGAAAAGTTTGAATAGGGAAGAACAAAGAAAGTATAAAAGGGATTTTATAAAGTTAATGAATCAGTATCATTCTTTTTCGTCAATAAAGCAACTGATAAAAAGGATAATATGTAAAGTATACTGGCTAGCTGTTTAAAAAGAAAATTACATAGCGTAGTTTATTAATGTCGGTTTATGTAAAAATT
>ENA-OQJG01000024-OQJG01000024.1-human-gut-metagenome-genome-assembly--contig:-NODE-24-length-24229-cov-3.386441_pt1 | contig 24229 bp, 26 predicted proteins | sample MGYA00242601_ERZ504767 | MGnify/ENA primary metagenome ERZ504767 (study PRJEB26092, sample SAMD00036362) | human gut metagenome | host: Homo sapiens | study: EMG produced TPA metagenomics assembly of... | reverse complement strand
CTTCTAATGATATTGATCCTAAGAATTATACAGCTGATCTGAAAAAGATTTTTCCGTTTTGTATCCCTTTTGATCTGGTTCATCTGATCCAGGCATTTGAAGCAGAGCCGGAAGCTCCGGTGTTTGAGTTTCCCTTTGACCTGGAATTAGAAAATCCCTGGACTGGTAAGAAGATCCTTGATTATCATCATGTGTTCAAGCTTGATATGTCAGACTATGAACCTGTGATCAGGATCTTCCGGATCTTCGAAATCATATTTTTTATAATCGGATTGCTGATGATAACCCGACAACAGATGATTAAGGGGTGATGATTTTATTGATTAAGTTTATGAAAGAGATCCTGGACAAGCTGCTGTCTGTGATCCTGTCCCTGCTTCCGCTCTCTCCCTTTGCGGATGCCATTGATAACCTGTCACAGCTTCCCTATCTTGGCTATCTGAACTATTTTGTCCCGGTGGGGACTTGCCTCAAGATTGGGACAGCCTGGCTTGCTGCTATCGCACTCTTCTATCTGTACAGTGTGTTAGCCCGTTGGATTAAATTGATTGAATAGAGGTAAGTATGGAAATGAAAAACAAGATGTCCAAGTTATTGCGGCATAACCTGCGTTGACGGCAGTTGTCCTAAATGCAACTCGCTGATGAATATCCGGAGTATGGTTATGAGCATTGTACCTGTGAAGAGTGCGGATATTACGAAAGGCTGCAGTGATTGCTGTTTCGCAGATAATCCAGAATATTGTGCTGAATCCGAAAAGGAAAAATATAAAGGGGTGATCTGATGATTTTCTTATACTCCGGGACTCCCGGATCAGGGAAGAGCCTGCATGTAGCAGAACGGTTGTATCATCTGCTCCGTGCTGGTCGTCCGACTGTGTGCAACTTCCCTATTAACTTAAACCGTATCCCTAAGAAAAAGCGTGAGCTGTTCTGTTACAAGAGTAATCTTGAGATTACCCCGGAGTTTCTGATCGAGTTCTCCCAGAAACATTTCCAGGGCAAAAAGTAAAAGAGGGTTCCCTGCTCCTGGTCATTGATGAGTGTCAGCTGATGTTTAATGCCAGGGATTGGAGCAAGTCCGGACGTGATAAGTGGCTGTCATTTTTACGCTGCACAGACATTATGGTTATGACATTATCCTCGTCGCCCAGTTCGACCGAATGATCGACCGCCAGATCCGGAGTTTGATCGAGTATGAGTATATTCACCGTAAGGTTTCAAACTTTGGTCTAAAAGGAGCTTTTCTCTGTGCAGTCATGCTGTCCCCGAAGCTTTTTGTCAGTGTAAAAGTCTGGTACCCGATGAAAGAGAAGATAAGCAGCGAATTTTTCAAGTGTAAGCGGAAATATTACTCGCTATATGATACGTAGCATGCACTCAAGACGATACTCCACATATGCCTTGTCAAGCCACAGTGCCATATCCTCCTTGTGGTCATAGTCAAACTGCTTATTGACCGATGTGGAAAATGGTCTCATGGCAGGCTTCATACCCATTTTCTCAAAATTCTTTAATGCTGCTCTTATCATACGCTCAAAGCCAAGCGGATAAAGCACCTGAACCACCGACTTCTTTGAGATATCCTTGTTGCAGGTAATAAAGCCAATGCGGTATCCTTCTGTATAGGTATCTGCCATTGCCTGTATCTCCTCATCTGAAAATGAAGCCAGATGCGCTCTGCCGGCGCGCTCATTCTCTCCGACATACAGTCCGTAAGAATACAGATAATCATCATTTGACAAATCTGCCTCATTTACAAGCTCTGTATAGTAATCATAAGCCGGGTCAAGGAGTGCCCTGTTGTCATCCTCTGCAAATATCTCCTCATAATCATGCATGAACGAATATATACATCCCCTTATCTCATCAGGACTCAGCTCATTGGCATTCTCAAAATAATTGTAAAGCTCTACAATAAGCTCTGCATAAATGCAGAGATATTTTATATCCCCCTGATAGATATGTGTAATGCTTCCGGCAATTTTTGCATATACAGCCGATAAAAGCTGACCATACTCATCTCCGAGCACCTTTACGGCGTATGCCGGGTTGGCATAGCTTTTCTCATAATTTTCTTTATCAAACTGTGAATAGAATAAATCGTTAAATTCCTTATCTGCGTTATGGTTTTTAATAGTGTTGATGCACTTTGCCGCACTTCTGAAATAATCTACAAAAGCCGGCTCTATCGCAGGCTCTCTGACGATCTGTTCTATCCGCTCCTCCACAAGCTCTAATCGCTCTGCGTAAAGCTCATTGGAGAGCTCATAAATCTCTTTATAACTCATATATCCCTATAATCTTTCTTTCATATAATAAAACCTGCAGCATATGTTCCTCCCCAGCTGATTACCGCTATGAGTGAAAAAAACACTGCCAACCGTGGAAACGTCATGAATGATTCCTCATCAAAGAGGCTTCTGATGGCAAACCCGAAATCTGCCAGAGATATGCCAAGCATCAATATACCGGCACTGCCATAGTACATAGACAGATTGCCATCTCCTCTGAATGCCGCATTCAAAAAAACTATATATACAATCTCTATGAGGATAGCCACAACAAGTGCAGCTATCCCCCTCTTAGATTGCTTCTTTTCCGTAAACTTATACCTGTTACGTTTTCTTCTGCCAAGCAATTTATATTCTCCTATTTGCAGCCGTACTGCTTATAGTACTCATCTATAGCTGCTTTGATCGTGTCATCAATGACTACTCTGCCATCATGCTCTCTGTTGTAGAGATACTCTGTGACCTCTGCCATTGTGACGATTGACTTGCCCTCAAAGCCGTACTTCTCATGAATCTCATCGAGCGCGCTTACCTTGCCGCCCTGTCCGACTTCCATTCTGTTAAGGCTCACCATAAGGCCTACGATTGTAACATCTGCAGCTCCTCTTACCTTTGGAACTGTCTCCTCCATTGATTTGCCGGATGTGGTGACATCCTCTATCATGACTACTCTGTCGCCATCCTTAAGCTTGCTTCCAAGGAAGCCTCCCTTGTCTGCACCGTGATCCTTTGCCTCTTTTCTGTCTGAGCAGTAGCGCACCTCTTTGCCATAGAGCTCATGGTATGCGATAGCTGTTACCACTGCAAGCGGAATTCCCTTGTATGCAGGTCCGAATAATACATCAAAGTCATCTCCGTAGTTAGCATGGATAGCCTTTGCGTAGTACTCTCCGAGTCTCTTAAGCTGTGAGCCTGTCACATATGCTCCCGCATTCATGAAAAATGGTGATTTACGGCCGCTCTTTAATGTGAAATCACCAAATTTCAGCACGTCACTCTCCACCATAAAGTCTATAAATTCGCTCTTGTAACTTTCCATTGTATGTTAATCCTCCTGTGTGTTTTTCTTTAAATTATCTTTGTCAATTTTACCACATTGGGGCGTGCTTTTCAACGTGGAAATTGGTTACAAAAACAGCATCCCTTCATATTATTAAATGAATATGGGATGCTGTTCATCTGCTTATATATTTTTATCAGATATACTCACTTGTGTTTACGATCACGCCGTCATATACTGACTGCTTTTTGATAAACTCCGCAGCCTGGTCCACATCTCTGCCGTTTTTGTTCCAGTCCTTTGTGAACTCAACTTTGTCGGCTTCAAGCTCCTTCTCCTGCTTTTGGCTGATGAGCAGAAGTACGAGTATTCCGGCATGGCTTAGATGCTTGACTACATTTACGAAGTCCTCACCCTCCTTTGGTGCGTAGAGATAAGTATGGCGTCCGTCTATATTTAAGGCTTTCTCGACATCCTCCACAAAGCCGCGGTTTACACCATCCACTCCGTCTACGAATACGGCGGTGATTGCCTTCTGCCCCTTGATTGCAGCTCTTACGTTTCTGTCTACTCTGCCCTCATAGAGGCCGCTTTCCTCTGTGTGTACCTCTTCAACCACACCACAGGCAGATGTCATATCCGTCACACGGTCGATTAAGATGAACTCACCGAGTGTCTTGTGATTTTTGAACTTATCGCAGACTATCTTGTCCGAGAATGCAATCTTTACAACTGCTATCTCATTCTTTTTGAGCTTGTCGGCAGGCTTTTCCTCACCTGTGTTTACATCGATGGTATGCTCAATCTCTGTTACGATGCCCGGTATCGACTTGGTACCTAGCTTGAAGAAGAAGTTCTTTCCCTTGAAGAGTTCATCGTCATCCATCCAGAGTATTGTAGCTGTGATGGATGACGCAACCTTTGCTCCTGAACCGATTGTGAGCACACAGCCTCTTGATACGTCCACCTCTCTGTCGAGCTGGATTGTAACCGGCTGGCCTGTAAATGCGCTATCGCTTAGCTTATCACCCACATGGATGCTCTTTACATGGGCTGTCTCATTGCTTGGCAGTGTGGTGATTTCATCGCCCACCTTTACCTCTCCGGCCTCTATCTGGCCCTGGAATCCACGGAAGGTGTGGTCAGGACGGCAGACTCTCTGTACAGGCATGTAAAAGCCCTCTTCCTCGTTCTCATCCTTTATGTCAACATCCTCAAGGTATGATAAAAGAGCAGGTCCCTTGTACCATGGGATATTTTCTGACTTTGTTGTTACATTGTCACCCTCTGTTGCAGAAACAGGAATTATTACTACATTTTTGAGCTCAAGCTCCTTTGTAAGCTCAATAATCTGCTTTGTGATTTCATCGAAACGCTTCTCGTCGTAGCCTACAAGATCCATCTTGTTTACAGCAAATACAAAGTAGTTGATTCCCATGAGCGCGCAGATTCTTGCATGTCTTCTTGTCTGAACCAATACACCCTGCTTTGCATCTATTAAAATTACCGCAAGGTCTGCAAAGGATGCACCTACAGCCATGTTTCTTGTGTACTCCTCGTGGCCAGGTGTATCTGCCACGATAAAGCTTCTCTTATCTGTTGTGAAGTAACGATAAGCCACATCGATTGTAATTCCCTGCTCTCTCTCTGCCATCAGTCCGTCGAGGAGGAGTGAATAGTCGATGGCGCCGCCACGGCTTCCTACCTTACTGTCAAGCTCCAGTGCCTTTTCCTGATCTGCATAGAGCAGCTTTGAATCGTATAATATATGTCCGATCAGAGTTGATTTTCCGTCGTCCACGCTTCCGCATGTAATAAATTTAAGTAATCCGCTCATTTTAGAAATATCCCTCCCTCTTTCTTCTTTCCATGCTGCCTGCCGCCTCGTTGTCTATGACACGGGTGGTTCTCTCTGAGGAAACAGCACTGAGTGTCTCATCAATAATCTCATCAAGTGTATCCGCTGTCGACTCAACACCACCTGTCAGTGGATAGCAGCCGAGTGTTCTGAAACGTACACTCTTCATCTGGATTTTCTCACCCGGACGAAGCTTCATTCTGTCGTCATCTACCATGATGATGTTGCCATCTCTGTATACAACAGGTCTTTCCTTTGCAAAGTAAAGTGAAGGAATCTCGATATTCTCTCTCTTTATATACTGCCAGATATCCTTCTCTGTCCAGTTTGACAGTGGGAAAACTCGCACCTCCTGGCCCTTTTTGATTCTTGAGTTGTAGAGCTTCCACATCTCCGGGCGCTGGTTCTTTGGATCCCATGCGTGGTTTTCATTTCTGAAGGAGAAGATTCGCTCCTTGGCTCTTGATTTCTCCTCGTCTCTTCGGCCACCGCCAAACGCTGCCGTAAAGCCGTATTTGTCGAGCGCCTGCTTAAGCGCCTGTGTCTTCATGATATCTGTGTATGCTGAGCCGTGGTCAAATGGATTGATGCCCTGCTTTACGCCATCCTGATTTATATATTCAAGCATCTCGATGCCCTTTTCCTTAGCAATGCGATCTCTGAATTCTATCATCTCATGGAATTTCCAGGTTGTATTTACATGTAAAAACGGAAATGGCGGCTTCTCCGGATAAAATGCCTTCATTGCAAGATGAAGCATTACCGAGCTGTCCTTTCCAATTGAGTACAACATAACCGGCTTCTCGCACTCTGCGGCTACTTCTCGTATTATGTATATTGCCTCTGCTTCGAGTTCGTCAAGATGTGATAATTCACCCATGTCTGTTACCATCCTTTTCTTTAATATTTATTGGATTCCTTCTTGTTGATAAGAATCTCTTCCTTGCTTCCGTCGCGCTTTTTGATATCCCAGGTCAGCGTATCCGGCGTGCTTTTTACTGTCATGAGACTTCCCATGCCTCCTATGTCTGCTCCAAGATAAAGAGCAATAGCGCCAAAATGACATTCCTTGATGCATGAGGCACAGCCCCAGCAGTCCTTAGGATATTTGATAAAGGCTTTTTTCTCTGGGTCCTGATATATCAGGCTTCCCGGGCATACACTTGTACACATGCCACAGCCCTTACACTTTGCTTTATCAATCATTATGCTCATAACGCGCCTCCCTTCCGACAAGCTCTCTGTAAATCATGTGAAGCTGCCCGTTTTCGTATCTGGAATTGACGTATTTCATCCAGTCATCACTCTTGTCTGGATAATCCAGATTCTCGGCAAAGCTGTGCCATCTGGTCTCCTTTCTTGCACCAAGATGTGCTATGACCGAAAGACATACCGTAAGCCTCTCCTTAAGCTCATATATGAACATAAGCTCATGCATATCCGATGCATATAAATCACCGGTCAGCTCTATCAGATGATTTATCTTTTCCTTTGCCAGCGCAAGCTGCTTGCCGTTGAACTGATAATGTGTGGAAATACCGCCTGCGTAGTTGTCCATGACCTTCTGCATGGCTTCCTCGATAGCCTCTGTTGTAAACATCTTGGACCTTTCAGTGAGAAAATGGTCGTACTCTGAAGCTTTTGCGTCAAGCGCCTTTTTCTCATCAAATGCCGATGTGTCAGGACTTCCGTCGGTGGTATCTGCATCAAGCTTTGAAACCATATCTATCGCAGCGATTTCACCCTCTACCATAGCTCCTGTAACGTATTTCTGTGGACATCCTCCTGCCACATCTCCTGCGGCATAAGTCCGTGGATTGTAGTCTCACGCTCGGTATTTACCCAGTAGCCGCTCGCTGTGTGGCCACCTACGATATACGGCTCGGTGCCCTCTATCTCCACATTCTGCTCACTTGGATTCTTACCTGCCTCCACCCACTTGAGTGTCTGGCTTGGTGCCATGTTGAGATATGCCTTTCTTAATGACTCATCCTGCTGTGGAGAGATGCCCTCTGTCCTTAAGTAGCAAGGACCTCTTCCCTCGAGATTTTCCATGACCGTTCCGTATACACGCTCTGATGTGGTGAGGCCGTATTTTGTCTCGTAAACCTCTCCAAGAGAATTGACCTGCTTTGCCCCGACTCCCTGTGCAATTGTTCCTGTCGGTGCGATTGTGTCCTTGCATCTGAGTGCGATAAATCTCATCTCAAAGGTGGTCATCTCTGCTCCACTTCTTATGCCCATCGCATATCCGGCGCCTGTGTTGAAAGGTGGATACCACACTCTTGTGCCTTGAAAATCCCGGATTGTTTGGTCTGTATAAACCGGCCGCTCCGCCTGTAGCACAGAGCACCTTTTTAGCTCTGATTTCATAGGCTGTAGCATCCTCGATTGAAAATCCGTATGCACCCTTTATGGTGTTGTTCTCAACTATATAGTCCGTGATATTGATTCTGTTTATCACTGTACAGTCCGTAAGCTTTGATACAGCTTCTGCCAAAATCGGCTTCATGTTCTCGCCGTTTATCTTGATATTACGGTTTCCTCTTGCTACATACTCACCGTTTTCATCCTTTAATATGACAAGTCCAAGCTTTTCCATCTTGTCCGTCACACGGTTTAAGCCCTCTGACATAGTCATGAGTAAGTCTTCCCTTACTATGCCGTCAGCATCCTTTTTGGCGTAGTCTACATAGTCCTCAGGCTTTCTGCCCTTTACTATGTATGCATTTATCGCATTGACACCTGCTGCCAGGCATCCGCTTCGCTTTATGTTCGCTTTCTCTGCAATTATAATCGAATAATCCGATTTCTCACGGATGGTGAGCGCTGCATAACAGCCCGCCGTGCCACCTCCTATTATGAGGATGTCCGTGTGTAGGATTTTTTTGTTTTCTATCTTCATTTATCTCCCTCTGCTTCCTCTTTCAATCACAAGCTTTAGACCATTCCTATATCTAAATGTAGAATACATCCTGCTCCTGCATCTCGCTGTTTTCCATCAGGTATGTTTTCTCATCATCAAATATATACAGCCTGTAAATCAGCACATGTACTTTCTCGCCGACTGATATCAGGTCCTTTTCAAGTGAGCGCTCACCGACCACCTCGATGCCGTTTATGCTGACTGTGATATTCATCCTGTTTCCTCTGAATACCACATCTGTAACGATACCCTCCTCTGCCGCTGACTGATAGCGGTCCAGGTTGCCACTCTTTGATATCTTGATAAACTCAGGTCTGATTACCGCCTTGTCGGCATTTTCTATCCTGTCAAAGCCCTTTAGACTGTCATAGTTTTCAACGACTGTGGTGTGTCCTATAAACTGCGCCACAAAAGGTGTATAAGGCGACTTGTATATCTCAAGAGGTGTACCCATCTGCTCTATCGTGCCGTGGTTTGTGATAATGATTTCATCTGCCACCTCAACAGCCTCATCCTGGTCATGTGTGACGAAAATGCCTGTGATTCCAAGCTTTTCGACCAGCTCCTTCAGCCATGTACGAAGCTCTCCTCGCACCTTTGCATCTATCGCGGCAAATGGCTCATCCAGTAATAGCACCTGTGGATTCGGCGCCAGCGCCCTTGCAAATGCCACTCTCTGACGCTGTCCTCCGGAAAGCTGATTCGGATATCTCTTTTCAAGCCCCGATAAACCTGTCATCTCAAGAAGCTTTGTAACACGCTCCTTTATAAGCTTTTTCGGCATCTTCTGAAGCTCCAGCCCAAATGCCACATTGTCGTATATTGTCATGTATCGAAACAGCGCATAGTTCTGAAACACAAAGCCTATGCCTCTCTTCGAGGCCGGAATATCATTCACTCGCTTTCCATCTATATATATGTCACCTGAATTTGGCGTCTCAAGCCCTGCTATCATACGAAGAAGTGTTGTCTTGCCACTGCCGGACGGACCAAGCAGCGCCACAAGCTTTCCCTTTTCCACTCCAAAGCTCACATTATCGGATGCCAGGAAGTCTCCGTATTTTTTGTATATATTTTTCATCTCAACGTACATATACGTTATCTCCTTCCTGCTTTCTTAGTACAGCAACTCTATAGCTGTCTGCCACATCGGTGTGTAAGCAGTAACAAATTTCATTAGTGTAAATCATATTTCCCATAAATCTCAGTGTAATTTCTTAAATTTGCGTTCAACTATATTTCTTGCAAAAAGAATGATTAATGCAATAATCAATAATATGGATGATACAGCAAATGCCGATGTTATCGAGCTGTCTGTGCCCGACATATACAAGGCATCAATCTCAAGCGGCAGTGTAAATGTCTCGCCTCTTGTCTTCGAGAGCGCATTTACCGCGCCGAACTCTCCGAGAGCTCTCGCCGTACAAAGTATGATTCCATAAATCAGGCTCCACTTCATCTGCGGAAGTGTTATTTTCCGAAATATCGTAAAGCCGGATGCTCCCATCAGCGCTGCGGCTTCTTCCTCATCCTTTCCCTCTGCATTGAGCACCGGTATGATTTCCCTTGACACATACGGAAACGTGACAAATATCGTAGCAAGCACAACTCCCGGTATTGCAAAGGTGATTCTCACATTCGTGCCGAATATCTCATTGAACCATCTGATAACCGGATAAAACCACCCCAGCCGTCCGAAGGTCATAAGATACGCAAGTCCTACGATGACCGGAGAAATAGAAAACGGTATATCAATAAGTGTTGCAAGCACCTGCTTTCCTTTAAACGAAAACCTGGTCAACAGCCACGCTGTCCATATTCCAAAGAAGGTGTTGATAACTACCGCAAAAAACTGTTGCTATCAAAGTCACCTTGAGTGCTGAAAGCACGTAGCTTGTTGAGATAGCTTTCAGATAGAATCCAAGCCCCTCCTTTAAGGCACTTGCCATCACAGAAAAAAGTGGAACTATAAGCATGACAAATATGAAGAGCACCGTGACAGTGACGAGTATTATCTTTGTGATCTTTTTTCTTCTTTCAAGCTTTACCTGTTCGGTCATCGCATTGTGCTCCTTTCCTGTTTGTGTGCATCGCATTTAATTTATATGCGGCCTTCTACAACAAATTAGTGCGCTGTGACTGTTTAACCTGCACTATGTTTACAAAAAGCAGCAGTAAAAATGATATAACAAGCATCACAAGTGCTATGGCAGTCGCGCTAGCATAATCTATATAGCTAAGCTTCTGCATGATGACGTATGATACCACCTGCGTCCTGTGCCTTGCACTGTTGCCTGATATGTAGATGACGCTTCCGTACTCTCCTATGCCTCTGGCAAAGGCAAGACCAAAGCCTGTTAAGAGTGCCGGGCGAAGCTCCGGAAGTATTACCTTAAAAAATGTCTTAGAGGGTGTGGCGCCAAGCATATATGCGGCCTCCTCATATGTATTATCCATCTTTTCAAGCACCGGCTGTACAGCTCTTATTACGAAGGGAATGCCTACAAAAACAAGTGCCACAACTATTCCTGCCTGTGTGTAAGCTACATCTATTCCAAGCTTGCCAAGGCCTTTACCCAAAAAGCCTGTGCCTGAGTACAGCTTTGAGAGCGTGATGCCCGCAACCGCTGTCGGCAGTGCAAACGGAAGCTCTATAAGTCCGTCAAGCAGCCATTTCCCGGGAAAATCGTACTTCACAAGCGTCCATGCCACGATGAGTCCAAATACCACATTTACGATTGCTGCGATAAATGATGAGGTGATGCTTGTGATAAAGGCATTCCTCACATTCTCCTTCATGATAAGTGCCACAAAATCGCCCGGCGATATCTTTAGCGAATACACAAGCACTGATGCTAACGGAATGAGAACGATGACTGAAAGCATCGTGACCACTATTCCAAGCGAAAGATGGTATCCCGGTATGACTCTGGTCTTTATGTTCTTTGATTTAGTTTTCTCTTTTGCTGTTTTATCAGTTGCCGTATATTTCATCGAACATTGCTCCATCATCGAAATATGTCTTGTAGGCTTCATTCCATCCGCCGTAATCCTCTATGCTCCAAAGTCTGATATTTAAATCAAACTTGTCGGAAAACCGGTTTAATATATCCTGATTGGTTGGTCTGTAGCCGCTTTCGCCAATCAGCTGCTGTGCCTCATCACTGTAGAGATACTGTAGGTATTCTTTGCTTACCTCTTGTGTTCCGTTGCTCCTTGCATTGTCATCCACAATAGCAACAGAGGGCTGTGCTAAGATGCTGACGGACGGATTCACTATCTCATACTTACCCGGATATGAATCCATGGTCGTAAGTGCCTCGTTTTCCCACGCTATGAGCACATCTCCCTGACCGTTTTCCACAAATGTGGTTGTTGAGCCTCTCGCACCCGAATCCATAATTGTGACATTTTCATACAGCTTCTTCATAAACGATTTCTGTTCCTTCACGCTGTCATAATTTGTCTTCGCATAGCTTAGCGCTGCAAGAAAATTCCAGCAGGCTCCGCCACTACTCTTTGGATCAGGCGTAATCACATCCACATTCTTTTTCACCAGGTCATCCCAGTCACTTATATGCTTTGGATTGCCCTTTCTTACAAGTAAAACGATTGTTGATGTGTATGGTGCCGAGCTGTCAGAAAACTCATCAATCCAGCCCTTATCAATTAAGCCGGTATTTTGTATCAGGTCTATGTCATGCTCAAGTGCCAGTGTGACAACATCTGCATTACAGCCCTCCACAACCGAGCGTGCCTGTGCTCCCGAGCCGCCATGTGATTGAATCACATTTATCTTTTTGCCGTGCTCGCGCTCATAGTAAGACTCGAATATTTTGTTGTATTTCTCGTAAAACTCTCGTGTCGGATCATACGACACATTGGTTATGGTGACTGTGCCGTCATCCTTCCTGCCTGAGCAGCCTGTCAGAAGAAGCGACAGAATCATCACTGTCGACAGCAGGGCTGTCGTATATTTATGTATGTTTCTCATGTATGTTTCTCATTTTTCATGTTACAGTTTCCGGCAAAGTAAGCTTATGCCGTCAGTTTATATGCCATTAGTTTACTGTAAAAAGCGGTGTGGACAGGTATCTTTCTCCTGTATCCGGAAGCAGCACCACGATATTCTTTCCCTTGTTCTCAGGTCTTTTCGCAAGCTCTGTTGCAGCATATATTGCTGCTCCTGAGGATATGCCAACGAGAAGTCCGTCGCTCTTTGCAACCTCTCTTGCCTTGTCAAAAGCGGCCTCATTCTCCACCGGAATAACCTCATCCACTATATCCATGCGCATGACCTTTGGAATAAAACCTGCACCGATTCCCTGTATCTTGTGAGGCCCCGGTCTTCCGCCTGAGAGTACCGGTGAGCTCTTTGGCTCAACAGCTACTATCCTTACATCAGGATTATGGTCTCTTAATCCAAGCCCGGTGCCTGTACAGGTGCCGCCTGTTCCGACAGATGATACAAAGATATCTACCTTTCCATCTGTATCCCCCCAGATTTCCTGAGCGGTTGTAGCTCTGTGGATATCCGGATTGGCCTGATTCTCAAACTGCTGTGGAATAAAGGCATTGCCATAATGCTCTTTAAGTCTCTGCGCCTCATCAATTGCACCCTTCATGCCCTCACGCCCCGGTGTGAGCTTTATCTCTGCGCCAAGCGCTGTGACGATTTTTCTTCTCTCAACGCTCATGGTATCAGGCATTATAAGTATCAGGTGAAGTCCCTTTGAGGCTGCCACAAATGCAAGTCCGATTCCGGTATTGCCACTTGTCGGCTCTATGATTATTGTGTCCTGATTTATCTTTCCATCCTTTATGCCCTGTTCTATCATAGCTGCCGCCACCCTGTCCTTTACACTTCCAAGTGGATTGAAATACTCCAGCTTTGCTATGATTTTTGCTTCAAGCCCAAGGGCTTTTTCATAATTGGTCAGCTCCAGAAGCGGAGTGTGACCTATCAGCTCAGTGAGCTGCTTTGCAATTTTTGCCATTGATATTACCTCTTTTTTGTTAATGTTTGTTTTGAGTATGTTATGAGTTTGTGCTTAGTTTGTATGACCGGGATTTCCTACCATTCAAATATGATTTCTAAGTTATTGATATGTTACCACTAATTGATATTTTTGTAAATGTAATTAGGGTTATTAATATTTGTTAGCGGGCTATAAATTTTATTGATAGCAAACGTGCTTTTTACCTTTATAACATTCTCTATGCTGTGTTGCTTGAACGAGTATTTTCCGTGCCACCTTTTGTCTGTTGCGCATATAACTCATACATGGCTCGTCAAAAATCGACCGTGCACCATCGGTGTGTCTTCCCATGCTGCGCAGTCGTCCGTCCGGTGTATGAATTTATTAAAATAAAAAGAGTTCTATCATCCGCAGACACAAGGTCTGTGAAAAATAGAACTCATTTTGGCTACTCCTCCTGTTCATTTACCTTATCGATTCTCGTGATATACTTGATTCCGACAAAGGTTCCAATCAGGATAAGCACTCCTATTATAAACGGTACTACCGGATTTCTGACAAAGCCTGCTATGATGTAGGTCAGGCATGATATGCCTGCCACAAGCACTGCGTACGGAAGCTGTGTGGATACATGATTCATGTGGTTGCACTGAGCTCCTGCCGATGCCATGATGGTGGTATCGGATATCGGTGAGCAGTGGTCTCCACATACTGCACCTGCCATGCACGCTGAGATTGAGATGATCATCATCGTATGGTTTGTGCCCGAGAAGATATTTACTACTATCGGTATGAGTATACCGAAGGTGCCCCATGAGGTTCCTGTTGCAAAGGCAAGGAAAGCTCCCACCAGGAATATGATTGCCGGGAACAGTCCAAGCAGAGGTCCCGATACTCCTCCAACTAAGCCTGCGACAAATTCCTTGGCGCCAAGGCTCTCTGTCATGGTCTTTAGTGTCCATGCAAAGGTCAGTATAAGTATTGCAGGTACCATTGCCTTAAAGCCCTCAGGGATTGAATTACAGCAATCCGTAAAGCTTAGTACCCTTCTGATTGAGTAAAAGCATATGGTGATTATCAACGCAAAAAAGCTTCCAAGCATAAGACCGATTGAAGCATCGCTGCCTGCAAACGCATCAACAAAGCCTGTTCCGTCAAAAAAGTCTCCTGTGTATATCATTCCGATGATACAGCTTATTATGAGCACAAGAATAGGAAATACAAGGTCTATAACCTTCCCCTTGCCCTTTATAATATCCTGCTTTGCCTCCGCATACGGCCTGTCTCCTGTGGTAAACAGATCACCCTTTTGGGCATTGGCTTCATGCTTTGCCATCGGACCGAAATCTACCTGTAAAACAACAAGTGCCACCATAGCGATAATAGTAAAGAGTGCATAATAATTGTATGGAATGGCCTTTATGAAAATAGAAAAGCCATCCTCTCCCTTTACAAATCCGGTAACCGCGGCTGCCCACGATGATATAGGTGCAATGATGCATACAGGCGCTGCTGTGGCATCTATCAGATATGCAAGCTTTGCTCTTGAAACCTGATGCTTGTCGGTGACAGGGCGCATCACACTTCCTACTGTCAGACAGTTGAAGTAATCATCTATAAATATGAGTACTCCAAGTATTATAGCTGAAAGCTGGGCACCAATCCTTGTCTTTATGTGCTCACTCGCCCACTCTCCAAAGGCCGCCGAGCCGCCTGCCTTGTTCATCATGCTCACCATAACACCGAGCACGACTAAGAATATCAGTATTCCCACATTGTACGAATCCGATAGCACTCCAACAAGTCCGTCCTCGAATATGTGAAGCACTGATCTCTCAGCCGAAAAACCCGGCTGAAATGCATTTCCATAAAACAGTCCGCCAATCACTATTCCAACGAATAATGAGCTGTAGACCTCTTTTGTGATAAGTGCCAGAACTATAGCCACAACAGGTGGAACAAGTGCCCAGACTGTGGCATACATAGAAGGCACGTATTCTGCTGCCAGAATCATTATTTTATCCTCCGTCTATCCCTTATGCTCTATCTGTCAACCGCGCCGACAAGCTCTGAAATATCCTTTACTCCATACCTGTCCATATACTCTGCGATGCCATCCACTATCTGCTCTGTGGTCTTTGGATTTACAAAGTTTGCTGTGCCGACTGAAACAGCCGTAGCTCCGGCAAGTATCATCTCTATAGCATCGGCAGCATTTGTGATACCGCCCATTCCGATAATCGGAATATTGACTGCATGTGCTGTCTCGTAAACCATGCGCACTGCAACCGGATGCACAGCCGGACCGCTCATGCCGCCTGTCTTGTTTGCTAACACAAAGCTTCTTCTGTTTATATCAATCTTCATGCCTGTGATTGTATTGATGAGCGAAACCGCGTCAGCTCCACCGGCCTCTGCCGCCCTTGCTATCTCTGCAATACTTGTGACATTTGGAGAAAGCTTCATGATAACAGGCTGCTTTGCATATTTTTTAATCTCGCTTGTGATTGTCTCAACACCCTTTGGATCTGTTCCGAAGGCAATTCCGCCCTCCTTAACATTAGGGCATGAGATATTTATTTCCATCATATCAATAGGCTCATCCGCAAGACGCTTTACCACATCAAGATACTCGTCAAGCGAATGACCGCAGACATTTACCACAATCCTTGTATCAAACTGCTTTAAAAAAGGAATATCTCTCTTGCAGAAAAGCTCGATGCCTGGATTTTGAAGTCCGACTGCATTGAGCATGCCGCCGTACACCTCTGCTACTCTAGGTGTAGGATTACCCTCCCACGGCTTATTTGCAACGCCCTTTGTAGTGACTGCACCAAGTCTGTTTAAATCAACAAACTCGCTGTACTCTGCACCGGAGCCGAATGTGCCGGATGCAACTGTAACAGGATTTTTCCACTCAACACCGGCCACATTTACTGACATATTACTCATTACAGCTCCACCTCCTTCGCATCAAAAACAGGTCCCTCTTTGCATATACGCTTGTTGTTCACATTGCTGTGAGCATCCTTGTCCTTTGTCTTGCATACGCAGGCAAGACATGCACCGATTCCACATGCCATGCGCTCCTCCATTGATACAAAGCAGTCCATATCATGCTCTGCAGCGTAAGCCTTGAGTGCACGAAGCATAGGCATAGGTCCACATGCATAAATCACGTCTGCCTCAAGAGCATTCTCCTTTATCGCATCGATGACATTGCCCTTTGTGCCGACACTGCCGTCCTCTGTGGCTACAAAGGAAGCTGCCTGCTCCTTAAACTCATCGAGCAGGAAGGTATTCTCATCGCGATAGCCCATGACGATGTTCATATCACATACGGCACCTTTACATGCTGCCTGTCCCGGATTTTTTTCTTCACCCGGTGTCTGCACAATGCCTGCATTTATATCCCTAGCAAGCTGCAGCATAGGCGGCACTCCGATTCCTCCGCCGATAAGGAAGGCCTTCTTACCCGGCTGTACTGTAAAGCCGTTTCCAAGCGGTCCTAAAATTCTTACCTTATCGCCCCTGACAAGCCTTGAAAAATCCTCTGTTCCCGTGCCTTCACCTGTCACACGGTACACAAGACGAATTGTGTCATCATCTCTGTTTATGCCGCAAAGGCTTATCGGACGCGGAAGCAGCTTACTCTTGTCGTTTGAGTAAACCGATACAAACTGTCCCGCCTTTGCTGCCTTTGCAATTTTGTCTGTCTTAAGTGTGAGGTCGTAGATGCCATTGCCGAGTGAGCTCTGGTCAACTACAACTGCAATCTCCTCATATTTCTCTGCCATTTTATCTCCCTGGTTTCGTTTGTTAATATATTTAAGCTTTCTGAATAACTTATTAACGATTTGCAAGTGCTCCTGAAATATCCTCAATCATATCCTCAACCGCCTTGCGTGATGCATCTGCAAAATTCTCAGCTGTGATGCCCATATCCTTGTACTTATCCTGCTTGTATGCGCAGATAATTCCACGTGATGAATTGACAATTGCACCAAGTCCGTCCTCATTGAAGAAATGAACAAGGTCTGCGCCCTTGCCTCCCTGTGCGCCGTAGCCCGGTACGAGGATGAAGCTCTTTGGCATTACCTTACGAAGAATCTTACCCTGCTCAGGGTATGTTGCACCGACAACCGCACCTACATAGCTGTATGAATCACCCATGCAGTCAGCTCCCCACTCTGCAACCTTCTCGCCTACCCACTCATATAATGGGCGTCCGTCAATCATACGGTCCTGGAACTCTCCACTTGATGGATTAGATGTCTTTACAAGAATGAAGATACCCTTCTTCTCCTCCTTGCATACATCTACGAATGGCTTGATACCGTCTGTTCCGAGGTATGGATTGACAGTGGCAAAATCCTCATCAAAGGTAGAATAGCTCTTGCTGCCGATCTGTACCCTTCCAAGATGTCCTGTGGCATATGCAGCCGATGTTGAGCCGATATCTCCACGCTTTACATCTCCGATAACCACGAGATCCTTCTCGTGACAGTAATCCACTGTCTTCTGGAATGCCTTAAGGCCCTCCACTCCAAACTGCTCATACATGGCAATCTGTGGCTTTACAGCCGGAATCAGGTCATATGTGGCATCCACAATAGCCTTGTTGTACTGCCAGATAGCCTCCGCTGCACCGGCCGGTGTCTCTCCAAGCTCATCAAATGCCTTCTTTGTGATGTGCTCAGGCACATATGAAAGCATCGGGTCAAGACCTACTACGATAGGTGCGTTTGTTTTCTTGATTTTGTCTACTAATTTGTTGATCATTCTTTCGTCCTCTTTATGCGTATTTTATTATACAGACAGATATTATGATTATTAAATATCTGCATACAGTTATAAATATTTTATAGCATAAACTAAATTCTTGCAACCCAAAATATAGTAGCAGGGAGTATAGCATTAATTGTTGCTATACTCCCTGCTACTATGCTTATTATACCTTTTCAGATTCACACACATTCACAAAAAGCACGTCACATGCGCAATTCTACACTCCCACAACCTCATCAATCATCCTAAGCTCTTCCTCAGAGAAGCCTGCGCCCTCCATAACCTTTAAGTTTCAAGAATCTGCTGTGGCTTTGAGGCGCCGACAAGCACACTTGTCACGTCATCATCCTTTACCACCCACTTGAGTGCCATCTGTGCAAGTGTCTCACCTACGTTTTGTGGCTATATCGTTTAGCTTCTTAATCTGCTCGATGTGTGGAGCGAGCTTTTCCTTGATTTAAAAAGCGTCCGTCTGTCTTTATACGACTATCCTCCGGAATACCGTTTAGGTAACGGTCCGTGAGCATGCCCTGTGCGAGCGGACTGAATGAGATAATGCCCTTTTGGCACTCTTTTGCAGCCTGCTTCAAACCATTTTTGCTCTATTGTACGGTTGAATATATTGTATGAATTCTGATTGATGATAAACGGACATTTCAAATCAGTAAGAATCTCGCAGGCTCTCTTCATGGTCTCGCCATCATAATTTGACAGTCCGACATAGAGTGCTTTTCCGCTTCTTACTATCTGGTCGAGTGCTCCCATTGTCTCCTCAAGCGGTGTCTCAGGGTCCATTCTGTGATGATAGAAGATATCCACGTAGTCGAGTCCCATTCTCTTAAGACTCTGGTCAAGGCTTGCAATCAGATACTTGCGGCTGCCCCAGTTGCCGTATGGTCCCTTCCACATATCATAGCCTGCCTTTGAGCTGATAATGAGCTCGTCGCGGTATGCCGACAGATGCTCCTTAAGGATAAGCCCGAAGTGCTTCTCTGCGCTGCCGTATTCAGGACCATAGTTGTTTGCCAGGTCAAAGTGAGTGATGCCATGGTCAAAGGCTGTGAAGCACATCTGCTTCATGTTGTCATACGATGAAAAATCACCGAAATTGTGCCATAGACCAAGCGATACAACAGGAAGCTTAAGTCCGCTCCTGCCGCATCTGTTATATCTCATTGTGTCGTATCTCTTTTCGTCTGCTGTGTACATATTTACCTCCCGCATAAATACATGATATTTTACCCGATAAATTATTATACTACAGCAGACTTGATTTTTCTATTGTTAAATAAAATCCTCCGTCAGCTTTCCATGCTTCTCATAATTTGTCACACGCGCTATCTTGTTTTCTATCATCCACAAACACAACCTTCGGATGATGCTCCTTTGCTTCCTCCGGTGTCATCTGTGCATAGCACATGAGTATCACATGGTCACCGACTGCAACCTGTCTGGCTGCTGCGCCGTTTAAGCATATCATGCCTGATCCCGGCTCTCCTGCGATGGTGTAGGTCTCGAATCTGTTTCCGTTTTCCACATCGACAATCTGGACCATCTCATACTCTAATATGCCCGCTGCCTCAAGCAGCTTTGTATCTACAGTGATGCTTCCCACGTAGTTTAAGTCAGCCTGCTTGACCACAGCTCTGTGTATTTTGCCTTTAAGCATTGTATAATTCATTGTTTGTACCTCTTTTCAATAATCGTTTCTGTCCGTCTACGCGATAAAATTATCAATCAGCCTTGTCTTTCCGATATATACAGCGATTGCCACGAGTGTTGTTCCCTTAATCTCGTCAACCGGTGTGATTGTGTCAAAATCAACCACATCAACATAATCAATTTTCGCAAGCGGCTCCTTGTTTATCTCTGCTGTGATTGCATCCTTTACCGCTTTTGCACTCTTCTCGCCTGCGTCTACGAGCTGCTTTCCGATTTTTAAGCTTCTGCTAAGTACAAGCGCTGCCTGTCTTTCATCTGCGCTCAGATATGTGTTTCTTGAGCTCTTTGCCAGTCCATCCTCCTCACGGATGATTGGGCAGCCGATGATTTCGGTGTCAACATTCAAATCCTTTACCATACGCTTTATGACTGCAAGCTGCTGTGCATCCTTTTGTCCAAAGTATGCGCGGTCAGGTGTCACAATGTGAAACAGCTTCAGGACAACCGTCTGCACACCTCTGAAATGAATCGGTCTTGTTTTTCCACAAAGCTCTGTGGTGAGGCCATTCATATCCACATATGAGCAGAAGCCGTCTGCATACATCTCATCAGCCTCCGGATGGAAAATAATGTCAACTCCCGCATCCTCACAAAGCTTTGCATCCCTGTTTAAATCACGTGGATAGCTGTCTAAATCCTCTGTAGGGCCAAACTGCATTGGATTTACAAAAATGCTCACTACAACCTTGTCGTTTTCACGTCTTGCCGCATCGATTAAGCTCTTGTGTCCCTCGTGGAGGTAGCCCATTGTAGGTACAAAGCCTACACTTTTGCCTTCTCTCTTCCATTCCTTTACTGCTTCTCTAACCTGTTTGATTTGTCCGTATATTAACATTTTATGTCTCCTTATTCTTCTATGCTTCGTAACTATTCTTCGATATTAGTACAGTTTGTCAATTATTGTCTCATCCATCTTAAAGGTATGCTCCTCACCCGGGAAGCTTCCCTCCTCAACAGCCTTTTTGTAAGCTGTAAAGGCCTCATTCATCTCTTTTCCTACCTGTGCAAACTGCTTTACAAATTTCGGCTTCATATTTGCATACATGGCAAGCATATCCTGATATACGAGCACCTGTCCGTCGCAGTCTGCTCCCGCTCCGATACCAATTGTCGGTATACTTATGCTCTCAGTGATTTTTTTTGCAAGTGCCTTTGGCACACACTCGAGCACCACTGCAAATGCTCCTGCCTCCTCGACTGCGCGGGCCTCGTCAAGGAGCTTCTGTGCTGCTTCTTCACCCTTGCCCTGCACCTTAAAGCCGCCAAATGCGTTTACTGACTGTGGTGTAAGCCCTAAATGTGCACATACCGGAATTGACGCATCCACGATAGCCTTTATCTGTGGACATACCTCCCTGCCACCCTCAAGCTTTACAGCCTGCGCATGGCCTTCCTTCACGAGTCGTCCTGCATTGACCACTGCATCATAAACCGATGTCTGATATGACATAAAAGGCATATCTGTAATAAGCAGTGTGTCCTTTATTCCTCTTGAAACAGCCGCGCTGTGATGAATCATATCCTCCATAGTCACTGAAAGTGTATCCTCATAGCCAAGCACCACCATGCCGAGAGAATCTCCCACTAAAATCGCATTGATTCCGGCCTCGTCTATGAGCTTTGCTGTAGAATAATCATATGCTGTGAGCATCGTGAGCTTCTCGCCCTTTTCCTTTGCCTGTTTAAAAGTTACTACTGTATTTTTCATTGTCCAATCCCTCTGTCTTTCTGCAACAATCCGTTTTTTTAATATTCACGGTATTGTCAGCCTCTTAGCAATTCCATCATCTGAGTATAATCCTTATCAGGATTCTTTTTTACAGCAATATTTGCCAGTTTTGTACCAAGCATTTTGTACAAGCTGACATCGTCACTATCGTCATTTTGCATACATGCAATATGCTTTTTCACTGTTTCAATATCGTTTCTCTCAATTGGCCCGGTCAGTGCGCCGTCACAGCCTGCTTCAAGTACATTTTCGATATTGCGCATCACAAGCTGACCTGTGGCTCTTAGCGCCTCATCCCTTGTAAAGCCACAGTCCTCCAAAAGAGTGTAGCCCATGTCAAGGACAGCAATCACCTGATTGCTCAGAATGCTCGCTGCTGCATGGTATTTTGCCTTTTTGGTGCCATCAATGCGGCATACCTCATTTCCAATAGAACTAAACAGCCCGGATATTGCTTCAACCGCAGCATCCTGCCCTTCCACTGTGAAAAATGCTTTATTTAATTGCTCATATGATGAAAATTTGTTACTGAACGGTAACATTGGATGAATTGAACAGCATGATACACTCATGCTCTCCCTTCCGGAAAATGAATCGGATGATAATGCGCCACTGCAATGACATATAATCTGATTCCTTAGAGACAGTTCTTTTAATTGTTCCCAAACCGGTATAATAAATGAATCCGGTGTGGTGATAAATATAATCTGTGATTGATCCGCCAGTTGCTTTAGCGAATCAAAGCTCTCTGTCCTTGTAAACTCCGCAGCCTCCTTAGCTGCCGCAGAATCCACGTCATAATAGCCTGCAAGCTCTATGTCCTTTGTCCTTAGGTATTTACCTATAGAACAGCCCACTCTGCCTGCGCCGATTATGCCTATTTTCATGCTACCACCTTCTTTCCAAGCCGGTCAGACCATTCCTATATCGCAGCCGATATAATCTCCGCCATGTGCCGTATGGCTGCGGTCGATTTATCCTGTGCGCGCCTGTCACTTTGCTGCCTGCTTCATATTCTGATACAGCAATTCGCTTTGGCCTTATTGTGTCTGCCGGATATGCTCTGTCATAAGGTGACAACACATCCTCCATGATACAGTTTCCTTCGAATACCGTTCGAAGAAAACTATACCACATTGACTATTATTTAACAATCCCTATTTTATTTTGGCTCAGTCATCTTGATATACTCATACTGTGGCTTGAAATCCTCTCTGTCACAGAGCTCATAGTAATGCATAAAGATTCTCTCCATCACATTTGGAATCTGATTTTCCTGTGGTTCAAATAGTATGATAAGATACTGCATTGAGCTGTAGCGCGTGCAGACATCCACCTTTCTGATCTTGCTGCGGATAGACTGCTCCATGCAGTCAAGTGCCTTCTCAATTTTCTCGATATCTGCAAGCTGCTCCGGCAGAGTGTTCATAGTCACCATGACCAGATAGCAGTTGTGCTTGTGTCTATCTCCTACATTGTTCACGAACTCATAGATTCTTGCAAACTCTCTGTAGTTTAAATCCAGCGCACCTGTATAGCTGCCACTCTCCTTTAAAAGCTTTGCCACGTTTCGTAAATCCACGCTCAGATTTGTATTCTCCTTATTGTCAGCTAAGAGCTGCTCATAGAAGAAATATGAACCCTTGCAGTTCTGCTTCACATAGTAAAGTGCCTTATCTGCCTTTGTGTAGTCACTTTCAAACATGGCTCCCTTTGTCGTCATACACAGTCCTGCTGAAAGAGCGGCCTCCTTTATCTCACAGTCTGCTTCCCTGGCGCTCTCGAAGCCTTCAAATATGCGCTTTATAACACTCTCCACGCTTGCCCTGTCAGAATATGGCATAAAGATGAGGAACTCGTCACCTCCAAGCCTGCAGGCTGCAAAGGTCTCATTCTCAGTCTCTTTAGCAAGGAGATTACCTATAAGCTTAAGTGCCCTGTCACCCGCCTTGTGACCATGCACATCATTGACTTTTTTTGAGATTATCCATATCTATGAAGGCAAGACAGCCATCATTATCCTGCATCAGGGCTGCTATTACCTGCTGTCCACGACTTCGCATGTAAAGTCCTGTCAGATAATCAACACTATCGGCTTTTTCCTGACTGCTCATGGTCTTCATGACCTCAGATATGAATTTGTCTGCCACTGACTCGATAGCCGCATTATCACGGTAGCCCTGAGCCGCCGGATTATCCTCATCAATCACAACCATGCCATTGTCAAGCATATCAACAAACATACGCGAAATCTGCGGATCAAACTGAGTGTTGCAGTTATCCAAAAGCTCCCTTCGGATTTCTTCATCGGGCAGAGCATTCCTGTAAATCCTGCGCGACCTCATGGCATCATAGCTGTCCGCCACACACACTATACGGGCAGAAAGCGGTATCTCCTCTCCCACCAGTCCGTCAGGATAGCCCTTTCCATCGTATCGCTCATGATGATTCCTTGCAATATCCACCAGATGGTCTAACAGGGTAATATCCTTTAAGATATCTGCGCCCATCACAGTATGGCTCTTTATGGCGGCAAACTCTTCATCAGTCAGCCTGGTCGGCTTATTTAAAATAGTATCAGGCACGCCAATCTTTCCGATATCATGCAGATATGCAGCATTTCTAAGATTTTCCACCTCATGCTCACTCCAGCCAAGCTGCTTTGCTATGAGAGCAGAGTACTCTGCGACTCTGTATGAGTGACCTCTCATATAATCGTCCTTTGCCTCAATTGTAGCAGCAAGTGTCTTCATCATCTGAAGGGGAAACTCTCTCTGTCTGATTTCTAAGCCTGTCACTCTCTTCCTTCTGGCGCTTATATTCTATCTCGCTGATTTCTTTTTTATGTGACTATGATATTGACAAACAAATCACAATAGGCCTATTCCGATAAAGAACCTGACATAGTGACAACAAAGTCACAGATGCAGCCCT
>ENA-OQJG01000023-OQJG01000023.1-human-gut-metagenome-genome-assembly--contig:-NODE-23-length-24623-cov-2.931213_pt1 | contig 24623 bp, 30 predicted proteins | sample MGYA00242601_ERZ504767 | MGnify/ENA primary metagenome ERZ504767 (study PRJEB26092, sample SAMD00036362) | human gut metagenome | host: Homo sapiens | study: EMG produced TPA metagenomics assembly of... | reverse complement strand
TATCCGCCCCTGCCTTGTCGACAATATCCCTTTGAATATCATCCGGTGTCAACAACTCATAAAGCAGAAAGCCATGTTTCTCCTAGGAGTTTTTCAATCTCGCTATAGGAAAAGGCTGATTGCATTGGCTCGTCACCTGCTTTTGCCATCATAATTGTGTTCTGCACACGCTTTTTCGGAAGCATCAAAGAAATTCTCATCTGGATAATCAAACACAAGCGAACTCCCATCCGCACAAAGTTCGGAAAGTGCAGCCAACATCGTATTGATTGCTTCCGTCGAAAGATAATACGTTACGCCGAGCCATGAGAAAAACGTTTTCACAGATGCGTCACCCCCCATCGATCAGACGTTCCGCTACATTATCTTTCGTAAAATCCGCAGGAACAAAGGTGAGATTATCAGGAATCGTACAACCGGCACGGGTGATCCGTTCTATTTTATCTTTCTGCGTCAGGGGATGATCGACTTCAAATACCCTATGTTTTGATAAGAATTCTTTTTCCCGAAAAGCGAAGGTATCCAGACCTGCGCCGAGCATAACATATTGCTTTGTGCCAGTCAGAACGGCGGCATATTCTTCTGCTGTCATCAGCTCTTTTGCAAGATGATCCGTGAAAACCGGATGATCTTCATTTTCTGCATGAAACGCCCGTCCAAATGAACTCATCAGGGCAGTAATACTAACTTCGTTATTCATTCCTTTGTCCTCCATGTTTGATGTTTCCCCTATTTTTCTTCCATTTCTTTCGTATTTGCATGAGACAGCTCCAGTGCCCGTATGAAGCAGTTGCATTTCTACGGTAAGACCTGTATCATTTACAGGCGTGCTGAGTGTATTGATTACAAAACGCAGAGCAAACCTTCATCTATCAGGTCTTACTCTGCGTCTAAGCGTCTGGCGTTTTAATTTCTTCAATTTTTTTATTTCTAAAATAAATCACACAAGTATATTTACATTTCGGACAAAATAACGGAAAATCCTCTAACTAATTTCTTTTCTATATTTTCAACCATTTATACCACCTCACCTTTTCCTGATTGCAATGATCTTTACGCTCTCTTAACCTCTTGAATCGTCATAATATCTCAAGCGAAATCTTCGTGGTTCGTTATGCGTTTTTCTCATATAACTTTCTCATTGCGCTGCCAATACTGCATCTCTAAGATACATTTTATCCATGTCGCACCCTCATCATATTCGTACTTCAAGGATAGAGTTGATTATCTGTCGGAAACCATAGTCAAGGAACTCCTCTTCTGTCATACCATTCTGCGCGCAAATGAATTTTCCCTTTGTCTCGGCAAGCGCAAGCAGCGAATCAATGCTTGTGGAGAGGACATAGACCGTCAGCACAGGAACAACTTCTTTTCTTACCTCGCCGCTTTTCTGCCCACGCACAATGAGTGTTTCAAGAATCTCATTTATCTCCGTCCCAAGGCAAAGTATATTTTTCACTGTATCTGAAGCTGCCACTTGCTCGATCTCCGCCGCGCCAGAACGCTTCAAGGTTTCAAGCGAGTGGGGATACTATGTAATTTTGACATTGTCAACCAAAAAATCGCAAAGGAATTTTCACCGCATAAAATACATGGAACGCCGCGGAAGTGGTCTACGCAAATTTGGACTTTCTGCATAGACTCCAAATCAAAGAAAGAGCTTGCATCATTTTGTGGCTTCAAAGATTTAAGGAACTTCACTTTGAAACATATCAACCCGTTTGGGTATAAGAAAACCCCGGAAAACCTTGATTTTCCGGGGTTTGTAAACATAATTCGATTGTCTCTTTCGAGATAATTATCTCTTTGAAAACTGTGGAGCGCGACGAGCTGCTTTGAGACCGTATTTCTTACGCTCTTTCATACGTGGATCACGTGTTAAGAATCCTGCTTTCTTTAATACTGGTCTGTAGTCAGCATCTACATTTAATAATGCACGAGCGATACCATGACGGATAGCTCCTGCCTGTCCTGTGTATCCACCACCGCGAACGTTTACTAAAACGTCGAATTTATCAGCTGTCTCGGTAGCAGTTAAAGGCTGACGAACAACAACCTTTAATGTCTCTAATCCGAAATACTCATCCATATCTCTTTTATTGATGGTAATTTTACCTGTACCTGGTACTAAATATACTCTGGCAACAGATGATTTTCTTCTTCCTGTTCCGTAATACTTTGTATTAGCCACTGTTTTTCCCTCCTAATTAAAATGTTAAAGCTTCAGGTTTCTGAGCTGCATGCTTGTGATCCGGTCCAACGTATACAAATAATTTTGTATACATCTCTCTTCCTAAAGGTCCCTTTGGAAGCATGCCTTTTACTGCGTGCTCGATAACTCTTTCCGGATGTTTTGCTAACATTTCTTTTAAGGTAGTCTCTTTCATACCACCTACATAATCAGAGTGATTGTAGTAGATCTTCTGCTCTAATTTCTTACCGGTTACTTTGATCTTCTCAGCGTTAACAACGATTACATAATCACCTGTGTCGATGTGCGGTGTAAAGATTGGTTTATTCTTTCCTCTTAATACTTTAGCAACTTCAGATGCTAAACGTCCTAATGTCTTACCTTCAGCGTCTACTACGTACCATTTTCTGTCGATTGTAGCAGGACTAGCCATAAATGTTTTCATCGGTTTTCCTCCTTAAATGATTCGATTACTTTTAATGCCGATGCCTCTTGAAATCGCGTATGTCCGGACGCCACTTCCTTTTTGACATCTTATAGTCCTCTGTTCCATCTCAGATGACTATCATTATCTATACTAAATGGTTGCCGGGGCTTTGGCTTCCATTTATCTACTTTTACAGACCTAGATATTATACTTGCGTAACCGGCTGTTGTCAAGTGTTTTTCACCCTTATTTTCGGCTTTTTCTTTAAAACTGCATATATACAAAATCAGCCGGATTCACTCCCGGTCCATAGTAACCGAATATTATTACTATAAAGATGCCAAGGTATATTATCGCCCAGCGAAGCGGCAGCTTTCTTGAAAGTATGAAATCGCGCATGTCGAGCTTTTTATTTTCCTCAACGAAGCTGATAAAGAACCACAGCAGAGTACATATTATAAGTAAAAGTATATCGTACTCGTCCAGTCCGCATGCTCCGAGATTTAAAATGATGTTGTTTATTCCAAGCTCGCTGATATGGAAATCCGTGACTGATTTAAAAAGCATGTGAAATGCAGTCGACGCATTTGCAGCTATGTCAAAATAGTAGCCTACCAGTATGAGCATAAAGGTCCAAATCACTGATACAATTGTTGCAAATATGCCCTTTTCCCTTAGGCCGGTCAGCTTAAAAAAGCCGCCTGCCACCTTTTTGTTTACCGGAGCAAAAAGCTCTGCAAGCATGATGACAATACCGTTCCAGAGTCCGAAATACAGGTATTTCATATTGGCACCGTGCCATACTCCGATGACGATAAATGTGATGACACTCGCGATGCAGCCCGGCAGCACCTTACTGATATGCGCACCAAATCTCGGCTTTAGCCATTTGCCAAAGTTCAGGAAACGCTTTGAGATTGAAAGCGGGTAGAAGATATAGTTTCTGCACCAGTCTCCCAAAGTCATATGCCAGCGGTGCCAATACTCAGTGAGCGAGCGCGAAAAACTACGGATGATTGAAGTTTGTTGACATCGTTATGCCAAACATCTCCGCAATACCGCGCACTATATCGATTCCTCCCGAGAAATCCGCATATAGCTGCAGCGCATACACTACTGCCGCAAAAAATACATAAGTGCCCGAAAAATCCATCGGCTTATCCATCACAAAATTGATGATATTTACCGCGCGGTCTGCTATCACAAGCTTTTTAATGACTCCCCAGAGCACCAGAAGCGCACCCTTTTGCAGATTTTCAAGCCTGAGGGAATGTCCCTCGTAAAGCTGTCCCGCAAGCTTATCATATATCGCAATCGGTCCCTGTATGATCTGTGGGAAGAATGACACGAACAGCGCTACCTTAAGGAAATTCTTTTCAGGCTCGACAATTTCCCTGTATACATCCATCACATAGCCCATGGACTGGAAGGTGTAGAAGGATATGCCAAGCGGAAGCAAAAGTCCAAGCTCCCCCGCATATGGTATATATTTAAGGAATGCCAATATGCCGAAATTGCAAAGCAGCGCAAAAAGCATGACTGCCACTCTCTTTTTTCTGCCCTTTTCCTTGTATTCCTTTCTGGTCTGCCTGTCCCAGTCCTCCTTATGGCTTTTTACGATGGCATTCTGCTTCTTTAACAGCTTATCAATCCATATTGTTGAGCCATAGGTGGTGCATATTGTGAAAATGATAAAAAGCACATACCACTTACATATAATCACATAGTATGCCATGCTTCCCGCCAGAAGCACATACCAGCGGTATTTCTTCGGAAAGCAATAATATAATACAAGCAATACGATTACAAATATCGCATATTTTAATGAAATAAGTTCCATTTTATTTACTCCAAATCTATTTTCTAATGTAATACTGCCGCCATACTTTAATTAACAGGCAGTATTTATTTTAAAGTCCATACACTATCATGCTATTTTTTTACCGGGGTATTTAACTCCTTTGCAGGCTTTGCATCGTTGTTCGTATCTGCTACCTTATTTGTCGCAAGGCTTGACGAAAAATTATAAGGCAGATAAACGGACATCTCAAAATAATGATTGCCCAGACTCAGATCCGTATCCTTTGCGCAGGCACTTATCACATTGTCAGCGCGCCTTGCGCACTCGCCCCATGCACTCTGAAGCTCCGGTGAGTGGTCCGCATTAAGCCTGTAATTATCAGACAGATATTTTCCCATAAATGCAGTGAATTTGCGGCTTCCATTTATATTCAGGTGCTCCGAATTGTAGAAATCCTCCCTACTATTGATTCCGATAAGTTCCTTATCTCCTTCAAAGCTCGCAAAATCATAGCCATAAGACTCCACCAGCTCCTTCACGTCGCAAAGCACCTGCGGATTCTTTACCTCCTTCTCATGAGGGAACCTCGCAAAAAGCACCTTTTCCACCCCCTGTGCTTTACAATACTCAAGCAGATCAGTCATATACGCTCTGCTCTTGTCGGTAAAGTAGAGCTTTTTCTGCTTGCCTGATGGACAATCGGAATATTTTGCAATAGATGAAAATCCCTTCATGCATGATGTTTTTGCAAAATACATTCCAACTCTTGTGGCAAAGGTGTGTGCACATTTGTCTATATCCTTCCAGTTGCTGTGATACAGCTTTAAAGGATTTGTAAAGTTGTCCTGCTCATTCTTTGGCACAATCTCTTTTATTGTATCAAGCCTGTTTTCCTCATTGTGGATATTGTCTATCCAGCTGTGCAGCTTTACCGTCCTGTCGTAGTAGCTGTCTTTTTGTAAAAAGCCATTCACCTCAAACACCACAACCTTCGGATGCTGTCTGGTGAGAGCTTCTCTGAGCATTGATTTGTACAGGCTGCCGGGCGCTCCTGATACCCCAAGCGAGTATGATGTGTATCCATAATTCTTCCAGGCCTCGGTTGCACTGTAATCAGCGTATACCTCGCTGGCTCCTATCATCATCACATCAATTGAGTCCTTCGGCTCCTTATAAAAGCCCTCTATAGTCGCAATATTGACAGCATCCGTCATCTTAAAAAATGTCGAGACAAACGAAAACAGCACGACAAATACCAGGGCGAACGCTCCTGTACGGATTACCTTACGGTGTCTGCCTTTTCCTTCGTCTGTGCTGTTTATGGCTTTGTCTTTTTTAATTTTCTCTTTTACTTTTGTAAATCTCATAACCGTCTTCATCTCCAAGCTTCTTTTTAACCGTACCATGTATTAACAGTAACGACATTATAGCCTATTATTGAAGCTAAAAACGGATATTCCAAAAATCTTAATATAATATTAAAAATCTAAAGCTGTTACTCGTACTTGAGTCCTATCATTGTAAGCCCATGTGCCGGGGCTGTGGGACCTGCTGCTGCCCTGTCTGTTGCGGCTATTATGCCCTTCATCGCATCGGCCGGCATATCGCTTCCACCTATCTTCACAAGTGTTCCTGCGATTATGCGCACCATATTGTACAAAAAGCCGTTTCCTGTCACACGTATTGTGATGATGTCACCGGCCTTTGACACCGTACAGTCATATATCGTGCGGACTGTAGTCTGTGCCTGCGAGTTTGCCGAGCAGAAGCTTGCAAAATCATGCTCTCCTATAAGATATTTTGCAGCCTCACTCATCTTGGCTGTGTCAAGCGGATAATGATAGAAATATGTGTCAAGCCTGCGTGTCGGATTTCTGAACCTCGCATTTAAAAATGCGGTATTCATAGGTTTTACGGCTCTTTGAGAAGCGTGGATGAAAATCATCGCTTACCTCACAGGAATCGACCACCACTATATCCTCCGGCAGCTTCTGATTCAGTGCATACGATATCTTTTCCGCCGGCATGCGGGTATTGGTATCAAACATACACACATTTCCAAGTGAATGCACTCCCGCATCGGTGCGGCTTGCTCCTGTCACCTTTATATCCTCCTTTAACAGGCGGCTCAGGTGCTCGTTTAATACCTGCTCAATTGTTATGCCGTTTGGCTGTATCTGCCAGCCGCAGTAATTTGTGCCATCGTAGGCTACAATCATTTTTACACGCATATATCTCTCCTGTTTTGCCTGCACTATCTATTTCACTATCTGAAAATAAGATTGCCCAGATTCACCGGCAGAAGGATTCTAAGCACTATCACAACCGCTAAAAACGCAAATATGAAAAGATATGCTATTTTATCGTCCTTTTCATATACGAGCGGCTTCATCTTTGTCCTGCCCTCTCCACCATTGTAGCATCTTGCCTCCATAGCCATTGCGAGGTCATCCGCACGCCTGAATGCCGATACGAAAAGCGGCACTAAAAGAGGCACCATGCTCTTTGCTCTTTTAATGATATTTCCATGCTCAAAATCAGCTCCTCTTGCCATCTGTGCTTTCATTATTTTGTCCGTCTCCTCAATAAGGATTGGAATAAAACGAAGCGCTATCGACATCATCATGGCTATCGCATGCACCGGAACATGTATTTTGTTTAAAAAGCCCAGTGATTTCTCAAGACCGTCCGTGAGCTGGTTTGGTGTGGTGGTGAGTGTCATGAGCGAGGTTCCTATAATGAGCAGCACAAGTCGTATCATCATGGTTGCTGCATTTATCAGTCCGGTGTCAGAAATGTGCAGTATACCGTACTCCCAGATTGTGTACTCTCCCTGTGTGAAGAACACGCTGAAGCATGCTGTAAAAAGCAGCAGTATTATAATGGATTTGAGTCCCTTTACCATGAACTTAAAGGGCACCTTCGAAATTTTTATAACTGCGGCAAGCGCGGCAACTATAAACAGCACACCGGCTATTCCTTTGTAGGAAAACAGCGCAATAATATATATTAGTGTTGCGAAAAGCTTTACTCTTGGGTCCAGTTTATGTATTGGCGACTGAGCCGGATAATACTGGCCTATGGTAATATCACGAATCATTTTTGTATTCCTTCCTCATAATTTGTATCAAAATGTCAGCATTGGTGAGCTATTTAAAGGCTTTTAGTATTGAGTCCCTCGCCTCCGCAACTGTCGTTGCCGAAGGTCAACCGGTATACCCTTTTTGCCAGATCATGCATCAGATATGTGACCTGCGGTGCTGCAAGTCCGACTGCCTCGAGCTCCTTGTAGTGTGAGAATACCTCCTTCGGCACCCCGTCAAACATCACCTCTCCTGAATTCATAACAATGATGCGGTCCACATACTCCGCAACATCCTCCATGCTGTGTGATACGAGTATGATTGTGATACCTAAATCCTTTTTCATCTGTAAAAGCAGTCCCAGTATCTCATCTCTGCCCGCAGGATCCAGTCCCGCTGTCGGCTCATCGAGTATAAGTACGTCAGGGTGCATTGCAAGTACTCCTGCTATGGCTACACGCCTTTTTTGTCCTCCGGACAAATCAAACGGCGGCTGATAGTAGAGATCCTCCGGAAAATGTACATTCTGCAGTGCCTCATAGGCTCTTAGCTCCACTGTTTTCCTATCGAGCCCCTGATTTTTCGGTCCAAAGCATACATCCTCAAAGTTGGTTGTCTCAAAAAGCTGATGCTCCGGATACTGGAACACCATCCCCACCTTGTGACGCAGCTTGCTTAAATCATAATCATTGTCATATATATCCTGTCCATTGTAGTATATATGACCGCTTGTCGCCTTCAAAAGGCCGTTCATATGCTGGATAAGTGTGGATTTTCCCGAACCGGTGTGACCGATTATTCCAATAAACTCTCCATCATTTATCTCAAGGCTTACATCCTTAAGTGCCTGCACCTTGTAGGCTGAGTCGGCACTGTAGCAATAGTTTATGTGATCTAAAATTATTGACATATTTTCTCCCGCCTATCTGTTTTTCAGCGCAACAAGCGCATTTACAAGCTCTTCCCTCGTCAGGATTCCATCAGGGATATCAAGCCCCGCCTTTTTGAGCTCATCGGCTACCAGTGTCACCTGCGGCACATCAAGCCTGTGCTCCTTCAGCTCGTCCACCCTTGAAAAAATCTCACGCGGTGTGCCGTCCATGACCACCCTGCCCTTTTCCATGACATAGACATGGTCTGCGCCGACCACCTCCTCCATGTAATGGGTGATGAGAATGATGGTCACGCCCTTTTTCTTATTGAGCTCATGGGCTGTGGCTATGACCTCCTTGCGGCCGTTTGGGTCAAGCATGGCTGTAGGCTCGTCAAATACTATACATTTTGGCTCCATTGCCACAACTCCCGCGATTGCCACACGCTGCTTCTGTCCTCCGGAGAGCTTGTTCGGTGAATGTGTGCGGTACTTTGTCATACCGACAGCCCTTAGCGCATAGTCCACGCGCTGCCAGATTTCATCTGTCGGCACACCGATATTCTCAGGTCCAAAGCCCACATCCTCCTCCACGACATTGGCGATAATCTGATTGTCTGGATTCTGGAAAACCATACCTGCACTTTTCCTGACAGGTATGACATTCTCTTCCTTTGACACATCCATGCCATCCACCCATATGGTGCCGTCGCTCGGCGCAAGAAGTGCATTGATATGCTTTGCAAGAGTTGATTTTCCCGAACCATTGTGACCGAGGATTGCAATAAACTGTCCCTCTTTTATGTCGAGGTTTACGTTGTCGAGTGCTGTAGTGATTGACTCTACATTGCCTTCCTCGTCTCTTCGTATAAATTCATGTACTAATTTGCTTGTTTTAATTATGCCCATTTCTTTTTCCTAAAAATCTACCGTATTTACAATTATCATAGCTGTTAAAGCCCAAATAGCTGCCAAAAATATGCGCTTTGCCGCTTTATTTAGTCATCCCAGCTCAGGTGATGAAGCTCTCCCTCGAGCCTCATATGATCAAAATTATTCTGTCTCAATGCCTCGTAGAGCACGATAGCTACTGAATTTGACAGATTAAGTGACCTTGTCTCACCTATCATCGGTATCCTGATGCACTCATCCGGATGCTCCTTTAGTATCTCCTCCGGAATGCCTGCGCTTTCCTTGCCAAACATAATATAGCAGTCTGGCTCAAAATGAGCATCAGAGTACACATGTCTGCCCTTTGTTGTCGCATAATATATCTTTGCGCCCGGATTTTTCTCAAGGAAATCCTCCCAGTCCACATATGTGGTGACGTCGAGGTCCTTCCAGTAATCCATTCCGGCTCTCTTTAGTGCCTTCTCTGAAAGTGAGAATCCAAGCGGCTCTATAAGATGAAGCCTCGTGCCTGTCGCGACGCAGGTTCTTCCGATATTTCCTGTATTTGCCGGAATTTCCGGCTCATGTAACACTATGTTCAGCTTTGCCATTTTTGTCTCCTGTCAATTTAAACTATTTATTATCCATCCCGGCGCGAAGCTCTGTGACAAACTCCTCAATGCGGCCGAGCGCCTCCTTTAAATCATCAAGCGAATATGCATATGATATACGTAAAAAGCCCTCGCCGCACTCTCCGAATGCAGTTCCCGGAACCACGGCAATCTTCTTGCTGTTTAGAAGCTTTGTGGCAAACTCATCGGATGTCATGCCAAACTCCTTGATGCTTGGAAACGCATAAAAAGCCCCGAAAGGCTCAAAGCACTTAAGCCCCATCTCCTTAAAGCGGTGAAGTACATAGCGTCTGCGGCCGTTCGTATTCCTCCCTCATCTGTGCAACATCCTCATCGCCGTTTTTCATAGCCTCGACAGCTGCATACTGGCTTGTGGTCGGCGCACACATGATTGCAAACTGATGAATCTTTAGCATCTGCTTTAAAATGGTCTCAGGTGCACATGCATATCCAAGCCTCCAGCCTGTCATGGCATAAGCCTTGGAAAAACCGTTTATAAGCACTGTGCGCTCCTTCATTCCCGGAAACGATGCTATAGACACATGCTTATCCACATATGTAAGCTCCGAATAAATCTCGTCACTTATCACAAACAGATCATGCTCCTTAACCACCTGAACAATTGCTTCAAGGTCTGCTTTTTCCATGATAGCGCCTGTTGGGTTATTAGGGAAAGGCATGATAAGTATCTTTGTCTTTGGAGTGATAACAGCCTCAAGCTCCTCGGCTGTCAGTCTGAAATCATTTTCCTCCTTTAGCTCCACAATCACAGGTGTGCCACCTGCCAGCACAGTACATGGCACATATGAAACATAGCTTGGCTGTGGGATAATCACCTCATCTCCCACATCGAGCATGGCGCGGAGTGCGATATCTATAGCCTCGCTGCCACCGACAGTTACCATGATCTCTTTGTTGTAATCATATGTCATGCCGTATCTTCTGTCGAGATATTTTGCAATCTCAATCTTTAACTCCTTGAGTCCGGCATTTGAGGTGTAGAAGGTGCGTCCCTTTTCAAGGGAATATATGCCCTCATCCCTGATATGCCACGGTGTGTCAAAATCAGGCTCACCTACTCCGAGCGATATCGCATCCTTCATCTCGCTCACTATATCAAAAAACTTACGGATGCCCGATGGCTGGATAGTCTTTATGGTACTGGATAAAGGGTCTCTCATTATGACATAATTCCCCTTTCATCGGATTTGACAGGTGCCGCCATGATAGTTCCATGATCCTTGTATTTCTTCAAAATAAAGTTTGTCTTTGTCGAAAGCACCTGATCCAGTGTAGAAAGCTTATCTGTCACAAACTGTGATACCTCACGCAGAGTCTTACCTTCGAGTGTGACCATGAGGTCGAAGCCGCCCGAGATAAGGTATACAGACTTCACCTCAGGATAGTTGTATATACGCTCGGCAATCTTGTCGAAGCCCATGCCGCGCTGTGGTGTCACTCTGACCTCTATCATGGCTGTGACCTTCTCAAGGCCTGCCTTGTCCCAGTCAATCAGTGTGTGATATCCGCAGATGACATTCTCCTGCTCCATAGCAGCAATCTCGTTTGCCACACTTGCCTCATCCACACCAAGCATGATTGCAAGCTCCTTCAGGTTTATCCTGCTGTTTTTCTCTATAAATGTTAATATCTTTTCTCTCATGATATATAATCTCCTGATTCAAATATATTAGTTGAAAACCTTGTATATCTCGTCAGTCTGGGCAGTCTCCAAAAATCGTCTCTCCTCGCCGGAAATCAGCACTCTGTCGTTTGAATCGGTTGTGGCACCGACTATAACAGCATTTTGTCCTGTTTTCTCGAGCTCTCTGACCACGCGGGTACCATCTGCAGCTATGATTATCAGACTTCCTCCTGACAAAAGCTTATACGGGTTTATGTCAAAAAATTCACTTATTTCAATTGTATCCTGCCTGATAGGGAGCTTCTTTAAATCGATGTCAAGACCAATTCCCGAAGCCTCTGCCATATCCCAGAGTGCTCCAAAGATGCCTCCCTGCGAAGCGTCATGGATTGCCGCCACACCGGCGCCAATCGCGGATGCGGCCTCCATTGCAGTGGAAATATGGTCTATATATGCTGCTGATTTATCTATAAAAGCCTTGGAAAATCTCGTTTCAAGCTCGGCTCTTTTCTCATTTGCAAGAATTGCTGTGCCCTCAAGCCCCACATAGCCTGTAACTATTATGTCCATGCCGGGTGCTGCTGCCGATGATGGTGTAAGTGCCTGCTCATAGGCCTCACCTATTGCTGTAACTATCACCACGATATTCTTCACCGCACGGCTCACTTGTGTATGTCCGCCAAGCACCACAATTCCTGCTTCCTCACATACAGCATCAATCGCTCTCACCGTCTCGCGAAGCACGGCTTCGTTTTCTGTGGTAGGTACAAGCAGTGCCAGCTCTATCCCAATAGGACTTACCCCCATGGCATAAATATTGTTCAATGCATCATAAACTGCGCAGTTAGCACGCACATGCTTATCCGATACATCAAGTGTGAACGTCTGGGTAGCAGTAACTAACTTGGTTTGGTCGCCTGCCTGCATGGAAATCACCGCACAGTCCTCACCTACTGCCGGTTTAAAAAGTATTCTGTCGCTTTTGGTATGAAGTTGTTTTAAGACAGAGCGCTTTAAAACCGACTCTGATATTTTACCGTTTTTCATGTGTTTTCCTGTTCCTAATAATATGCTGTGTATACTGTTGCAGCCCGGTGCATTGATTGCAAATAACTACATCCGAAACAACTACCTGCGGGCATTTACTGCGTCTGTGCTCCCTGTGTCTGGGTGCCCTGTGCCTGCCCTGCTGCATTCGGGTCTGTCTGCTGCGTCTGCGTGCCCTGTGCCTGCCCTGCCGCATTCGGGTCTGTCTGCTGTGTCTGCCCTGCCGCATTCGGATCCTGTGTCTGAGTCTGTGCTGCCTGTGCCTGAACCGCTGCTACCGCAGACGCAGCAATAGATTTAACCGAGCCCTCATCATTAGCCGCTGCCGCCGCCTGAAGCTGCGCAACAACCTCCGCTGATGCTCCTGCTGTACCAACCGTCACGATTTTTGGTGATGACTTGTACTTGCTGTTGTTGAATACCTCATCGCTCTGCACTGTTCCATCAACTGTGACCGTCTTCCATAGCCTTGCGGTCACTCCCTTGTGTGCAGACTGCTCGGTGTTGAAATAACCGACCGGCTGACCTGCATCAAAATTAAACTGCGTGACCGGATCCTCCTCGGAAAGTGTCTCACTCCTGAAGGAAATTTCCCTGTTTGCGGGTCTCGTCTCCACTCCGTACACATTGAAGGTAATAATTCCTCCACTGCAATAGCCCTCTATATACACCGGATTGTCCAGATTATTTTTAAACTTAAGATCCTTGTAGGTTCCTGCAATTGCCGCATCGTCAGATGGCTTTACATAGCTTACTATCATGGAATGGTTGTAGCGCTGCACTATGTCAAGCTCAGCCCTTATAACCGCATTGTAGAGAGTGGTCGCAACCTGACACACACCTCCACCTACCGAGTCAACTACCTGACCGTTCTCGTATGCGCCTGCTATCTGATAGCCGTTGTCAGTTGTGATAGGGCTGATAGCCTCGTAAACCGAGAACTGCTCACCCGGATATATGACACTGCCGTTTATCAGGCTGCACGCGTTCTTTACATTGGCTGCACGCCCTGCTGCCGAGCTGCTGAAATCTGTAGAAAAGCCTCCCAGATTATCCTTAATCTTTGAGAGCTCCTCCTTTGAGCCCCTCGGCTGGACCGTATTTGTGACCAGCTCTATCTCATTCGCCGAACCATCCCAGCTATTCTGCAAAAAATCATTTATGGCATAGACAGATTTTACCACATCAACCTCTTTGCCTTCCTGTCCCGGAACAAAATCGAAGCTGTCACCGTTTCTCTGCAGCGAATTGTTAACTGCCTTTATATTGAGCTCGTCGCTCTTGTCATAAATCATATTTGCGGTCTTTTGTTTATCAACCGACAGATACATATTGACGGCAACATTGCCCTTTTTGAGCTCCTCTGACTCCACAAATCTGTCAATCAGGCTGCCCTCATGGCACACTGAAAGAGCCTCGTCCACCGCTGCATCAGAGTCCGCCGAAACAGACATTTCCTGTGCGGTTGCATCAAATGAACCATTTGCGCCCTTTAATGAAAAGGATGTATCCTTTATGCTGTCAACATAGGCATCAACTGCTTTTTTTGCTTCTTCCTTTGTCATACCGCCTACATCCACACTGCCAATGCACACACCCTCTGTAATTGTCTGTACCTTTGCCTTCTTTGTGCCTGACGAACCGCTTGCATATGCCCTTACCATGCCTGATGCTGCCACAAGCACAAATGCCATTGTACCCAGTAATAATGCTTTTTTATTAATCTTCATTTCCGCTTCCTTTTCCTGAGGCTGTTAAAAGCGCCCCTGTCATCGCTTAACTGAACTGCATTTTATATCATATTATGATATGAGGGTCAAAAGGTATTTTGCCCCTCATTTATGATTAATCAGATTACTACATGCTACGCATTCCCGTAATCTGACTACACCTCGAAATCCGCTAATTTCCTGCGTTCCCGCAGCAAATTGCTACTTTCTCGGTGTAGTGCGGGTCACTAAGGTATACATCGAATTGCATGCAAGCATGCATCGATGATACCTTTTGACCCTTTAATCATATTATCATATTTTTTCCATATTTCAAGAAAAGCTATACAAGACTTGACACAAATGTTGTCACAAGCATCGCTGCTATAACCACTATTATCACTATAGCAACCACCTTCTGATTTCTTTTTTTATTAAAATCGTACATACTATTCACCTCTGTTCAAAAATGAGTTATACTATTTTCATATATGAGAAAGAATTTTCCAACATATGATTCCAATTTGTCTAATTTTGTTCATTTTATTTATTGCAGTGATTACTTTTGCCATAAAGAGGGCTGATTCAACCCAGGCAAAGGTCACCGAGGAGTTCTGGGAAAAGGAGCGCAAAGCCAACTCAACCCTCCGCGGAGATACCACTGACCTGTGTTATATTACCATACCGGAAAAGTTTTTTACCATTAAATAATAGATAAAATAAATGATTTAAGGGATAAAACCCTTGTCAATCTCACCTGAATGACAAACACTGATTTAAAGCTTAAATATGGCATTCTTAATTTTAAAAAGCTGTCTGAATATGATGATAATTTCACGAAATTTGTTTCAATGCTTGAGAACTTACAGGCTGATGCCACCTCGGCCGGTAATTACTCACACCTATTAATGTACTTACTGCGATATTCATCGTACAGCCTTGAGGCCTGACTTCTGGTCAGGTTATCCCACGATATGACATCTGCTATTCCATACTCAGTCATCAGCTCCTTTAACTGTCTGACCTGATGGGCTGTGGCGGGTGTCTGTTTTTTTGCCTTGTATACAAGTGACTTTGACTCCACCGGCTCACCCTTTTCATCCATCAGTGCAAGCAGCTTTTCAAATATCTGCTTTGTCTCTATCGCATCATCGAGCGCCCTGTGGGCATTTTCCCTGTTTACACCAAAATACTCGCACAAATCCTCCAGCTTCTTCGACTGCTCAGCAGGCAGACATTTTCTGGCTATTTTCAGAGTATCATATGCATTCAGCGAGAGTGTGCGCTTGTGATTTACCGCCCACTGCTTTAAAAAGCTGTAATCAAAGGTCACATTCTGCCCGAGTATGATATCATCTCCGATAAAATCAAGCAGGTTATCCACAGCCTCATCCATATCTGCCGCGTTTTCCACATCACTGTCGGTAATTCCCGTTAATTCCTGCACACGTTGTGGAATATGCTGCTTCGGATTTACCAGTGTGGATATCGTATCCACTATCTCGCCGTCCCTCACACGTGCCGCACCTATCTCTATTATCTTGTCATTTTTTGCAGAAAGGCCTGTCATTTCCAGGTCAATCACCGTGTAATTTTTTATATTATCTATGTTGCTCATTTTTCTTAGTCCGTAAACCTTTCCGGCTTTTACCGCTATAGCCATATCGCTTTACTGTTATTCTATATACTCCACCAGCGCCTGGTGGTCAAGCGGGTCTCTCATGTCGTAGTGGAAAAGCGCCCACACCGGCTCCTTATGATACTTTGGCAGTTCATCCAGCTTGCGCGTGTGCTTGTCCGGAAAAATATAGTGGAACGGCTCCACATGCGACAGCTTTCCATTCTTACAGTATGCATGTGTCATGTGCTTGAAGCTTCCTATATCTGTGGCCCACACCGGGCGGCTCTTGCAGTTCTCACGATAGTACAAATCAAAGATGAGTGACTCCTGAATCATGTTGTAAAGCTGCGCATTTTCATCAAAATCAGTATTATCTCTATCTATGGCATTTTCGTCAAAATCAGTATTATCTCTATCTCCGTCATTTTCGGATAATACCACAGAAGTCATAGCATCGCTGTCACAGCCATGCAGGTATAAAGCCAGAAATTCAAGCAGTATCTCACACCTTCTGATGCGCGAATGGCTCATTCCAAAATAGCCGTTTGCCTCATAAAAATCTCCAAGCTCCTGAAAAAACTCAAACGCACTGTCAAAGATACACTCCATGAGCTTCATCGTAATCTCAAACTGTCCGCTGTTGTAATACACCTCAAGCATATCCTCGACACGCTTAATCTTTATCACATCATCAAACGAAAGCCATTTTGTGGACATGACCTCATACGGCGGCTTGTCATGGTAGACAATACCATATTCCGCGGCATGCTCAAACATGTACGAACCCTTGAGTACCTTTAAGAACCCAAGCTGCAGCTGGTTTGGCTTAAGCTCATAAATCTCATCAAAGGAACGCCCAAAGCTGTCATAGTCCTCGTATGGCAGCCCTGCAATCAGATCCAGATGCTCATGGATATTGTTGCCGCTTTGAATGAGCTTCACAACCTCCTTAAGCCTCTCAAGCTTCATAGTCCTGTGAATCTCCTTAATCGTGACCTCATTGGTGGACTGCACACCGATTTCAAGCTGTATAAGCCCCGGCCTCATATCAGAAATCAGCTCAATCTCCTCCTGATTCAGCAGATCCGCCGATATCTCAAAGTGAAAGTTTGTCACACCATTGTCATTCGCCTTTATAAAGCGCCACAGCTCCATGGCATGAGCATGATTGCAGTTGAAGGTCCTGTCCACAAACTTAATCTGTGGCACCTTCTGGTCTATGAAAAACTTAAGCTCCCTTTTGACAATCTCGGTATCCCTGAAACGCAGTGTCTTATCCACCGATGACAGACAATAGCTGCACGAAAACGGGCATCCCCTGCTGCTCTCGTAGTAGATGATGCGGTTTGAAAAATCATCGAGAGTATCATAGCAGAATGGGATTTCACTCATGTTTTTGATTGGGCGTGGACTTGTGAATACTATTTCACCGGCTTTATTGTCTCCCATGTTATTCACACTTGTACTATTACCTGTGCTGTTTTTTCTGAAGGCAATGCCTGCAATATCACTCAGCTTTCTTTTATGCGCATAGTAACCGCACAGCTCTCTAAAGGTATCCTCTCCCTCGCCAATCATCACACCGTCTATGTATGGATTTTCCCGCAGAAATGCCTCCACCTCGTAAGACACCTCAGGGCCTCCAACCCATATCGGCACTGACGGACAAAGCTTTTTATACTCGCGTACAATATCAGTCACATAATCAATATTCCATATATAGCACGAAAAACAAAGTACGTCGGGCTGTCTCTTGTAAAGCTCCTCAAGAATGTAATCCTTTTGATTGTTTATCGTGTATTCCGCAAGCTCCACAGCATCCCTGTACTCCCCGGCACAGGCGCGCAGTGAGTAAACTGCGAGGTTTGAATGTATGTATTTTGCATTTATTGCTGTCAGTAAAATATTCATGATTTCTCCTTAAAAAATGACCCTTGAATGTAGACTTTATGCCACATTCAAAGGTCTGCTTCGTATTATTGCAGCATCGACATATTAACAAGCCTGTCGTACATGCCGCTTGCAAACAGCACCACCATGCCAATCGTGCAGATGACCGACAGTACAAAGCCTATTATCGATGTAATCATACCGGCAGTTGCTATTACATTGTTATACTGCTTTGCCCTTTTTGACATTTTGGAAGCAAGCATGCCGACAATTCCAAGTCCCATCAGATATCCAAAAAAACGAGAAAATAATACTGCAAATACCAAGCACCAGTGAAACAACTGCAAGCTTAGCGCCCTCCCTCTCGTCATCTATGATAGTCTCATTATTGTAGAGCATCTCAAGACGGATACGCCTTGATTTACGCAGCATAACAAGCATAGGAATACCGAGCACGATAAACGCGATACAGTTCATTGCCGAAAACTCATTAATCCTGTCGGCCACTCCGCCTCCCTCAAATATTCCCGATGATAAAAGTCCTCCCATATCTACAACAGTATGGAAAATGGCAAGCATCCAGAAATTGCGTGTAGAAGCGTATATCATGCAAAACAGCACGCCCATGAGACCTGCTGAAATAACCTGTATCAGACAACTGCTGAACTTAACCCCTGCGCCCATATTGGAAAAATGCATCAATCCAAACAGTACGCCTCCCAAAACTACGGCTCCTGTGATTCCACCTTTCGTCTTTGGAAAAGCTCTCAGCAGCAGATTGAACACTACGCCTCTAAACACCAGCTCCTCAACGAGCCCTACAAGGCAGACCGCAATAAAGAAAAAGAGTATGTTGTAAAATGCCTTCACATCACCATGCTCGCTCAAAAAGCACATATAAATACCTGAAACAACAGCATACAGACAATAAACTATGAAAAAACCACCTGTGTATAAGCTTCTTGTCCATCCTGCTGCATTTTCCTTAAAGATATCCCACAGCCCAAATAAATATGTGATGCCAAGAAAAATAACTAAAATAACGGTCTCCACAATAGCCTGCAGCAGATAGTCATCCGCCTCTTCCATGCCCGGAATCAGTCCCAGAACTTTTCCGCTCCACTGCAATGGTGCAATGAAAATAAAAACTACAAGAATGGCAAATATTATATTTGCCGGTGCCGAAAGGTTTCTCAATTTCTGTTTCATAACTTTAAATCTCCTCATTTGCGTGTTATTAAGTATGAAAATATTCTATAGCATTTACTTTGACATTGCAAGCGAAGTATTTCATACTGCAATGGGCAGCAAAAAAGCCCTGTCCTTACGAACAGAGCCCTATGCATTATGTTGCACTTACAAGCCTTACTATCACATCAATTCCAGCCGCCCAAAAGAGTATTGCACCCACGATATATACCTTTGTCTTCTGCTCAAAACCGAAGTGATATCCTGTGTAAATGCCTGCCACTATACAGATAACAGTGAGCAGCGCCACCATTATCATAATGGTGAAAAGTCCGGTACCAAGAAAGCCAAATGCTATTCCTGCAAGAACCGTATAAAATGCGGTGATTCCTGCTATCCTTAGCACTCTTTTCATGTCAAGCTGTGCCTGACAATGCTCCTCAATCCTTTCGTTTCTTATAGCCTTTCCTATAAGCCTGATCCCCAGTCCTATCAATATTCCGATAGAAATTATCTCTCCTAAAAGTGCTTCATCCTTCACCGAGTATTTCCCATTAAGAAAGCTTGACAGGAAATACCCGATGTACATTGCTAACAACTGGCAAACTGCAACTATGAAGCAAATGGCTGTAAGCTGTTTCTTATTTACTTTCTGGATCAGGGATCCCTGACATTCCATCGCAACGAAAATCTCCAGTGAGCTTCCCGCCACGATTAACAGATATTCTATCCAGCCCATTTTTGCCTCCCCTTATGTTTAAACATCCTTTAATTAATTATTTGTCGCTATCTGCCTTAGCATCTATTGAAGCTAATTTATATATGAACTTAACGCTGCCCGTCTGTCCATCAGCAATTGCTGAGTATGTCTGATATTCCTCACCTGCGTCAATTACTGCCTGAAGCTTGTCGGTGAATGGCTTTAAGTCACCGTTGTATGCGTCGAGAATCTTGTTGATTCCCTCCTCATTGAACTGTACCATACCATCTGCAAGTGTGTGTGCACCCTCTGAAAGTGTCTTTGAGCCTGTTGTGAGCTGGTCAACACCTGAAACTATCTGATTTGTTCCATCTGCAAGCTGTGAGGCTCCGCTGTTGAGCTGTGCGTTGTTTGCTACAAGTGTATTTGAACCGTCTACAAGCTGCTTGATACCACTTGTGAGAGTTGGCACTGAGTTCATGAGTGATTGTGTTCCGGCTGAAAGCTGGCTTGCTCCGGCATTGAGTGCTGTTGCTCCGGCATTTAATGTATCGTTGTTTTTAACTAACTCGTTTGAACCATTTACAAGACTGGTGATTCCTTTTGTCAGCTCTGGTAATTTATCTGCAAGACTTTGTGTGCCTGTCTGAAGCTCTGTAGCTCCTGTTGCAAGCTGTGTAGTTCCTTTTGCTAAATCAGAAGCTCCGCTTGACAACTCAGATGCTCCATCTGACAACCGTCCTAAACCAGCATCTAATGATGACGCACCATCTGATACCTTTGCTGAGCCATCCTTTAAAGCTTGCACTGTGTAAGCACTGTCTGTTACACTTTGGTTCACGGCAGAATATACTGATACAGCACCTTTTCCCTGAGACAGACCAACAAGTATCTGATTATAAGTTGCAGATGGATTCTGATTCTGCATATTAGTCAAAGCATCTATTATATCTCCTGCATTGTTTACTGCTGCATCCGCTGCTGCTGATACATTGTCTGCTGTAATCTTATCTGTATCAATATATCCAAGAGTTTTAAATAATGTTCCGACATTTAATTCATTCAGTGGTTCCAGAGATTTATTTATATTGGTTTTGATTGTTTCAGGCATATCTGATAAAGATTGTGTCAACTGACCAACTCCTTCATCAACCTGCTTTGCTCCTGCTGCAAGAGAATCAGCTCCTGTTTTTGCCGTATCAATACTTGTCTTTAGCTGTGCTGCACCTGCAGATACTCCTGCTGCGCCCTTGTTTGCAGCATTAATACCATCCGAAAGCGTTTTTGCCCCATCATTAAGACTGGTCACACCTGTTGCAAGACTTCCTGTGTTGTCATTAAGCTGGTTCAAGCCTGTATTTAACTGACTTGCTCCATCCGTATAAGTCTTCAAACCATCCTTAAGTGTTGCACTTCCACTTGCAAGCTGACCTGCTCCACTATTAAGCTTATCTGCTCCTGACACAAGGGCTCCTGTACTGTTTCCAAGTGTATTCAGTCCACCACTTAATGTACTTACACCATCAGTATATGTCTTAAGTCCACTCTGCAGTGTGCCAACTCCTGATGCGAATGTGCCGAGATTGCTCTGCAATGTTGAAAGTCCGTCAGCAAGTGTGTCAGTACCCTCTGCCAGTGTCTTTGAGCCATCCTGAAGCTGTGTTGAGGCATCCTTTAAAGTCATTTATCATGTCATCGAGGTCTGATGTGTCAATTCCGTCTGTGCTTACATAATCAGATGCGTTGACCACGAAGGTCATGGCTGCAGGCATTGAGAAATTCTCCACATCTGCTGTCATTTCCATGTATTCAGGGATATTTACATCGCCATCGAGGTCTTTGTCCTTGATTCCGAGGCTGTCCTTTAAGCCCGGAAGTGCATAGCCGAGCACTACGCTTGATGAGTTGCTTACCTCAGCCTTGCCGTTTGTCACTTCGATATTCTCGAAGCCATCACCGAGTACAAGTCCTGTTATTGCTGCAAATGGTACGGAAACTGTCTGCTTCTCGCCGTTTACTGTCTCTGTGTATGATGTGGTATTTGTGTAGTCAAAACGGATTTTGACCTTTCCTGATTTTCCTGCAAGATCCTCAGGTGAGATTTCTTTTCCATCGAGGTAATATGTAACCTTCTGTGTTACAGGCGGTTCCTCTGTTGCTGTGCCCTGGTAGTAAATGTCCTTGCCACCGGCCTGCCATGTGAGCTTATCACCGCTTTGTGTGAATTTTTCCTTGCCCTTTACGTTCTCGATATCTGAAAGGTTTGAAGCATCCTCCAAGGTATCCTTTTTGTCTTTATTTTTAAGGTGATCTACTACGATTGTTTTGTTTACGTTGCCGTTTGCATCTGAAATGAGATATACGCTCTCGTCCTTGTCTGCGTCGTTATCCTTTAATGATACGCTGTCCATGAGCTTATCTGCTATGTCATCAGCATCCTTGCTGCTTCCTGTTGTGCTGTCTGCCTCGGCTGTGACTGCGGTGCTGTTCTTCTCTGCAAAAACTGCTGTTGCTCCGATTCCTGTACCTACAAGTGCTATAGTGAGGACTCCGGCTACAACACGGACAATATATTTACTTTTTAACTTTTCTTTCAATTCTGGTAATTTCATGTCTTATTCCTCCTGATTTTATTTTTGAGGTTATATTTTTATGTTATGAGGGTCAAAAAGATATTTTGCCCCTCATTTATGATTAATCAGATTACTAAGCTGTCAGGTTCTTGTTTTTAAAGCCTGCGCTTGTGGCACATATTACTTTGTCAAAAAATCATAAACATTGACGGAAGTATAAATACTACTACAAACATACTGATGATTGCGCCTCGTGCAAGCAGTATACAGATAGAACTGATCATATCAATGTTTGAATAAAGTCCTACACCAAAGGTTGCGGCGAAGAAGCAGAGTGCACTGACTATAACTGAGTTTGTCGAATCTGCAAGTGCCTTTGTGATTGCAGGCTTTTTGTCCATTCCGGTGTATCTGTTCTTTCTGTACTTTGTGGTCATAAGTATCGCATAGTCAACCGTTGCACCAAGCTGTATGGTTCCGATTACGATGCTCGCGATAAACGGAAGCTTCGTTCCTGTAAATCCCGGAATTCCCATGTTTACAAAGATTGCAAACTCGATGACCGCTACAAGTATGATTGGAAGCGATACCGATTTGAATACTACGAGGATGATAAGGAATATCAATACGATTGATACTGCACTTACACGCTTGAAGTCTGTATCTGTGATAGTGATAAGATCCTTTGTACAAGGTGCCTCACCGATAAGCATTGCGTCCTCGCTGTAATTCTTTACTATCTTTTTAATCTCTGTAATCTGGTTGTTTACCTCATCAGATGCTGTCTCATATTTTGATGAAACAAGCATCATCTGGTAATCACCGTTTTTGAATATCTCCTTTGCCTCATCCGGCACCATATCATCCGGTATTGTAGGTCCAAGTATTGAGTCAAGTGATACCGCAAGCTTTACTCCATCGACCTTCTTGATATCATCTATCATGCTTATGCTGTCTGCCTTTGACATATCGCTCGGTGCGATAATGATATGTGTGGCACCCATAGCATACTCCTTGTCGAGTCTTTCATTGGCCTGCTTACTGTATGCACTGTCAGGCATGGTTCCTGCAAGGTCATAGTAGACCTGATCATGAGTGTATCCGTATATTGCCGGGATGAGCACTACGATGAAAATCACTGCAAGTATCTTATAATGATTTGTTACCCAGCTTGCAATCCTGGAAACATCCGGCATAAGAATCTTGTGCTTTGTCTTCTCGATTGCCTTATCACATGCAAGAATCAGTGCAGGAAGGATAGTTACACATACGATAACTCCGAATACAACGCCCTTTGCCATTACGATTCCCAGGTCAAGTCCAAGTGTAAAGCTCATGAAGCAGAGGGCTACGAAGCCTGCGATTGTTGTGATTGAGCTTCCTGTTACTGAGACAATTGTGTGGGAAATGGCATGTGCCATGGCTCGCTTCTTGTCTCCGTCATATCTGTCTATCTGCTCCTGATAGCTGTGCCACAGGAAAATCGAATAATCCATTGTTACGGCGAGCTGCAATACTGCTGTCAGTGCCAGTGTCAGGTATGAAATCTGTCCCTGTATAAAGTTTGTTCCCAGGTTATAGATAATAGCCATTCCTATGCTTAGGAGGAATAACATCGGAACAATTATTGAATCCATTGTAATTCCCATGACAAGCATTGAAAGCAATGCTGCTATGATGACATATATAGGAGCCTGCTGCATAACAAGTGTCTTTGTATCTGCGTTGACCGCTGCCATTCCTGCTACGAAGCAGTGGTTTTTCACCATCTTATCCATCTTGTTGACGGCTTCCATTGTCTCATCCGAACCCATTGTGTCACTGTAGGTGACGAGCATGAGCTGGCTGTTTGCATCCTTGTTGTTAAATGCGTCGTACACCTCATCCGGAATTGCCTCTCTTGGCAATGTGGAATCAGCGATTGTTCCGTACCAGATGACATCCTTAACACCCTCAAGGTCCTCAATGTCATCAGCCAGAGTCTCTATGTCCTGATCCTTCATATCCTCCAAGATCACAAAAGACAACGCTCCGGTTCCAAACTCATCTACCATGATATCCTGACCCTTCATAGTCTCTATCTGGCTTGGCAGATAAGAAAGGATATCAAAGTTGATTCTCGTGTTGATAAAGCTGATGCCCGACGGTATAAGCAATGCAAATGCAACTATCAGTATCAGCACACGATGTTTTACGACTCCTTTTCCAAATTTAATCATTAGATTCACCACTCTTTCTTTTATTCGTATTGAAGTATAAAAAAAAAAGCCGAATAAATAAATATTCAATCTCTTCGATTTGTCATGTGAGATATACAAAATCCATCAATTGTATATCAGATATGACACATATAT
>ENA-OQJG01000021-OQJG01000021.1-human-gut-metagenome-genome-assembly--contig:-NODE-21-length-25515-cov-3.025012_pt1 | contig 25515 bp, 25 predicted proteins | sample MGYA00242601_ERZ504767 | MGnify/ENA primary metagenome ERZ504767 (study PRJEB26092, sample SAMD00036362) | human gut metagenome | host: Homo sapiens | study: EMG produced TPA metagenomics assembly of... | reverse complement strand
AATCGCTCGCAGCCGCCAAGGGACTGCTTCATCTGGAAGAACCGCACGGTGTCGGCGCCATGGGCCACGGCCTGCCAGCTGAGCTTAACGTACTTCCCCCGGCTGCTTGACCTTGCAGAACGGGAACCAGTTCTGCTGGTTCGGGGTCTGCTCCATCAGCATGAACGGCTTGTTGCCGCCGATGCCGCGCATCAGGTCGTGGCACATGGCGGTGAAGCTCGGCGGGGTGTCCATGCCCGGATAGTTGTCCCAGCTGACCACGTCCATCTCCTTGGCCCACTCGAAGTAGTCGAGATCCTTGAACGTGCCCATGAGGTTCGTGGTGATCGGCGTGGTCGCGTCGTATTCGCGGATCGCGTCGCGCTCGTTCGTATAGCAGGCCAACTGCGCCTGGCTTTGGAAGCGGCGATAGTCCATCTGCAGCCCGGACACCACGCATTTGGCGTCGCTGATGCCGTCGCCGTAGCCGACGGGCGGGCACCACGTCGCCCCAATCGTAGATGGTGTGGCTCCAGAAATTGGCGCACCACGCCTTGTTGAGCGCTTCGATGAGCTCGTCCTGGCCCTACGGCAGGCGCATGTCGGTGCGGTCGCGGCCTTCCAGATCATGTTCGTGGTCGAGTCCGCCGATGAAGACCACCGGATCTCCGGCGGCCGCGTACGCGCGGGCTTTTGCCACGGCCTCGTCACGCAGTTCGCGCGCGCGATTCACGTCTTTGGCATCGGAACCCTTGGAATTCTCAAGGCTTTCCTCCTGCCAGCTTTCGTCCTGGTTGATCTGTTTGGCGTCGTAGCCGAGCGCGTATTCGATTTCGACGTTGCCGCCGAGCTCGCCGTTGAGGCCGAGCAGCGGGGATACTTCGTGCAGCGCTTTGATGACGGCCGAGCCGCCGCCGTTGGAGTGGATGCGGTCGGCGTTGGCACCGATGACCAGCAGACGGGTCATGTTGCGTTCGTCGAGCGGCAGCAGGTGCGCGTCGTTTTTCAGCAGCACGATGGATTCGCGGGCGATGTCCAATGCCTTCGCCGCGTGGTCGAGCGTCGCGTAACGGCCTGGTTTGCGGCTTGCGTGCGCGTCGCCGAGCATGTGCAGCGCGTCCATGACGGCGATCACGCGTTCGACTTTCCCGTCGACGTCGCTTTCCTTGACGTCGCCGTCTTCCACGGCTTTCTTCAGCGGGTTGGCGAAGTAGTAATCGTCGAAATTCGGCGTGACGGACAGTTCGATATCCATGCCGACTTCGGCGCTGGCTTTGGTGTCGCGCACCGCGCTCCAGTCGGAAACGACGAAACCGTCGAAACCGTATTCGTCGCGCAGGATGTCGTCGAGCAGCTGCTTGTGTTCGCAGCATTTGGTGCCGTTGACGAGATTGTAGGCGCCCATGACGGAGAGCACGCCGCCGTCTTGTACCGCCGCTTCGAAGGCCGGCAGGTAGATTTCGCGTAATGCCCGCTCGCTTACGGTCTTGTCAACGTCCAATCGGTCGGTTTCCTGGCTGTTGACCGCGTAATGTTTCGCGCAGGCGGCCACGTCGGATTCCTGCACGCCTTGGATGTAGGCCACACCTTGCGCGGCGGTCAGGACCGGATCCTCGCTCATGTATTCGAAATTGCGTCCGCACAACGGACTGCGTTTGATGTTGATGGAAGGGCCGAGAATCACGTCCTTGCCTCGGCCTCGGGCTTCCTCCCCCAATACTTCACCGGTCATGCGGGCCAGGTCGGGGTTCCATGTGGAGGCGACCGCCGAGCCGGACGGCAGGTAGGTCACATAGTCACGGGTGTTGTACAGCGGCGCCCAATTGTCGTTATGCAGTTCGGCGCGCACGCCCATCGGACCATCATCCATCCTGAGCGGCGGAATGCCCAGTCGTTCGGCGTTGCCGTTGCGGAACAGGCCTGCGGCGTGCACAATGGCGATTTTCTCGTCCAGCGTGAGTTGCGCCGTCAGTTCCCTGGCTTTGGTTTTGTTGGCTTCAGTAATTACGGTCATGCGTTTTTCTTTCGTTTCATTGCGATTCGACGGTGTGGAGATTCATCATCGAACGCGCTCCTCACGAAAGCATGGAGGAAAGTGGACATGGAAAAAGCGGAAAAGTTCCGACAGGCAAGAAGGAGACGACGACGTCCGTCGGAATATGCGGAACCGGAAGAGTTGCGGGGCGTCGGCCCGGTTCGAAGAGTCCGACGCCCCTTGTTGGTTATGTGATTAGGCGAGGCGTTCCGGCCGAAGCGAAAACGCTCCAGCCGGAACGCCAGGAATTACTTGGCCTGCTTGACGATGTCCTTGCGGGCCTGGATCAGGTCCTTGGCGTTCTGCTGGTCGACCTTGAGGACTTCCTTGTAGCCGAGGTTGTCGATCTTGGTGCGGGCTTCGTCAAGGGTCTTCTCGAACTTGCCCGCAGCGGTGATGGCCTGCCAGGAGGCGTTCACCGTTTCGGACTTGACGGAGCTGCGGGTGGCGGAAACCGTGGAATCCTCCTGTGGAGTGGTGTAGGACGCACCGGCTGCGATGGAGAGCTTGCCTGCCTTCTGCAGATAGTCGATGTCGTTGGTGGCGTTCTCCATGTGGGCGGACCAATCCTTGAACAGCTCGGTCTCATCCTGGTTGGACTTCCACAGCAGCGGGTTGTAGGCCTCGCCGGTGTTCGGGTCGATGTCGTTCTGAGACACGGCCTTGAAGTTCAGCTTAGAGTAGCCGTCATCGTAGCTGGAGCCGCCAAGCTTGGCGGAGACCTTCAGGTTGGCGTGGTCGCCGGTCATGGCCTGCTGGCCGAACTTGGTCAGGGTCGGGTTCTTGCCGTCCTTGTCGGTGGTGAAGCAGCCCAGATCCTTCGGGGCAGGCGGCGCCACCGGAGTTGGAGGAAGAGGCGTAGATGCCTTCCGGAGAATACATCCAGTCGATGAACTTGGCCAGACGGGCCTTGTTCTTGGCCTTGGAGCCGATGGCCACGATGGTGGCGCCATCACCGTCAGGCTGGAAGCCGTCGGAATAGACCTTCATGTTCTCAAGCGGAGCCAGCATGAAGCCGACGCCTTTGGCCTTGTTCTCGTCGGAGTTCATACGCGGCTTGCCCAGCCAGCTCCAGATGGACAGCATGGTCTTGCCGTTGGTGACCTTGGTCCGCATGGTATCCCAGTCCTGGGTGGTGGAATCAGGATCGACCAGCCCCATGGATTCGGCCTTGTTCAGGAACTCCAGGGCCTGCTGGTAGATGCCGCCTCCTTGGTGGCGGGCTGCACGTCCTTACCGTCGGCGGAGATGAACACGGAACCCTGGTTGGTGTAGCCGAACCAGCTGCAGATGGATGCGGCGTTCTGCATCACATCGCCGTCCCGATCCTTGAACAGTGACATGGCGTAGATGTCGTCCTTGCCGGTATCCTGGCGAGCCCTGTCCTACATCTGCTTAAGCACATTGAGCAGACCGTCGAGATCCTTGATCTGCGGGTAGCCGATCTCCTTGTAGATATCCCAGCGGATGTACGGTGCGGCAGCCGACTCGTTGCCTTCGCTCGGGTCGGTCGGAGACTGGGAGGAGACACCCTGAGGAACACCCCACACGCCATCCTTGCCGGCCTGCTTGGCGATGGACTTGACCGCGGAATCGTACTTCTTGACATTCTTCATGCTGGAGTAGTACGGGGTCATGTCTTCGATGAGCTTGGCCTTGACCAGCTTGTTCAGACGCCCGTTGCCGGTACCGACAATCACCAGATCGCCAAGGTTGCCGGAAGCGGAGCGAGTATCGAACACGGTATCGCCGCCGGACACGTTCGGCGCGATGATGTTCAGCTTGATGTTGAACTTGTCTTTGACGATCTTGGCGAACCAGCCGCTCTTTTGCAGACCCTGGCTGCTGGCCAGCGAGTCGAAGACCTCGACGGTCATTTCGGAACCGTCGTCCTTGGTGTCGGCACTGTTGCTGCCGCTGCCGCAGGCCGCGAGCGACAGCAGCGTAGCAGCCGCAACGCCAGCTGCAATCGCGCGGGTGGTGATTTTCTTCAGTTCTATGCGGAAACCTCCTTGTATTCCTTCTTCTGATATTCAGTTATGGGGAAAAGAATCGTTGTGTTGTTAATCAGCCTTTAACCGCGCCCAGCATCATGCCCTTGACGAAGAAGCGCTGGAAGAACGGGTAGGTGAACATGATCGGCAGCACCACGATGACGGAAACCGTCATACGGATCGAGGTCGGCGTCGCGGCGCTTGCCAGAGCGGCGACATTCGCCGAATTCGCCTTGGCCACATTCGCCAGTGCGGACGCCTGGTTGATGTAGGTGTACAGCAGGTACTGCAGCGAGTAGAGCTTCGAATCGGTCATGTAGATTAGGGTGTCCTGGAAAGAGTTCCACTGGTTCACGGCCGAGAAGATGCCCACGGTCGCCAGAATCGGCGTGCACATCGGCAGGATGATGCGGGTGAACACGGTCAGCGTGCCGGCGCCGTCCATTTCAGCGGCTTCCTGCAGCGACGGCAGTGGCCGCAAAACCCTTGCCGCATCGGCGCTAAAGTATTGTTATTCCAACAAACTAAGTGCTCTTGGAGAGCTATTTATAATCTTATAAATAGGGCGTGTCGCACAATACGGCACAGTACTATCGGCAATAGCCGAACACATCATCGAGGAGGATTCATGCGGTTCAACATCAACGCGCCCTTCTGGCGTTTCATGGACACCCTGCTGCGTTTCGTCGGGCTTAATCTGGTCTACCTCATCACGCTGATCCCAAACGTCACCATCGGCCCGGCACGCGCGGCATTGTATTCCACAATGTTCGCCTATGACGAGCATGACGACATCCGCCTCGTCAAGGAATATCTCACCCGCTTCAAACGCGAGTTCAAACAGGGACTTGCGGCCTGGGTGCTCGTCGCCATCCTCGCCACCGCCATCCTCTTCGGCCTGTCGTTCTGGAAGGCGTGGGATACCAACGCCTCCTACATACCGCTGATCCTTCTGGTCATCGCCGCCGTGGTCGTGGCGCTGTTCGCCGAATACGCCGCACCGTTGCAGGCACGCTTCGCCAACACCACCGGCAGGCTCTTCTCGCTATCGGCGATGTTCCCCTGGCGAGCCTTCCCCTGCTCGCTCGTCCTCGTCATCATCGACGTACTCGCGGCCGGCCTGTCATATTTCGTACCGTTCATACGCGTTCTCGCCATTCTCTTCGGCATCGCCTGGGTGGCGTATGCGAAATCCCTCATTCTGCTGCGGGGCTTCAAACGGTATGGCGGAACGGGCAAAGTGGAGAATCCGCAATATGTCAATGCGCACGAGTGACGTTGCGGCGGCGCTCAGGAATCATGCTTTGTCGGTGATGAACGTCAGCGGATTGTCGATGAATTTGCGCAAGCCGACTTCCGCGGCACCGTACAACGCCGGATGGTCGGCCACCAACGGGATGGACACGCTCACCTGCATGTCCGACGCCCCCAAGACCTGCGATTCCAAACGGTTTTCGAGCGTTTCGTAGAAGAACGGCCCGAAATCGGTCCACCAACCGCCCAGCAGCACGGTATCGACATCGGCCAGATTCAGTGCGGAGCCGATGGCCGAGGCCAGCGCGTCGATGGCCCGTCCGACGGCCTCCACGGTCCGCACATCATGGGAATGCCATGCGTCCAACAGACGCTCCAGTGCCTCACCGCTCGAAGCCGCATTCTTTTCGGCCACTCCGGAAGCCTCGACCAGCGCGCGACGGCCAGCATACGTTTCCAAACATCCGCGTCGTCCGCATCCGCACAGCGGACCGTCCAAAGACACCGACACGTGACCGATCTCACCGGCGAAACCGTGGCTTCCCGACACGATCTCACCGTCACGGACGATCGCGCCGCCGATGCCGATATCGCACGACAGATACAGGAAGGAGTCGGCGCAATCCACGCCATCGAACACGTCCGCACGCGCACAGGCATATCCCGGAATCTGCGCGATGGCGGCCAGCTTCGCCTCATTGCACGGGGTAACGTCATACCCTCGCATAACGTCGAACGTGGTCAGATCGACATTCTCCCAACCGAGATTGCGGGCCATGAGCAGCCTCTTGTCGGAGGTGACCAAGCCCGGCAGCGCACACGAGACGCCCGCGATGATGCATCGTTTCGATTCCAGATCCTCAGCCATCGCCTTGGCCATGGCGTCAAGCTTGCCGAATACGACGTCCGGCTCGACGCCGCTCATGTCGGCATCCACCCATTCGTGCCTGAGTATGTCGTGGTTGATGTCCAAAGCCATGCATCCATAGCCGTCGGTGTTGACCTGCATGCCGATGCCGCACACCTTGCCGCCTCCCAGCATCAACGGCGTGGACGGGCGCCCATAGCTGGCCGAGTTCTGCGGCTCACCCTCCTTGACGACGCCCGCATCGATCAGCAGCGACACCAGCAACGACATCGTCGCCTTGGTCAGCCCGGTCTCCTTGGCAAGATCCGCTCGGCTCATCGGCCCGGAGGCACGCAGTAGCGTGTCGATCACCACCGAAAGATTGTGATTGCGCAGATCGTCCTGATTGATCCTGCGAAGAGATGCCATAGCCGTTCCCGTCCCTGCCCTGTTTGCCGTGTTGCCGCATCAGCATGAATTCCCCGAACCGATGTTCCGGAGCCTTTCCTGGTGCTACACTACTATAGTATAGTTTATTCATCTAACTATTAACCGTGCGCCACCGGCGAACGGCACATGCAAGGAGGCAACACAAACCATGGCAAGGACTCTGGTTGCAGGCGTCGACACATCGACGCAGTCCTGCAAGGTACGCGTGACGGACGCCGAAACCGGCGAGCTCGTCCGCTTCGGGCAGGCCAAACACCCGAACGGCACATCCGTCGACCCCTCATACTGGTGGAGCGCATTCCAAGAGGCCGCCGAGCAGGCCGGCGGCCTGGACGACGTATCCGCGCTGGCCGTCGGCGGCCAGCAGCACGGCATGGTGATCCTCGACAAGCAAGGCAACGTCATCCGCGATGCGATGCTGTGGAACGACACCAGTTTCGGCGCCCCAGGCTGCGGCTCTGATCGAAAAGCTCGGCGCAGCGCCCGCACAAGACGGCGAGCCGGAAGACCCAATCGCCCGAGGCAAGCAGCGTTGGGTCAAGGCCGTAGGCTCCTCCCCCGTCGCCTCCTACACGCTGACCAAGGTGGCATGGGTGGCCGAGAACGAGCCCGAAAACGCCAAGAAAATCGCCGCCATCTGCCTACCTCACGACTGGCTGAGCTGGCGCATCGCCGGTTACGGCCCGGTCGCCGAAGGCGAGGACGCCCATCTTGAAGCCCTGTTCACCGACCGCTCCGACGCCTCCGGCACCATCTACTACGATGCCGCGTCGAACGAATACCGCCGCGACCTGATCGCCATGGTGCTCGAGGCCGCGGAAGGCGCCGAAGCCGCGCAATCGCACGCCGAGGCCATCGTGCTGCCCACCGTGCTGGGGCCGCGCGACGCCGCCCCCGTCAAGGCCGATCCGGCCATCGCCGGCAAGAACGTCGAAGGCGGCTGCCTGCTCGCCCCCGGCGGCGGCGACAACGCCATGGCATCGCTGGGACTGGGCATGGCCGTCGGCGACGTGTCCATTTCCCTGGGCACCTCCGGCGTGGCCGCAGCCATCTCCGAGAACCCAACCTACGACCTGACCGGCGCCGTATCCGGCTTCGCCGACTGCACCGGGCACTACCTGCCGCTGGCCTGCACCATCAACGGTTCGCGCATCCTCGACGCCGGCCGCGCCGCCCTCGGCGTGGATTACGACGAACTGGCCAAGCTGGCCTTCGCCTCCAAGCCCGGCGCCAACGGCATCACCCTGGTGCCGTACTTCGACGGCGAACGCACGCCGAACCGCCCGAATGCCACCGCCACCTTCTCCGGCATGACTCTGGCCAACACCACACGCGAGAACCTGGCCCGCGCCTTCGTCGAAGGACTGCTGTGCTCCCAGCGCGACTGCCTGGAGCTCATCCGATCCCTGGGCGCAAGCATCACGCGCATTCTGCTCATCGGCGGCGGCGCGAAGTCCGAAGCTATCCGCACGCTGGCACCAAGCATTCTGGGCATGGACGTGACCCGACCCGCCACCGACGAATACGTGGCCATCGGCGCGGCCCGCCAGGCCGCCTGGGTGCTGTCCGGCGAAACCGAGCCTCCGGCATGGCAACTCACCATCGACGGCGTGGAGACCGGCGAACCGACCGAAGCCGTATACGAAGCCTACGCCAAGGCCCGCGGCTGATTCATCACCGCAGGAATTCAGGCATAGGGCCGGGAAGCTTCCCAACAATGGGGCTTCCCGGCCCTATGCTGATTCATGAACCATACTCATAGAAACGACAATATGAACGACAGCTTCCGTATAAGGCTTTACGCGCTCACCTGCATCGCATGGCTGGAGAAATCGATTTGCCGTCAACACACCCTATGAAACGTTTGCAAAACTACAGCAAACCTTCCACATCGGCGAAGGCAGGGTCATGTTCGGGAATCTCACGAATCACATGCGCTGGATTGCCCACGGCTATGACGTTCTCCGGAATGTCACGTGTCACCACGGACCCGGCGCCGATGATGGAATTCGACCCGATGGTCACCCCCGGCGTGACCGTCACATTGGCGCCGAACCACACGTTATCACCGATGGTCACGGCACTGGCATGCTCCCAGCCCGCCAGGCGGGTGGCAGCGTCCTTGGCATGGTTGGGTGTGGCGATGGTGCAGCGCGGACCGATCAGACAATCCTCACCGAGCGTCACATATCCGCCGCCGCACACCATGAAATCCTTGTTGAGGAACGTGCCGCGGCCAATGGTCAATCCGATACCATAATCGACATTGAACGGCGGCGTGAACTGCACGCCCTCCCCCGCGTCCGGGACCAGCTCGTGAAACAAACGGTACGCCTCGTCCGGATCATCGAAGAAGATGCGGTTGATCTTCGCGCAGGCGCGCATGGCCTCGCCTGTGAATTTCGGCAGCGACTTCGATTTGCGATATTGCGTCGGCTTGCCGGCGAACAGTTTGGTCAGATCCTCGTCGGACGCGATCAGCGCTTCCGTCTCCTGCGTCATATCCGTCTCCTTCATCACATTCCACCGCACTATAGTGAACGCTCACACCATACTATATTCACTTACTTGACCATGACGCATGAAACGTTACCCGGCGTATCGTGGCATCCACCGAACAGCATATATCGTTGACCATCAGGTCCGCATGCCGTCCACTCAGGCAATCCGGAACCGTTCGGATCACCTGTCGCCGCGAAATTCACCCAATATCGATTCATCGCATGGGACAAATCGTAATGCCAGCCTCGAAACGGCCGCCAGCTCGCAGGGAGCGTCCCGAACGAAAACCATAAATCGGACGAATGAAACGCACCGGCATCATCCCCCGGCATATCCACATCGAATCGATATCTGTATGGTTCCGAGCCGCCGCCTGACACCCATGCATCGATCATATCCAGATTGCCGCATTCACCCTCCGGATACGGAGTGCCATCAGGGCCCGGAACCATGAACTCGCCGGTCGTGTTCCCCACCAACAAATCACACGGAACGCGATGTCCCGCAATAAGCGCATCACGGTATTGCTCGACAAGGAATGTCCCATCGACGCAGGGAATCCAATTAGTCATCGGAGCCCATACGACATCATCACCCTGCCCAGACCAATCGCAAGCAGGAAAAGTCACCGCCGCCTCCAGCAGATCAGTCGCAGGAACAGAACGCGCCTCGGCAATCGATTCAACTTCCAGATACTTCAAAAAACGCGCTCCATTTCGCTGCGCATCCTCAAGAGACCACAGATGGCGATTGAACAGACCAGTTCCACCTCCAGACTGCATGATGACGCGTTGGAACAGACCATCGTTCATCGGCGAGACACTTTGCGCCAACGCGCTTGCGGCCCCTGCGGACTGGCCGAACACGGTAATGTTCGCAGGATCGCCACCAAACAAGGCAATATTGTCCTTTACCCACTGAATGCCCATCCGCTGGTCAAGAAATCCGAAATTCGCACAAGGCCGTCCATCAACCGCTTCCTTTTCCAACATGGCATGCGCGAAAAAACCAAACACATTCAACCGATAAGCAATGGAGACCACCACCACGCCCTGACGGGCCAGCTGCTCTCCATTGAACTCCTTCTCACAGGTAGATCCAGTCTGAAACGCTCCACCGTAAAGCCATACCATCACAGGCAGCCCATGCCCATCGCAACGGGAATCCGTACGAATCTCGGAACCACTGCCGCATCCACGCAAGGCCGGCGTCCAGATATTCAGATACAGACAATCCTCAGCCATCGGAGTGTCAGCGTCAATCTGCCATTCCCTGCCGTAGAACTCATCCGAGCCGGGCAGCGGCTGCATCGGCATCGGCGCGAAATCACCGGCTTCGAGCACGCCATCCCACGCTTCAGCAGGTTGTGGCTCACGCCAGCGTAACTCATCAACAGGCGGCTTGGCATATGGAATGCCCCGAAACACGGTGATCACAGGATCCGCATCGGAGAATCCGTCGACACATCCTTGACGAATCATGACTTGTCTGCGCATGACTGCTCCTAATCAACCATGGGCAACGGCAGATGAAACGGCGGAAGCAGAACACCGTCCCCGTCGCAGATGAGACCGGATTCCGGGCTGTTGCTCCACGCATACCGCACCTCGTCCGGCATGCGCGACGGTATGCGCGCCACAATATCGCAACCATCCAGCCATGCCTCAGCCCGCACCGAAGTGGCGCAGTCGTGCCACAGGAAATCAATTTCTCGCGGAACGTCACCATCCAACGTCATCAGATGGCGATTCTGCGATTGCATCTGTTCGCCCATGGAATTCCGCCACACGCAGTGCATCCTCAACAATCCATCGTCCGCCTCTGCGGTTTCAACAACCGGCTGAGGCTGAGCCTGCTGGCCATACACAAAATCCATCGCGACATTGAATGCACGATCCGCGATGGTTTTCTTATCATGAGGATGCAAATCATTGCTTTCACCGGCATCAAGCGTCACCACCGCAGCCACGTGTTCAAGTTCGTCCGCCACTCTCCATTCCTGTTCTCGAATAAGCGGCCAACCACCATCCTCGATGGCGTCGATGCCGAATTTCGGAAGCTGGACGATCAGGAATGGCATATCCGGCTGATGCCACTTGCCACGCCACAATTCAATCATGGCTTTCAGCTCATCGCCATAACGCATGGCGTAGTCGCCGGTATTCGATTCGCCCTGATACCACAGCACGGCCCGCACCGCATATGGAAAACACGGGGCGAGCATGGCGTTGTACAGGCCGGTCGGCTTCCATCTGACGAAATCCTCGAATGGGCAATCGCGGTCGGCTTCGGCGGTCACGGCGTACTGCCAAATGCCGGACAGGTCGAAGATATCGTCTCCGATGGTCAGTGTCATCCGTTTGCCGGGCGTCACACGGCCGCCGGGCCGTTCAACGACCAGACGCATGCGGATTTCGTTCGCGCCGGCGCGCAGCACGCCGGCTGCGACCGGATAGTCCCGCGGCTCATACACATTGCTTCGCCCACCGACCAACACACCGTTGACCCACGTATGGTCGGCATCATTCATGGTGCCCAGACGCAGTAGGGCGGGCTTCCCCGCATCCGACGGAGGCAGGAACACGGTTTTTCTCATGGTAATCTCGCCGCGGAAACCGGCAAGTCCGCGATCCTTGTACCATCCAGGCAGGCGTATGTCATGCCATGCCACGTCGCGCGGCTCGATGTTCTTGGATTCCGGACAGTCCCACGCGATCAATGGCAGCCACTCATGGTGCGCATCGGCCACGGCCTCGTATCCAAGCGCCTGGTACCACCGGTCCCGCTCGGCAACGGAATCGAGGCTTCTTTTCGACGCCACACCATCGCCAAGGTACGGTTCAAGACTGGCGAGCGCTTCGGGGAACGCTCGTAATGTGTCAATGTCCATCCAGGATTCGATCGGAGAGCCGCCCAATGAAATGTTCAACAGACCAACGGGCACACCGAGCCACTGGCGGATCCTGCGACCGAAAAAATATGCGAGCGCTGAGAAATCATCAAGCGTATCCGCATCACAGCCCTGCCAGAACGCACGGTCGTGATCGTCGCGAGGACCTTTGAAATCGTAATCGGGAATCACTTTGTACTGCCGCAGCAATGGATCGGGATCACGGTCCCACTCCTGTGGATAGTCGGCGCGCACCCAAGCCATAGGCAGTTCCATATTCGACTGCCCGGAGCACAGGAACACCTCTCCCGCATAGCACTGCCGTGAGATACGCTCCGCTCCGTCCTCGTAGCATATGGTCAGCTCGTACGGCCCTCCAGCTTCGATCGGACCATACGGCGCGTTCCAAGTTCCGTCGTCTTTCACCTGCACCATATGCCGCTCGTCAGCAAGCCGTGTCAATACGATGCGTCCGGGATCGCCGGTGCCCCAAATATGCATGTCCACACCGGCTTGCAGCACGCAGCCGTCGTCAAGTAGTTTCGGCAATCGCAAAGTCATCTCAGCATTCTCCCCATTGAGCCTGCGTTCATTTCACCAAATAACCGACGGGCGGCAGGAATGCGGCGAATCGCCGCCCGTCGGCATCGACTACCGGTTGTCGGGAAGCTCCCGATAATCGAAATAGTCGAATTCGGCTTTCGCGTCATAGCCAGACAGATCAACACAGGCGAGACCCACGAACGCGCCGGTGAAGAAGCCGCCGTAACGTTGGTTCACGTAATCGTCGGACAGGATCTTCGCATCGAGCTTGACCGGAATCTCGGTGAAATGTTCTCCGTCAAAGGAATATTCGTAGGAATAGTATTCCGTGCGGACCTTGGTGCGCAGCCATACCGCTTCGGCGTCTTCGGGCACTACGATGGCGTCATCCTTGAGGAACGACGTGTATTGGTTGAAATCGTTCTGAGCCACTTCGATGACCCTTGCATGTCGTTTCTCATCCCAAGTGACGAACGCCCATGACCAGCATAGGTCATCGTAATAGTTGGTCAGGCCTGCCATCTGCATGTAGTTCTTCGGATCGAAACGCACCTTGGTTTCGGCGTCGAAATCGAATGCCTGCCAGCGACGAGCCACAAGGGACAGGTCAAACAGGTTGCACAGCGAGCCCTGACCACGCAATGCCAGTTTGCCGTCGCCCACCGTGCCCATGGCGTCGGTGAACGGGACGCGCAGGGTGTTCCAATTCGGTCCGAGTTCGTCGGATTCGAACTCGTCGCGCTCGTCGCGCGTCGCTGGGGCAACGGTCTCGATGGCGTCTTTCGGAGCGTCGACGTAACGCTGTCCGCCATGGCCTCCGACCACGCGCGGCCAACCGTCCTCATCCCATTCGACTTTCTGGATGGAGGTCTCGCGTCCGAGTGTGCACCATCCGCGGGTGCCATGGGCCGGTTCGGTATCATGACGCCACGGACGACCGCATAGGGGAGGCGTAATACCACTCGCCGGACGGGGTGTCCACCAACGCTCCATGGCCCTGCTTCTGCAAATAGGTGTCAGGAGTGTCGAAGTTACCGATGAACGGGCCATTCGGCATAACTTCGAAGGAGCATTCGTCAAGGGTACGGGAACGCGCCACAGATTCCTGATGCTCATACACCGTGCCGCCTTCTGCGGCAAACAGGTAGTACCAACCATCCTTCTTGTATAGGTGGGGACCTTCGGTGATCTTCACCGAGGTGCCATCCCAGATGGTGCGGGCCGTTTCTGGCTTGAGCTTCATGGTGTCGACGTCGAATTCCGTCAATGTGATACCGTCGAACTGGTGGTGGTATTCACGGAAATCCCATGTCTGCTGCACCAAGTATTTGCGGCCGTCGTCGTCATGGAACAGGCTGGCGTCAAAACCGACCCCGTTGATGCGAACCGGCTCGCTCCATGGCCCGTGGATGTCCTCGGCGGTGACCAAATAATTAGTGCAATCCTTGAATGCACCATTGACCACCTTGACATCAGTGTAGATCAGCCAGAACCTGCCATCCGCATAGCTTAGGTCAGGAGCCCAGATGCCTCCCGAAGAGGGGTTTCCTCTCATATCAAGCTGGCTGGACCGGCTCAACGGGCTTGGAAGAATGTTCCAATGCACCAGGTCCTTGGACTCATGCAGGCGAACGCCTGGGAACCATTCGAAAGTGGAATTGGCAATGTAATAAGTGTCACCGACGCGAATCATTGAAGGATCGGCATGAAAACCGGTGAGCACCGGGTTGGAAATCTTCATAATGTACCTCTTGCATAAGAGATGAAGCCCGGAAGACGGAAAGGAACATCTTCCGGGCGTGGGTTGTCACATTCCGTCAGCCCTTGACCGCACCTGTCAGGCCGCCGACGATCTTCTTCTGGAAGATGGTGAAACAGATCAGGGCCGGAATCATAGCCAGAGAGGTGAAGGCCAACACCTGTGCGGTGTCAACGGAGTGTTCAGAGCTGAACATCTGTACGCCAAGTGGCAATGTGTACTTGTTGGCATCACTGAGCACGAACAGCGGCAGCATGTAGGCATTCCAGCTTCCCACGAAGGTGAGGATTCCAGTGGTGGCCACGCCAGGCATGGACAGCGGAATGACCATGCGCCAGAAGAAGCCAAGGCGGGAGCATCCATCGAGAAGACAGGCCTCCTCAAGCTCATTAGGAATCGACTGTAGGAACGGCACCAAGATGATGATGGTCTGAGGAAGTCCGAAGGCAATTTGCGGAAGGATCAGACCCCACAGGGAGTTGGCCAGACCCAGATTGCGAATCAGCAGATACAAAGGTGTAATGCCAACGGTCATCGGGAACATGAGACCAGCAGAGAACAACGCGTACATAAGCGGCGCATAGCGGAATTTGTATCGGGCGATGACAAAGCTCACCATGATGCTAAGCACCACGACGCCTACCATGGTGGCGATACCCACGATGGTAGAATTCTTCAGTTCCGTCCAGAAAATATCACTTTCGAAGACCGTCTTGTAGTTGTCGGGGACCCATGGGTTCGGCATCCCGGACGGATGGTTGGTGATCTGCGAATTGGTACGGAAACCGCCGAAGATAATGTACAGCACCGGAGTGATGCAGATGGCCACAAGCACCAGGGAGAAGAAGTAGACGATTGGGTTGCCCCATGGCGTCTTGGACGACTTACGGTAACCATTCTTCTTGCTGTACTCGCTTTTGTTGGAATGTCCTGCGATTGTTGCGGCAGTCATCACTTCACCTCACTTGCCAGGGCAGCAACCTCACGATGCTGCACTTCTTTTGCGCGCTTCCTGGCACGCTTCTCGGCTTCTTTCTGTTCAGTAACAGCACCGTCCAAGTCACGGTTCAGCACGAACTTCTGATAGACGAGTGCGATGATCAAAGAGATCACGAAGATGATCAGAGCAACGGCGGAACCATAGCCATAGTTGCCGGCTCCACGACCTTCACGCACCATGTAGGTGGCCATGGTGGACACACCAGCGGTGGTCGACACATACTTGCCCCACACGATATAGACCAGATCGAAAAGCTGCAGAGAGCCAATCATGGAAAGGAACACCCAGATCCGCAACGTCGGAGCAAGCAACGGCAACGTGATGCTTTTCTGCATCTGCCAGAAACTCGCCCCATCCACCTTGGCTGCTTCATACAGTTCCTCGGGAATGGATTGCATGCCGGCGAGCATCAGAATTACGGCGAAACCGACGTATTTCCAGCTGATCAGCAACAGCAGCGTCCAAATAGCGATTTTCGGGTCGGCCAGCCAATCGGGACCATTGATGCCGAAGTTGGCCAGAATCTCATTGATGGCGCCCTTCTTCTGTAGCAACAGGCTCCATCCTGTGCCGACGATGACCTCGGAAACGACATACGGCACGAAGATGAGGGTGCGGATGAGACCACGCCCCTTGAACTTCTGGTTCAGCAGCAATGCGAACAGGATGGCGAGCGGAGCCTGGATGACCAACGAGCCGATCACGACCTCGAAGGTATGCAGAATTGCCGCCTGGAACGCGGGATCCTTAAGCGCTGTGATGTAGTTCTGGAAACCAACGAATTTACCTGTCTTGGAGGGAAGTCCGTAGCCCTTCCACTGATAGAAGCCGTAATAAGCACCCAAGACGATAGGCAGAATCACAAAGCAGACGAACAGAAGAATCGCAGGTGCGGACAGTACGAAAATCTCAACATTACGACGCATTTTGCCATCGGACGGTTTCTTGGACCGCTTAGCGCGCAGCGTCACCGCGTCTTTGCTTGTACTTGACATGGTTTTCTCCACTACCAGATACGTTTCTCGAATAGGAAGGAGGGCAGATGAAGATCTGTCTATCCACCCTCCTTTTGGCCGTCAACCAGCCATGTTCACTGTCAGCCCTTGGCCGCTGCGTCCTTCATCGCCTTGACGATGTCAGCCGAAGTCCCCTGTCCGGAAAGCAGATTCACCACTCCGGAATTAAGAGCGTTGCCAATATTTCCGCCGAGAGCGGTATCCATCCACAGCTGCATGCCATCAGACTTTTTCATAGCTTCGAGGATGGCCTTAAGATTTTCATCGGTAACCGCATCGTAAGCTTCGGCGGAAGCCGGAATGGTGCTGAACGCAGTGGCGTATTTCTCCTGATTTGATTTCTCAGCCATGAAATTGACGAAATCAACAGCAGCGTCCGGAGCCTCGGGATTGACAGAGAAACCGGTCACAGCGCCCATCAAAGCACCTTCCTCGCCTTTTCCTCCGTCCACGGTCGGGAAGGCGAAGAAGCCAAGGTCAGCCATTGGCTTCTTGTCCGGGGTCAGGTCCTTGAGAACTCCAGGCTCCCATGTGCCCATGAGCTCCATCGCAGCCTTATGATTGGCCAGCAGACCTGCGGACGAGCTGGCGCCCTGCTGGGCCGTCGTGGTGAGGAATCCTTCGTTAAAAGCATTCGCATCCAACAAATCCTTCAGATCATCTCCGGCTTTGACCCAGCAGGAGTCGGAGAAGTCCTTGTCATTAACGCCCTTGGCGTAGGCCTTCGGAGAGCATTCGCGCATGGACAACCAGTAGTACCAGTGACCGACCGGCCAAGCATCCTTGCCGCCGAGTGCGATCGGCTCGATGCCAGCGCTGCGAAGCTTCTGCACATCGGTCTTCAGCTCGCTGAAAGTGGTCGGCACGGCATCGATGCCAGCCTGCTTGAACAAATCCTTGGAATACCAGATGCCACCAGGCTGGACAGTGACCGGAACGCCATAGACCTTGCCGTCATAAGACACGGATTCCAATGAGGAAGACATTTGCTTTTTGACGGTATCGCTAATCTTATCAGAAATATCCATTACCTGGCCGGCATCAACCATGTCCTTGGTCTTGGCACCACCAAGGGTCATGTACACATCCGGGCCGGAGGCGGGATCCTGCATAGCGGTAGTCAGCTTGCCTTCGAAATCCTCGTTCTGGATGGCCTGAATCTGAACCTTGACACCAGTCTTCTTCTCAAACGCTTTGGCCAGATCCTCCCAATACTGCTTGCCGTCACCAGCTGTTGCGTTATGCCAGAACGTAATGGTCTTATCGTCTTTGGCACCGGCGCTGGAGCCGCAGGCACCCATGCCCAACATGGTCGCCACCGCAAGAGTGGCAGCTGCAATGGTTTTGAACTTCATTGTCTTCTCCTTATTGACCAAGTCATCATCGACAAAATGATGGCAACGACAGGAACGATTTCTCTCGAATGGGTCGAATCGGGAAGCATGACCGCAACGAATGCTGCCGCAGCTCCCCTGGCAGACAGAGAATCAGCCTTTGACTCCCTTCGAAAATTTCCATTCCGTTTTCGTTGTACCTACAGGCTACCGAAACAAATCACACAAAGTCAAGTTTTTTGTAAAATCAGAAAACTAACTATTTTTCGTTGATTTTACAACGTTTTTAATCATTGCCAACATATCGAAAGTTTCGAAAAACGTAAACCGAAACTTTCGTTCGCATTTTCGGATATGATGAAAATGAAGAAGGAGTGACTCATGCGCAATACGGCAAAAAAAGCTACGGTACGACTCTCTGACATAGCTAAAGAGACCGGTTATTCCCTTTCCACCGTATCCAAGGCGCTCAACGGCAGAGCCGACGTTTCCGAAGAGACGCGGCAAACCATCAACGCGGTGTTAAAACGGTATGGGTATTCCCGTAAAGCGACAAGCACGAAAAGCCAACGAATTATCGAAATCGTGTTCCAAGATTTCGATAATGTTTGGGCCCTTGAAGTACTCCGTGGCGCCATTCGCGAAGCCAAGTTGCATGATTTGAACGTCATCACCACCGAAGGCGGCAATCGCCAGCACCCGGACTCATCCTGGATTGACAACATGCTGCGTCGGCAGACAGATGGCGCCATTCTTGTCTTCTCCAGTCTGACACGTATCGAACGGAACAAACTGCATTCCAGAGGTATTCCCTTCGTCTTGTTCGATCCATTCGGTAATCCAGATCCAGACACGCTGTCGGTGCAAGCGGACAACTGGACCGGAGGCGTAATCGCCACCAGGCATCTGCTCGCACTCGGACATACCAACATAGGCATCATCACCGGACCGGAGGAGATGATGTGCTCCAAGGCACGGCTGGACGGATACACGTCAGCGCTTGCGGAACATGGAATCGAAGCCGACCCCGAACTCATCACCGAAGGCGATTTCACCACTGCCGGCGGTTACGCGCAGGCCATCTCACTTCTGGAAAGGCCGAATCGTCCAACCGCAATCTTCGCCGGCAGCGATCTGCAGGCCATGGGCGTCTACGAGGCGGCAAGACAGCTGGGATTACGTATTCCCGAGGATTTATCCGTGGTCGGATTCGACGACGTGCAGACCGCCGCGTTCCTTGGCCCGGCGCTGACCACCGTACGGCAGCCGCTCCAAGATATGGCAAGGGCCGCCGTACGCATGCTGGTCGAAGCACTGTCCACCGATGACGTGCTTCAACCGCACATCATCATGCCGACATCGCTAGTGGTACGCAACAGCACACAGCAACTCGAGGGTTAATCAGCGGGGCAAACCTCACAGGCACAACCGGAGGGAGAATACAGCGCTCCTAGCCTTTCGACCCGTTTTCACCTCGTTCTAAGACGGCCCGTCGGAACACCAGCAGTGAACCATCCTGAAATTCCGTAGAATCTATGCCATGAAGCCGGCCATGCAACCGACGAACCCACCGGCCCATTCGGTGCTGAGGAAACGAGCATCGACACTCAGCAGGACCTGCCCCTGACGCACGAACGTCGCAGAATCAACCAAACCATGCATGCCAGTCACGATGACCGACAAGCGGTTGTCGTCGAAAAGCACCGCCGGACGCACTCCGTCAGCCTGTACGACGGCAACAGACCCAGCTTGCGAATCGTCTCCATTCACCATCTCGTAGCGCACATCCGTGCCACGCATCGAAAACACCGCGTAATGTGTGGAATTCTGCCGGATCACTAAAGAACCGGACATAGGAATCGGCATGAGCGTCGGCAGTTTCGCTATTCTGCGGTAGCTGACATCACGCTCGTCGCGCACCACCACACCGTTCGTCGAGCCATCAGCCACATCCACCAGCGCAGGTTCCACGTCACCGGCGAGCGAGGATTTCACCCTAGGCTCGATGGTGATGCCATCGTCTTCAGTAGTAACCGTGATCTCGTCGGCCAAGCGGCCAAGACCAGCGCAAGTCACTGGCCATCCGGGGTCACCCTCATGCGTATCTAATGCACCGTTGCCGTCCAGCTCCAATCGGCCGGATTATGTTCCCAGGATACCGGAGCGACAAAGCTCTCCCTTCCCAAGTAGCTCAATAATTCGCCGTCATGCTTTCCCCGCGTCTCCCTCACGCCGAGACACACCAGCCACCATCCCAGTTCCGGATGAAGCAACAGGTCCGCATGTCCCACGCATTGCAGCGGTTCCGACAAACCCAGATGTCGGTGGGTGAGAATCGGATTCTTCTTATCCGCATGGAAGGCACGGATTGCGGTGCCAAGATAGCAGCGTTCCCCGTCACGAACCTGCGGAATGCACTCACCCGATTCGGATGCTTCCCGTTCGTAAGCTTCGAACGCCCGAAGCAGTCCATGCGGCGCATAGATGCGCATGGCCATCTCACTGTGTTCGAAACTGGTGCCCCCCTCGGCGGTCATCAGATACACATAATCACCCACGCGATAGAGATGCGGCGCCTCAGCCCACACCGCCTCCACACCGTATCCGCGCCATATTACCGTCTTGCCCGATCCCGCAGGAAGACCGTCATCGACAAAAGTCCAAGTCTCCGGATTAATGCGTTGGGTCCAGACCTCGGTCTGGCTTCCCATTGCGGATTGACCGCAGGGCGGGTCTGGGTCCAGTACACATTGCCGTCCCCGTCCTCGAATATGTCTGGATCGATGCCTTCGGCGCCCTCGATCCAGAACGGCCCACGCCAAGGTCCGTCGATCGAGTCCGACTCAAGAACGAAGTTGCCTTCCGCCGCCTGAGCCGCATCCAATTCGGCCTGGGAGCATCCTTCCGCGATGGCTTTGCGTCCATTGATGCGAGCGATGGTGCAGGCAATCACGTATTTGCCACGAATCCTACGCAGCGTCGGCGCATAGACGCCACCCGAGTCATCCACGAAAGGAATGAGCAAACGTCTTGCCAACTCCTCATCTATGGCATCCGACACGTGTTTCCAGTGGGCCATATCCCTGGAAACGTAAATAGGCAAGCCTGGAACCAGTTCGAAGGTGGAGGTCACAAGCACGATTTGCCGAAGATCATCATCCCAAATCCAACTCGGATCAGGATGCATTCCGTGAAGAATGGGATTGGCGATGGTAATCGTTGTGGTCATAAGTACGCCTCATTCGGGAACGTTTGGATACATCACATCATTGCGAATAATCGAAATTTTCGCTTGGTCTAACAACGCAAACAAGCCGCTCACCGGCGATCTAGCCGGCAAACGACTTGCGTGCGAAGGAAATTTGAGGAAGGAGGAAGGAAAGAAAAGCGAGTGGTGTGCCGGAACACCGACGCTTCGGCACACCACATCCGGCTCTGTCACAGTCGAGCCCCACTGTTTGATCCAGCGATGAATCAGGAGTCCTAACGGAAACTCCTTACTGCGCCCATGCCTCGGTCCTGCAATTCCGGAACGCTACGCGCGCCCAGTCATTGCTCGCCCTCGACTACCGTCTCGGACTTCGCCCGAGGCTACCTAAAACCCTAGTGAGTTTTCGGCTCACGCCTCGGCCAGGGCGTCGATCATATAGTTGTTGATCGTGGCCTTGACGGACTCGAGGTGATCGGACTTGGTGGCTTCGATGAGCTTGGACTGCGGGATATCCAGAGCATACTCCTCGAGGGAGGCCAGGGAGGCGGTGCCGTTCTCGACGGTCGCGCCGATGCCGGAATCGAAGGAGCTGTAGCGCTCGGCCTGCAGGTTCTCGATGACCTTGTCCTCGTGCATCTTGGCGGCGACCAGGAGGCCTGCTGCGAATGCATCCATACCTGCGATGTGGGAACGGAACAGATCCTCGGCGGTGAAGGAGGTGCGGCGCGGCTTGGCGTCGAAGTTCAGACCACCGTGAGGGCCGATCTGGCCTTCGGCGAGGACTTCCCACATGACGGTGGAGGTCTCGTACAGGTCGGTCGGGAACTCATCCATATCCCAGCCGATGAGCTTGTCGCCCTGGTTGGCGTCCAGGGAGCCGAGCACGCCGGCCTCGCGGGCGGTGCGGATCTCGTGCTGGTAGGTGTGGCCGGCCAGGTTGGCGTGGTTGCCTTCGAGGTTCAGCTTCATGAAGTCGATGTCGTAGGTCTTAAGGAAGGCGATGGCGGTGGATGCATCGAAGTCATACTGGTGCATCGTCGGTTCCTTGGCCTTCGGCTCGATCAGGAACTGGGCGTCCAGACCGATCTCCTGAGCATACTCGTGGCACATGTGGAAGAACTTGGCCATGTGCGCCTGTTCGCGCTTCATCTGCGTGTTCCACAGGTTCTCGTAGCCTTCACGTCCACCCCAGAACACGTAGTTCTCGGCACCCAGGCGCTTGGCGATCTCCAGGGAGTGCTTCAGCTGGCCGCCGGCGTACGCGTAGATGTCGGCGAACGGGGAGGTGGAGGCGCCGGAGACGAAGCGCGGGTTGGTGAACAGGGAGGAGGTGTTCCACAGCAGCTTGATGCCGGTGGACTTCATGTTCTCTTCGATCTTGTCGACGACCTTGTCCAGGTTCTTGTCGGTCTCGCGCAGGGTGTCGCCTTCCGGAGCGATGTCGCGATCATGGAAGCAGAAGTACTCGACGCCGAGCTTCTGGAAGAACTCGAAGGCGTAGTCGACCTTGGCCAGGGCCTCGTCCTCCGGATCGGAATACTTGCCGTACCACGGACGCTGGGCGGTGCCGGTGCCGAACGGATCGACGAGCTGCTGGTCGAAGGTGTGCCACCATGCGACGCCGAAACGCAGCCAGTCCTTCATCTTCTTGCCGGCAACGACCTTGTCGGCATCGTAGTAATGGAAGGCAAGACCCTCCTGCGGCCCCTTTTCGCGACCGACGTACGGAATCTTATCGATATCCCACAGACCCATGGAATGCTCCTTTGCTTGGTTTACTTACGTAAAGCTTTATTTCGCAGCGGGCTTTCCGCCCGTCTTGGTCTACATAATAAATTGAATTACCTAAGTTTGTCAATTCGTTAAACTATACGGCGTTTCCATTGGAATCAAGCCATTTATCAATGCAGTGATACAGTGTGTTTGTTTGTTCGCATCGCGGCGCAACACCTGCGCGGCGCACGGAAGCGCGGAATCGAAAGAAGGAACATATGAGCGAAAACGTCGACACCATCTGCGTGCAGGGAGGCTATCAGCCGGGCAATGGAGAATCCCGCACTCCCCCAATCATCCAGGCCACGACCTTCAAATACCAGTCGAGCGAACAGATGAGCCGACTGTTCGACCTGTCCGAATCCGGCTACTTCTACACCCGCCTGCAGAATCCGACCAACGACACCGTCGCCGCGAAGATCTGCGAGCTGGAAGGCGGCGCGGCCGCGATGCTCACCTCGTCCGGCCAGGCGGCGAACTTCTTCGCGCTGTTCAACATCTGCAACAACGGCGACCACATCGTCGCCTCCTCCGCCATCTACGGCGGCACGTTCAACCTCATCAACGTGACCATGCGCAAGATGGGCGTCGAATGCACCTTCGTCAGCCCGGACTGCACCGAAGAGGAACTTGAGGCCGCGTTCCAGCCGAACACCAAGGCCGTGTTCGGCGAGTCCATCTCCAATCCGGCGCTTATCGTGCTCGACTTCGAGAAGTTCGCGAACGCAGCGCATCGTCACGGCGTGCCACTGATCGTCGACAACACCTTCCCGACGCCGATCAACTGCCGTCCGTTCCAGTACGGCGTGGACATCGTCACGCACGCCACCACCAAGTACATGGACGGCCACGGATCCTGCGTGGGCGGCGCGATCGTCGATTCCGGCAATTTCGACTGGATGGCCCATGCGGAGAAATTCCCGGGCCTCACCACTCCGGACGACTCCTACCATGGCGTCACCTACGCGAAGGAATTCGGCAAGGCCGCATACATCACCAAGGCCACCGCGCAGCTCATGCGCGACTTCGGCTCCACGCCGGCGCCAATCAATTCGTGGATCATGGGCAGAAGACCTGTGCCGCCCTTTGCACGCTGCTCATAATAATTAATATGAAGAAAACTCATTTCACCGTTCTGCTCACCATAGTTTGTTCCCATTGGTGTCATAACGATTCTGTTTTTTACGGTCATACGACGGATGGTCATTGGCTCAAAAATATGAGGATATTTGTTTTTCATGATAAAATCTCCTTTGCATTTAAATGAATAAATTGTGTGTGGCTGAGATTGTTGGATAATGAAAACTGCAGCATAGCTTTTGGAATGTCAGAAAACGTGGCGCGGTAGTCGTGCAGTTTTGGGCGGGCAGATAATTATGTTTTAGATAGTTACTTTTTTAACAATGAAAAAGTCTGTGTGCTCTTTCTGTATTTAATGTACCCTGAAACAGGGAAAAAATCTAATTCGTTTTTTTGGACAAAATGATAGAATTTCTCTATTGATTCTGATTGGTAAGATTGCTATCCTTATAATATGATGTTGTGCGCAGCAGGCACATGCATATTCGGAAGAAACCGGGGGATGGATTCATGAATTTAAGTCAGTTACAGTATTTTAGAACTTTGGCGAAGGAAGAACATTATACGAGAGCGGCGCAGATCTTATCGATCACGCAGCCGTCTTTAAGCCATGCGATCGCGCAGTTAGAGCAGGAACTGGGGACAAGGTTATTTGAAAAAAAAGGCAGAAATGTGGTTCTGACACGATATGGAAAAATTTTCCTTCCATATGTGGAGGAATCTTTAAAAGTATTAGAGGAGGGCGTGCAGCGGACAAAAGATTAAATGGAAGCAAAGAAGGTATGATACATCTTGCTTATATTTATACGAGATTCCAAACTCCCCCTGAAAAGCATTTCCAAGCCATTTCACATACTGAACAGGGATGGGTTCGTTTAATCCAAGTCGTTCCATTGCATGCTCATGTTCTTCCACCGACATTCTCTCCGCACGTTCTCCATAATAAGAAACCAGAGGATCCCCTGGTGCCAGCCGCGACATTACAAACACAAGAAGTGAGAGCACAAAAAACAGATAGCAAGATCAATCCGATTTTTCTAAGCCATTGTTTCTTCATCACTCTGCTCCTCTCCTGAAATCTCCGGAATCGGAATCGCCTCCAGAAGTTTCTTCGTATATAAATGCTGCGGATGTTCAAACACTTGCTCGGTTTCTCCTATCTCCACAAGTTTTCCATCCTTCATCACTCCGACACGGTCGCACAACAAACGCACCATTGAAAGATCATGCGCAAATAAAAAGGATCGCACAGTCATGTTCTCTTTGTAAATGCCGAAACAACTTCACCATCTGTGCCTGTGTTGTCACATCAAGTGAAGCGATCGGTTCATCTGCGATCAAGAGCTTCGGCTTCATTGCAAATGCCCTTGCGATTGCAACGCGCTGTCTTTGTCCGCCGGATAACTCCGATGGCCACATCTGAAGCTGTTCTTTTTCCAATTCCACTTCTTCCATCATTTCACATAAAAAATCATGTTGTTCTTTCTTGTCAGAAAATACTTTATGTATTTCCAGTGGCTCTGCAAGGATCTTCTCTACCTTCATTCTCTGGTTTAAGGAAGATGTTGAATCCTGAAAGATCATCTGCCGCTCTTTTTGCAGTCTTCTTGCATTTTCTTTTTTGCTTTTTTATCAAGAAGATTTATCCCATCATAAGAAAATGTTTCTGCTTCCGGATTTAGAATTCCCATCAGACATTTTCCAACCGTTGACTTTCCAGATCCTGACTCACCTACCAGTCCAAAAATCTCGTCTCTTCTTATCTCAAAGGACACATCTTTTACTGCCTGAAACGTCCTTTTTCTATCCAAAGGATAAGCGTAGGACAAATGCGAGATCTCTACCAGT
>ENA-OQJG01000017-OQJG01000017.1-human-gut-metagenome-genome-assembly--contig:-NODE-17-length-26393-cov-2.140524_pt1 | contig 26393 bp, 29 predicted proteins | sample MGYA00242601_ERZ504767 | MGnify/ENA primary metagenome ERZ504767 (study PRJEB26092, sample SAMD00036362) | human gut metagenome | host: Homo sapiens | study: EMG produced TPA metagenomics assembly of... | reverse complement strand
ACGGTGATTTCGCGTGCGATTGAGCTGGCATGGTCGGTCGTGGCGACCCGTCGTGGCCCCTACCTGCGACTTGGCCATGTGCTGCATCCCGATGGGCCGTTGCAGAAGGATTTCTGGAAATACAGCCTGCCGGTGCTTGGCAATGAATTGGTGTGGGGATGTGGTTTCACCATGTACACCGTGATCATGGGACATTTGGGTGCGGACGCAGTCGCCGCCAATTCCATCGCCAATATCGTCAAGGATCTGCTGGTGTGCCTGTCCCTTGGTCTGGGCAATGCCGGCGGCATTTTGGTCGGCAATCTGCTGGGACGTGGAGATTTCCGACAGGCGAAGGCGATGGGTGACAGGATGTGCGTGCTGGTGGCCGTGGTCGGTACCGCGACGGGACTGTTGATTGTCGCGGCGCGTCCGCTGGCTTTGCAATGGGCGAACCTTACGCCCGAAGCCACACGGTACCTGTCGGTCATGCTGTTCGTCTGCGCATATTACGCGGCATGCGGATGCATGACGAATCTGACGATCGCCGGTATTTTTCCAGCCGGCGGCGATGCGAAGTTCGGTCTCATGTGCGATGCCATCGTCATGTGGCTGATTGTGGTGCCGGTCGGGCTGTTGGCCGCGTTCGTGTTCAAACTGCCCGTGTTGGTGGTGTATGCGCTGCTCAACACCGACGAATGCATCAAAATGGTTCCCGCGTTGTTGCACTACCGCAAGTACCGTTGGCTGCGCAATGTCACCCGATGACTTTTTGCGATTCGGCGGCCGATTTCATGATTGGCTTGTGTGCGACCAGTCTGTGACAGCTTCGATGTTATTGCCGTCGGGGTCGAGCACGAAGGCCGCGTAATACCCGGAATGGTAGGCACGTGGTCCGGGTCTGCCGTTATCCATTCCGCCTGCCGTGATCGCGGCTTCATAAAAGTCGCGTACCGCTTGTTCGTTCGTTGCGCGGAAGGCGATATGCGTGGGAATCGGCTGTTGCGTCGGATCGTCCATCGGGGAGATGTAGAAATCCGAACGGGGCGTGCCGTCATCCACGCCGAAACCGATGGTCGGTTCGTGATGGGCTTTTGGAATGTATCCGAGCGGAGACAGAGCTTTCGTATAGAATGCGATGCTGCGTTCCGCGTTCGAAACATGAAGTGTAATGTGGTCGATCATGCTTTCAGCCTAGTCCGATTTCGTCCGGTTCCATCCGATTTGATTGAGAGCCTACGGCAAAGGCGGATGTTCCGTTCCATCGGGACTCGGCCGATGGAACGGAACACTTGGTGATTTACTTGGCCAACTGCGTGGTGGTGGGGGAGGCCAAGGACGGGCGTGTGCGACGGATACGCCCCAATGCCAGACCAAGGCAGATGAACGCCACTGCAAACAATGCCACCAAGCCGACCGACGATGCCCAAGAACCATAATCCACACCGGTTGCGGCCGCCGTGCCAAGCCCGAACACGTTGTCGATGGACACGCACAGCCACCATCCCGGCAGCAGCTTGCCGATCATGATCATCGGTTCGGGCATCATATCGATGGGGAATGCCATACCCGACGTGAACATGCACAGCAGACCGAATACGTTGGCGAACGCATTGACCGCCATTTCCGAGAAACCAACCGACCCCAGAAGGAAACCGCAGGCGATTGCCATCAACGTGTACGCCAGCAGCGACACGAACGTCAAAGCCACATTCGTGGATGTAATCCCGTCGAACGGCACTCCTGCGGCCACCATCAAGACCAATGTCGCCGCCGTGTAACCCACGCACACCACCAAGCCGAAGGTGGCGCAGGTGAGCATCTCCTGCATCTGCAACGACACCAGACGCGTCGGCGACGAATACAGGCGGCGACGAATCTCACTGTCATTGAAGGTGCCAATCACCAGGAACGTGCAGATCGGCATGACCAGCAGCAACGGATAGAGTCCCGTTTTGATGGTGCCGGCGAATGCGGATGCCGCCGGCTTGGTATTATCAGTATCTGCGGATGACGATTGCACCACCGCTATTTTCGACGTCTTGGCATCTGCTTTCGCGGTATCCAACGCCGTCCGCATGGCCGTTTCCATCGACTGTTGCTTCCCGGCTTGACCCAAGTAACGCGGTGCGTGTCAATGACAGGAATTCGTTGACTTCCAGCTGCGAAAGGGAGCCTGCTCCGGAAGTGTAGCTGACAACGGTTTCGACAGTCGGTTGGTCATTTGACGAACCATCCAGATATTTCTGATAATCCGAAGCGAAGCCGTGCGGCACAATTGCGATCAAATCGACATAGTTCGAAGCGACGGCCTGCTGCAACGCCTCGGAATCGTCGGCAAGGTCCACCATCTCGCCATCCAACGCAAGATAGGAACGCAGCGCGGATGAAATACCATCGGCATCGCCATCGCGGTCGATCACCGCCACACGTGCCGTATCGGGATGGAACACCTCATCGCCACCCGTCATCGAGCCATGCATAATCTGCCAGCTGATGGCGAACATCATGATGCCGATGAACCCCAAATAGATGACCAGGTACATCTTGCGCGATTTGAGAATTCTCAGCGCCGTCTTACAGGTATTCATAGCGTTGCCTCCTCAACAGAACGGTCGCCGCAGCAAGGCAGACCAGGCTCATCGTGGCAAGGATGCCGGCGGTGGTGAAGAACGGTTTGAAATTGTCGTAATAGAGGATGTCGTAGAACAGGTTCGTGATCTGCTGCGCCGGATTGAGCAGACTCAGCACCGGTGTGCGCTGGGCGATCAAGTCGCTCAACTGCATGGCGAACGAACCGTACAGTCCGGAGAACAATGACAACGTGCAGGCGATCGCCGTGCACAGCCCCTGCTTGGCGCCGGTTGGAATCTTCGGCAGCGCGCCAAGCAACGTGCCGAATGCGCTCGCCGCGAACGAAGCCATGAGACATGCTCCCACACCAGCCCATTCACGTCCGCCCAACGAAATATGACAGACGAACCGGATATACAGCATGGCCACGGTCAGACTCAGGAACGAACACAGCCAACTGGACAGGAATCCAGCCAGCAGTTGCTGCGATTTCGGAAGCGGCGAAACGGAACGGCGGACACCCAAAGCCGAAAGATTCGCCTGCGTCATCGTCACTACGTTGATGGCGAAGCTCATGGCCATCAACGCGGCCAATCCCAGCAGTGCATAGTAATATCGTGCCGTACCGCTCGGTTTAAAATTCGTCAGCTGGATTTCCTTTGTATAGCCATTCGCCGAACCGATGCTGCCGGTCACCTTGCCATTCATCAGAGCTTCGGGGTTGTGCTTCGCAATGTCCACCACCACATCGGTGTTGCGGTTGTACAGGTCCACGATGTTGCCCAGCACCGTCAGCGAAATATCCAAGCCGCTGCTCGACGCCATCACATCGGACGCGGACGATTGCGTCGACTGTGAGACGGAGAATCGCAATCTGCCGTCATCGATTCGCAGCATGCCTTGCGCGGTGCCGTCGGCCAGCAGCTGTTCCGCCTGCGCAATCGATTCCACCTTGGTCGTGTTGATGAGTCCCGTTCCATTCTTGCCATCGGCACTCACTTTCACGTGATTGTCCGATAATGCAGACGATTCGGATGAAATGCCTTCGATCAGCGTCTGCGCCCCATAGGACGTCTTCCACGCGTTATCCTCGACCACGGCCACGTCAAGTGTGTGCAATTCGAAACTTTCCGCGATGTTGCCGAACATGCCGTTGAACATGGTGGCCAGGATGATGGGGAAGGCGAACAGCCAGAACAGTTGCGTTTTCTCCCGCAAATGCAGTTTGAGATTGATCAGTAACGTCTGCCACATGATGTCACATGCCTTTCGATTTGCCACAAGCCTTGCAAGCCAAGTCAGTCGCGTAACGCGGTGCCGGTCAGTTCCAGGAACACATCATTGAGCGTCGGCTGGCGACTGGAGAGATGCCCGATATTCGTGCCCTCGTGCTCCAACAGCTGCAGTACGTCGATGAGATTGTGATCGCCCTGGCGGCAGTTCACCGTCAGCTCATGGCCGTCATAGTCGGCGTTGGTCACGAACGGCAATGCGCGCAATCGCGCAAGCGTCGTATCGGCCGAATCTGAGCGCCCTCCCAGATCATCGGTTTCGATGCTGATGCGTTCGCCGGTGCTGATCATCGCCTTAAGTTCCTCCGCGGTGCCAAGAGCCAGATGCCGGCCATGATCCATGATGAGGATGCGGTCGCAGATCTGCTCGACCTCCTCCATGTAATGGCTGGTATACACCACCGTCGGCGCCCTCGTCGCGCAGGCGGCAGATGCCCTCCAGGATGGCGTTGCGGCTTTGCGGGTCGACCGCCACCGTGGGTTCGTCAAAAAAGATGAGCTCGGGCTTGTGCGCGATGCCGCAGGCAATGTTGAGACGACGCGCCAGGCCGCCCGAGAGCTTGCCAGGGCGGAACTTGGTAAAGTCGCCCAGGCCGACAAAGTCGATCGCCTCGTCCACCAGCGCGCGGCGGCGCTTGCGGTCGTTGACGTAGAGACTGCAGAAATAGTCGATGTTCTCGCGCACGGTAAGCTCGTCGAACACCGCCACCTGCTGCGGCACCACACCGATGCGGCGCTTGAGGTCGTAGCGGGCGGGCGTCATGCGCTCGCCGAACAGCTCGATGGTGCCCTTGTCGTAGGCGAGCAGCTGCAGGATGCAGTTGATGGACGTGGTCTTGCCCGAGCCGTTGGGGCCCAGCAGGCCCACGATGCGGCCAAAAATTCACATGCAGATCCACGCCGTCCAGCGCGGTCTTGTCTTTGTCGTAGCACTTGGTCAGTGCTTCACAGGTCAGAATCTCACTCATTGTGCATCCTCCTTGGTGGTGTCCAGCTGCTCCAGCAGGGCAGCCGCGCGTGCAGGGCTGTAGCCGATGCCGCGCATCTTGACCAGAAATTCTTCCGCCAGTTTCCGGGCGGCTTCGGTCCGAAGTTGTTCGATCAATTCGGTGTCCTCCGTAACATAGCGGCCTGAGGTGCGTTCGGTGCGCACCAGACCTTCGGTTTCCAGCTGGGCCAGGGCCCGCTGCATGGTGTTGGGATTGACCCCGGCGGCTGCGGCAAGGTCCCGCACCGAGTCCAGGTGCCCGCCGGGCGGGTAGGTGCCTGCCAGGATGCGGGCCTTGAGCCGTTCTACCAGCTGTGCATAGATCGGGCGGCTGGAATCAAACTGTTCCGACATACTGTTGTCTCCTTGTATTGCTGTATTAAGCGCTTGATACAATAATACACGATCTGCCCCGTTTGTCAAGCCCTTTTGGCAAAAAAAGAAGAGCTGCTGCGAAAAAATACGCAGCAGCTCTGAAAATCAGAACAAATTTACTCCAGCACCAGCAGCAGGCTCATCTTGAACCTGCCCTGTGCGGTCACACTGTGCAGGCCGTTCTTGTCAAAACGGAGCTCTGGCCTGCGGTCAGCTCGTAGTCCTGGCCCTCGTAGCCGATGATGGCTTTGCCCTCAGTGCGGTCAGGATGGCGTTGCCGGGAGCACGGTGCGGGGTCAGGCCGGTGCCCTCGTCAAAGGCCATCAGCACGAATTTCATGTTGTCGGCGTGGACGAGGTCGAGGTTTGCAATGCTGCCGTCCTCGTAAGAAATGAGATCTTTCAGTTCGGTGGGCTGGCCTGCTTTGAGAATGTTGTTCATGGTGAAGTTCTCCTTTTTCAGAATGATTTCAGTATAGATCATGCCGCTGTCGGTCAGACAGCCACAGAGCGTTTTGGGCGGAACGGCCAGCAGCTGGCCGGGATGCAGCGGGACAGTACGGCTCTCTCCACCCAGAAGAAATATGCCGCAACCTTCCCCGCACAGATACAGGGTAGTGCAGTCGTAATACTCCGGGGTGATTGAGGTGCCGCCGCCCAGCGAGAACCAGGTAACAGGTACACTCTCGCCCAGTTTTGCTGGGCGGGAAACTGTCATGGCTTCCCGGATGGGACGCAGCTGGGAAAGCGTAAATGGCATCTTCATACGGCATTCCCTCGCAAGGCCACTGGCACAATGCTGCGCACGGCGCGTCCCTGATAATTCAACTCGTCCACGATGACCTGAACATCAAAGGAATAGGAAATGTTCTGTTCGTTCAGGATGGCAGCGGCCGGACCGTAGAAAAATTCACCCTTGCGGTTGAGCATCAGTGCTTCGTCTGCCACGCTCATGGCGTTGGTGGGATAATGGGTGTTCATAATGGCGCTGATGCCTTCCTCATGCGCCAGCCGCTCCACCATGTTCAGGACAAGGATCTGGTTGTGGAAATCCAGACCGGTTTCCGGCTCGTCCAGAATGATGAGCTTCGGCTCGTTGATGAGGGCACGGGCGATGAGCACCATTTGCAGTTCGCCGCCGCTCATCCGGTTGCAGTCCTTGTTGGCAAGACGGGTGATCCCCACTCGTTCCATCATGGCTTCCGCCATTTCGATTTCCTCTTTGCCGGGTTGCTGAAAGGCTCCGAGATGCGCACTGCGCCCCAGCAGAACCATTTCCAGTCCGGTATAGGAGAAGGCAAACCCGTGGGACTGCGGGATGTAGGAAATGGTGCTCCACACTTCCTTCGGCTTCAGGGTGTGGATATCCTTATCATAGAGCAGGGTCTTGCCGCTGTGCCACGGCAGCAGACCGATCATGCATTTGAGCAAAGTGGTCTTGCCGATGCCGTTGGGTCCAAGGATGGCAAGAATGTGTCCCTCTTCCAGTGTCAGGTCGATATTTTCCAGTATGGCAGGCTGTCCGGGGTAGCCGAAACAGCCTTTCTGTACTTGCAAGATCATCGCAGGTTGCTCCTTGTCTTATTCAGCAGAGAGATGAACACCGGCGCACCGATGATGGCGGTCAGGATGGAAAGCGGCAGTTCAATGATGCTGATGGTGCGCGACAGTGTGTCGATCAGGATCATGAAGCTGGCACCAAGGCTCAGGCTCACCGGCACGACATAGCGGTTGTTGCTGCCCACCAGCATCCGGGCGCAGTGCGGGATCAGCAGCCCGATCCAGCCCACCTGTCCGCACATGGATACCGCCGAGGCGGATACTTACAAAGAAGATTTCAAGCCGAATTGGGAAAAAGTCTTGATTTGGACAATCCCCAAACCTTCAATGAAAAACTCCAATGGCTGAAGCTTTACAACCGGAAGCCGGAATACACCATGATGGTGGACAAGTACAAGGTTCGGGAATATATTGCCCAGACGCTGGGGGAGGAATACCTGATTCCGCTGTTGGGTGTGTGGGATGATCCGGATGAAATCGATTTTGATGCACTGCCTGACCAGTTTGTACTGAAATGCAACCATAATTCCGGATTGGGAATGTGTATTTGCAAAGATAAATCAAAGCTGGATATTTCAAAAGTTAGGGCAGAACTGCGAAAGGGACTCAAAGAAAATTATTATATTAGGCACCGTGAATGGCCCTACAAGGATGTCCCAAGAAAGATTATTGCAGAAAAATATATGGTGGATGACAGTAATTGTGGTGAATTAACTGACTATAAATTCTTTTGTTTTAACGGTGTTCCCAAGTTTATGTATATTTCGAATGACAATTCTGAAAATGCGACAACAGACTTTTTTGACATGGAGTTTAATCACCTTGATATGAGGATGAAAGACCCAAATTCAAATGTAATTCCTCCAAAACCGTACTTATTCAATGAAATGAAAGCGATTGCTGAAAAACTATCACAAGGGATTCCTTTTGTCAGAGTTGATTTATATGTTATTGGGGGCAATATCTATTTTGGAAAATTAACGTTCTTTCATAATGCGGGATTTTGTTCCATACATCCAGAGAGTTGGGAAAAGACATTAGGAGGCTGGATAAAACTTCCTAGAGAGAAATAAAGACATCACCTTATGGAGAGTAAAAATGATAAAGGTAGTACATTTTATTCACGGTCTGAACATGGGAGGAGCAGAGACTTTAGTAAAGAATTATGCGCTTCTTCTTGATAGAGCGAGGTTCCAAGTTACTGTTCTATGCTATGAACATTGTGGCTCGCCTTATGAAGATGTGTTGAGACAGAACAATATCGATGTGATTTATGTTTGCGATGAAATGCCTTTATACACAAAGCAGGGTATTATTGCTAAGATGGTTAACCACTATCAGCGTTATTGGTTGATTCGACGAGAACTCAGGAAGCTGAAGCCTGATATTGTCCACTTTCATTTGAGACTTAGTAACTATATCCGATTTGCTGGATTGGATAGAAATGTCAGACTTTTTTACACGCAGCATCATGATACTTCATTTTGGGAAAAAGATTACCCAGATGACATCAAAAACTTGAAATGGTTGATGAAACGTTATCAGGTGCAGCCGATTGCGCTGAACAAGGCCATGAAAGCCAGCATGGACCGGATACTTCAGACCGACCAGACCAGAAATCCTGAACAATGGGGTTGACATGTCTGAATTTCAAAAAGCGCTTGACCGGAATGCTAAGCGAAATGAGTTGAATGTTCCGCAAGATGCTTTTGTGATTGCTCACGTCGGAAGATTTGACCCGATAAAAAATCACGAATTTCTGGTGAAGGTGTTCCAGCAGATAAAACAGAAAAACCGGAAGCTTTTCTGCTGATGGTGGGGCGTGGTGAAACAGAAGAAAAGGTTCGAAATCAATTGGAAGGCGCAGGCTTGGCCGGCTCATATCGGATTTTGCATGATCGCACAGATGTTGCGGAGATACTGCGGGCTTGTGATGCGGCAGTATTCCCTCTTTTTCGGAGGGGTTGCCACTTTCGTTGATTGAAATGCAGGCTGCAGGTCTACACTGCATCGCTTCTACCGGTGTGCAAAAAGATGCTTGTATTTCCAACCGGCTGAGTTTTTTGAGCTTGGAACAGAGTGCTGATGTATGGGCGGACACGCTTCTTGAAATGGCAGCAAGTAAGAATTCGATTCAATATGATGGATTGGAAGAATGGGATATCCGGTACAATGTAAAACAGCTGGAAAAGATGTACGAAGAGTCAATGAAAGAAAATGCTGGTCAGGAATGAGCCATGCGAAAAGAGGAGTATGACAAGTGGAAAGACGACGAGCAATTTTGGTACGGTTTGATGACATCTGTCCGACGATGAACTGGGAGCAGTGGAATCGTGCGGTAACAGTTCTCGAACGTTATAACGTAAAACCGTTGATCGGTGTGATTCCGGATTGTCAGGATGAGGAGCTGCTGATCGATGCTCCAAGGCCTGATTTCTGGCAGTATATAAAAGATCTGCAGGATAAAGGATACACGGTGGCAATGCATGGATATTTGCACAAATATGATAGCGCAACGCACGGTATTGTCAATGTTACACCCCGGTCAGAATTTGCTGGACATTCCTATGAAGAACAGCTTGAGAAAATCAAACAGGGAAAGGCTGTGTTGGAACAGCACGGAATTTTTACGGATATATTCTTTGCTCCGGCACATTCCTATGATGAAAATACACTAAAGGCTTTGGCGGTAAATGGATTTAAATATGTATCGGATGGAGCGAGCAGTAGAACGTTTGTTCGAGAGGGTGTTTTGTGTATTCCGTGCCGTTCAGGAGGGTGCCCTAAAATTGGGAAAAAAGGGTATTATACTGCGGTATTTCATGCGCACGAGTGGGTACGACCGGAAAAGGCAGACGGCTATATTCAGCTTGAAAAGCTGTGTGAGGAATATTCCAAGGACATCGTTTCATTTGAAGAATACTGTAAGCGTCCTGAGGGAAATGCAATATTGCAGAAGCTGAATGAAAAAGGATACCTGTTTTACGAATATACCGTGAAGCCCGTATTAAGGCCTGTTGTACGGCCCATAAAAGTAGTTTTTCAGTCAGAGAAATAATTTCAAGAGGTAATAACAATGGCTGATAGCAGAACAAAAAACACAACGAGAAATATTCTTGCAGGGTTGATATATCGAATTGTAGCAATTTTACTGCCATTTATAAATCGAACAGTTCTTCTATGGGGGATGGGAGCTGAATATACTGGAGTCTCAAGTCTATTTTCCTCTATCCTGAGCGTATTGAGTCTGGCGGAATTAGGTTTCAATTCGGCCATCATATACTCGATGTACAAACCAATGGCAGAACGAGACTGGGATGAAGTAAGCTACTATTTGTCATTAATCCGCAAGGTTTACAATATTGTAGGCACAGTGATTTTCTGCGGAGGACTTTGCTGTATACCATTTCTTCGTTATCTGATCCATGGCGAATATCCAAAAGAACTTAATATTTATATTCTGTTTTTTTATATCTTATAAACTCTGCAATCAGTTATTATTTGTTTGCTTACAAAGAAAACGCTTCTTTTTGGCAGACCAACGACGTGATATTTCAGATAATATCCGCTCTGTTGTAGATACATTCCGGTACCTGGTACAATTTTTTGTTCTTTTGATCTTCCATAATTTCTATGCGTATATTGTCGTGCAGATCATTGGTACGATTGTATCAAACTTTATGATTCAAAACAGTACAGAAAAGCGCTATCCGGATGTCGTATGCAAAAAGATTTTGGGACGAAGCATTCCTTCTGATATCAAAAAAAAGCTGCTGCACTTATGCTTGATCGTATATGCGATACTCTGAGAAATTCTCTGGACAGCATCATAATTTCTTCGTTTATCGGGCTTGTTGCAACAACAATTTATGGAAATTACTACTACATTTATTCTGCTATCTATGGTGTTCTGCTTGTTATCGGAAATGCTTTGGCAGGAAGTGTTGGAAATAGCATCTCCTGCGAAAGCGTCAAAAAGAATTATGCAGACCTGCGTAATTTTCAGTTTTTGTTCTCATGGATAACTACCACGTGCACCCTTTGTCTTGTTACGATGTACCAACCCTTTATGAAATTATGGGCTGGTACAGATTTGATGCTTTCGGACAAGGATATGATGTTGTTTTGTTTGTATTTCTATCTGATTAACATGAACAACATTCGAAATCAGTACATAAATGGGGCAGGACTGTGGGATAAGCTAAAAGCCAGCTATGTCTTAGAAGCTGGTGGAAACCTGGTCTTAAACATTGTTTTGGGGAAAATATGGGGGATTACAGGAATCCTTCTGGCAACAATTATTACGATTTTTGTTTTTAATTACGTATACAGAACACACATTCTGTTCTCTGATTATTTCCGTAATGAGTCAGAATCCCGCTTCTCAATGGATCAGCTTCAATATGCATTGGTTACTACGGTGTTAGCAGGGAGTATGTTCTGCTTCTGCAAAATAATACCCGGAAGAGAGATAGTACAGCTTGTGGTGCGTGCAGTACTGTCGGTTGTGGTATCTGCGATTGCGTATATTATTCTGTTCCGTAAAACAAATAGATATGCATATGCCCAGACAAAGTTATATCAAATTCTCTCTAGAAATATTTGAAAAGGTAAAAGGATGGAAGAAATATGACGGTTTTCATCACCGGTTCATCCGGTTTTATCGGCTCCAACCTTGCCAAGCGTATCCTGACCACTGAGCCGGATACCAAGGTGATTGGTTTGGACAACATGAACGATTATTACGACGTTCGCATCAAGGAAGCTCGCTTAGCAGAGCTTCAGAAGTTCGAGAACTACACCTTTATCAAGGGCAACCTTGCGGACAAGGTACTGATTAACAGTATTTTTGAGAAGTATCACCCGGATATTGTGGTCAATCTGGGCGCCCAGGCAGGTGTGCGTTACTCCATCACCAACCCGGATGCCTACATTGAAAGCAATATGATCGGCTTCTATAACATTCTGGAAGCCTGCCGTCATTATCCGGTGGAGCATCTGGTGTACGCATCTTCCAGCTCTGTTTATGGCAGCAACAAGAAGGTGCCTTATTCCACCGATGACAAGGTGGATAACCCTGTTTCTCTGTATGCGGCTACCAAGAAGTCCAACGAGCTGATGGCACACGCCTACAGTAAGCTCTACAACATTCCCTCCACCGGTCTGCGGTTCTTCACGGTGTATGGCCCTGCCGGCCGTCCGGATATGGCATACTTTGGCTTTACCAACAAGCTGGTCAACGGCGAAACCATCAAGATTTTCAACTACGGCAACTGCAAGCGGGACTTTACCTATGTGGATGATATCGTGGAAGGTGTTGTCCGTGTGATGGCAAAGGCTCCTGAAAGAAAAACGGCGAAGATGGTCTGCCCATTCCTCCCTATGCGGTTTACAACATCGGCAACTCCAACCCGGAGAACCTGCTGGACTTTGTGCAGATTCTGTCCGAGGAATTGGTGCGTGCCGGTGTGCTGCCTGCGGACTATGATTTCGAGGCTCACAAGGAGCTGGTTCCTATGCAGCCCGGCGATGTGCCTGTGACCTTTGCAGACACCGAGCCGCTGGAGCGTGACTTTGGCTTTAAGCCTCACACTCCGCTTCGGAATGGCCTGCGGAAGTTTGCTGAGTGGTATAAAAAGTTCTATATGGAATAAAGCGGTGGGAGGAATTATATGCGCTGCGAGGAAAGATTCTACGAAATATATGGAAAAGATCCCATGGGCATCAGCTTTTGCCCCTATCGGATTTGCCCTATTGGTGCCCATAGTGATCACAACTTAGGAAAGATCACAGGACTTGCGATTGATAAAGGAATCCATATTGCATACAAGCCCAAGATGAATGGTGTTATTGAAATGTGCAGTCTTCAATTCCCGAAACGTGCCCAGTGGCATATCCGGGAGATTGGCGAAAAAACTGGTGACTGGGCGGACTACCTGCGAGGAGCGACTTGGGCGTTGAGCAATCGGTTTCCGCTGACAGTTGGTCTCTGTGGAGTGATAGAGGGTTCTTTGCCTATCGGAGGGCTTTCTTCCTCTGCGGCTGTGATCCTGTCTTTTTTTGGAGGCGCTATGCCAGGTCAATGGAATCAAGCTGAGTTCTTCAGCGCTGATCAGCATTGCGTTCGAGGCAGAAAAAAAATATGTGGGTGTTAATGTAGGAACCCTGGATCAGAGCTGTGAGGTTCTGAGCAAAAAAGACCACTTGCTATATCTGGACTGTAAGGATAACAGCTACGAGCTGATTCCCACGAATCCCAACATGAAACCTTACAAGATTGCGGTATTTTTCAGCGGTTTGGAGCACAGCTTGGCTAGCTCTAAATACAATATGCGAGTGGATGAGTTGCGTTCAGGCATTTACGCCTTGCAGGCTTTTGCGGGTCTTGACTACGGAAAGTTCAATGAAGCTAACGCCCGGGATGTTTCGTATGAGATCTACCAGACCTATAAAGATAAGCTGCCGGTGCAATGGGCAAAACGTTGTGAACATTGGTATACCGAGTTCAAGCGTGTGGAAGCTGGTGCGGAAGCATGGCGGCGAGGCGATTTGGAGGAGTATGGACGCCTGTCCTTTGAATCTGGCTGGAGCAGCATCCACAACTGGGAGTCCGGTGCGCCGGAGCAGATCAAACTCTACGAGATTATGAGGGAGACCGCTGGCATTTACGGTGGGCGCTTCAGTGGTGCTGGCTTTAAGGGGTGCTGTATGGCGTTGATCGATCCCAATAAGGCAGATGACATCCGGGAAGAAGTGGAACGAAAGTATCTCACTGCATTCCCGGAGATGTGTGGTAAGTACAGTTTCCATCTGTGCGAGAGTGCGGACGGCGTAGGGCATAAGACGGAGGACTAATATGAAGTGCTTGATTTTGGCCGCGGGATACGCAACCCGCCTGTATCCATTGACCGAAAAACTTTCCCAAACCCTTGCTGAAGGTAGGGGATAAGACCATATTGGACTGGCTGGTGGATGACATTGATACCGCTGGTTTGGTAGATACCTATGTGGTCATCAGCAATCACAAGTATGCCCATCATTTTGAAAACTGGGCGGCTACCAAGAAGCAAAATATTCAGGTGGTGGACGATGGAACCAGCAGCAATGAGACCCGGCTTGGTGCTGTGTGTGACGTGCAATTTGCCATTGACCAGCTGGGGCTGGACGATGACCTGCTGGTGATCGCCGGCGATAATGTGCTGGATTTCTCTCTTTCCAAATTTGTGGCTTATGCCCAACAGAAGAAAACATCCTGTATAATGCGCTATTATGAACCAGAGGAAAAGAAGCTCATGAAGTGCGGTGTGGTGGAGCTCGACGATCAGGACAAGATCCTTTCTATGGAAGAAAAGCCTGCCCAGCCCAAGAGCCACTGGTGCTGCCCTCCCTTCTATGTGTACACTCGGGCAGATGCCAGAAAGGTCAAAGATGCAATTGCACAGAAGAAGTGTGGTACCGATGCTCCGGGCAGCTTTATTGCATGGTTGTGCACAGTAACGGATGTGCATGCTATGGAGATGCCGGGCAAGCGGTATGACATTGGCAATCTGGAAAGCTATCAGCAGGTTCAGCAGGAGTATCAGGGAATCAAGGCATAAAAGGCAACACAGTGAGATTCTGTAGCTAGAATATAAGTTGAAATTATTAGATTTGAATTGATACTAGAGGGCTTCAGATGATTACTATTGATGAGGCGGCAAAGAAGTGGAGCTGCAGCAAAAATACGGTTTTGTCTTATGTTTATAAAAGATACATTACTGGCATGTGTGTAGATGGCGAGACGCTACTGTTACCCGATATTGAAAAGCCTTATATTCCGCGCAAACGTATCGATGGCAGTTTAGATTATTACAGGGCACTCTTGCGAACAATTCAGAGAGAACGGTTTATTGATGAGCATATATTAGGCATATCCAAAGAAAGTTTAATGCATGCATAGAAGAACTCGAGAGTGCGGGATATATAAAAAAAGTGGAGCCGGATGCAGGCATATCGGGACATATTTTGACGGCAAAGGGAAACGATGAACTAAACAGGAAAAGAGAAATATCAATTATAAAAGAGTTGAGTCTCCAGCCTCAGATTGGTTTAATAAATGTTCAAAATTCGTTCAGTGGATCTGTTGTATAAGATAAGATCGTTATCCCTGTGAAAGGAAAATTGAGAAAATGCCGGCAAGCGGCGTGAGCGCGGATGAGATCCTTGCAAAGCTGAAGCGACTTGAAAATTTCTAACGCAGTAGTTGACAGAAATATCTACGCGGCAAACCTACTAAAGCGCGTCAAAAGCAGAAGTAGAAGATATAAACAAATATTAATTTTTTGCCGGGTGCAGTTGAGCATCCCCTTCACATTTGCTTGAATCAAATTATATTTTTATTCTACAGAATGCACCTCTTGCGAACATAAAAGACGAGTGTTATACTGAAGCCATCAAAAAACATTGGAGGTGTCCCCTATGCCCCGTCCCAAAGGAAGCAAGAACAAGCCCAAGACCGTAAAAGCAAGTGTTGACTTCGCCGCACAGATTGCCGAAAAGCAGTCCGCAAAGGAAGCCGCTGCCGCCGAAATTGCATCCATCACCGCTAATATCGATGCGCTGAAAGCTGACCTGAAAACCAAGAAAGTAGCGCTGAAATCTATCGACAAGGAAATCGCCAGAATCGAAGCCAAGAAGGTCAAAGCTGAAACCAAAGCAGCGGAATCGGCAAAGAAAGCCGAAGCAGAGGACGTACTGAAAAAGCTGCTGGCAAGCGGTGTGAGCGCAGACGAGATCCTCGCAAAGCTGAAGTGATCTGAAAATTTCTGACGCAGAGGTTGACAGGAACACAGCTTACGCAAACCTGCTAAAGTGTGTCAAGAGGTAAAAGCAGAAAATTTAAACAAAAATAATTGTTGCCGGGTGCAGTGAGCATCCGGCAACTTTAATAAGCCGACAAGTGTAGCCTGTCAGCAGAATTTTCAAACTAAAGAATAGCGTTAGCTGTTACCGTTTAGACAGCTGGCAGCAACAGGTATCTCTTGGGTGCGCAAATATTCAGTGACCCGTGCGTAGTAGATTCGCAGAAATTTCGCACTGCCAGCAATCGTGTAGACGTAGTAGTGCTTTCCTTCAGCGCGCTTTTTGTCCATAAAGCAAAAGACGCTGTTATCTTTGTGGGATAAGGTTAGAATAATATTTGCTACAAGGAATACAGCGCGCCTCAAATGAGGTGAGCCGCGCTTGGAAACGTGACGTGACTTGGATTCAAAGTTTCCAGATTGGAACGGTGGTGCATCAATGCCGGCAAAGGCAACGAGAGCTTTCTTGTTTTTGAAACGTCTGACATCACCAATCTCAGCCATTAGAGCAGGGCCTGTAATGGGTCCTGTGCCCTCCATCTGCATGACAACTTCATATTCAGGAAGCAGCGAAGCCAATCGGTTCATTTCTTCTTGAGTAGACTGTTTCGCCTCGCATACAGCATTCAGGCTCTTGCAAGCCTGCAATACTAAAGCCTTTGTTCCGTTGTTTTTCGGGAGAGTAGGAACGGCATCCTGTGCCAGAGCATACAACTTGTGCGCTGTATTCGTACGAAATTTATAATTTCTCCGCAAACACCATTTGCGGTAAGATTCTGTGAATTTTTCAATGGAAAGTCTGAGTACACAGTCTCTGTGCCAATAAATTGAAAAGAAATCGACCCACTTTTCATGACCATCCGCATTCTTGATTGCGTGTCCAAAAGCCTGATCAATCGAAGGGAACGTCTGATCTGCCAGTGCAATCAGGCCATTGCGAAGGGATGTTGCTGTCGAAGCCAATCTTTCATACATTCGTGACTGCTCTCTCAACACAAGTCTGGTTTCGTCCTCATCATTGAAGGGTGGGAGCTCATTCCAAAACGTCAGTGCATAGTTGGCGATTTTCAAGGAGTCCGCACGGTCTGTTTTCAATTTTCGGATGGAATTGTCACTGAAATCGTGAATCAACATGGCATTTACAACAGAAACGTAAAAGCCTGCTTCCTTCAGCGTTAATGCAATTGGCTTCCAATAGTTGCTTGTGTGTTCCATTACAACGCGGATATCTCCTCCTGTCGTTTTCAGTATGGAGACCAGTTTCTCAAGATCATGGTTAGAATGAGATATGTCAAATGGACGTGCAACAATTACTCCACCTGGCCTGCGAATAGCAACTGTGCTTTTGCTCTTAGAAACATCAATACCTACGGCTGTGATTTCCATTGACTTCATTTTTCCGGCCTCCTTTTTGTGCTTGTTCCGCCTGATGCCCATCACCGATTCAGCTTGCTTTGTGACACGAATGTACAGTGACAAGAGTCGCTGATAACTCAACCTGCGTCAATCGAACGCTGCAATGGAGATGGCGGAGAACAGTTTGCGATTCCGAGCGTGGTAGCTCAAGCAGGGCAGCGTTCTCTCTGCACATCTCAATTGTAGCTTAGGTTTGGGCATCTGTATAGCTCACTGGCTGTGAACCTTTCAGAACCAACACAATTGTAGCAAGCAGGGCGTTCGTATATACAAACGCCATTTTTGCGTTGCAAAATGCTTGTTGGGATAGTCCCAAACCCTTTGTGTACTGCATCCGCCGGATGCAGGCTGCGCATTTGTGCCAAATGCTTCTATAACGAAAAAGAACACCGAGGACTCTCCCCAAAATGGGAAGAATCCTCGGTGTTCTCTGCTTATCGTGTCTGCGCTTTTTCCTTGGTGGTCTTTTCTTCTGCGAAAAAAATCTCTACATTCTTCTGTGCTTTCATCAGTTCCTGCATCTCATCACGCGCCTTGCGGTAGGCTGGATAAGCAGCTTTCTTTTGAGAAAGCAGTGTGGAGTATTCTGTGTTCAGTTCTTTTACCTTTGGCAGCTTTTTCAGTCCAGCTTCGTCAAAAGTGGCTTTTGCCGCCCGGTGCAGTGTGATCTGCTCCCGGTGTTGTTCCAGAAACTTCTTGCTGTACCCGGCCTTACGATAGGCATCATACACAGGTCTTGTTTTGGCGTAGTTGATGATGTGCGCCCGCAGGACGGCAATCTCCGCCATGCGCTGCTCTGCGGCCTTGATGGAATCGCCTAGCTCATGGTATCGAGCAGTTGCCGCATTCACTCTTTCCTGCATTTCTTCGATGTTGCCGATTTTATTTTCTTGCAAGAAGATCAGGGTCTTGGACATCTCTTTCAGATTGTAGCGTTTTGCCCACCGTGCATAGCTTTCGCTCTTGCCCTCAGAGAGTTTCGCCTGAATGTCCACCAACAGATGGAACGGTTTCTCTTTTGGCGGCTGTTTCTGGTGCGGGCGGTGTTCGGCTTCTCCGGCAATGACCGCCTTGATTTCATCTTCGCTGTACCCTGCACCCAGTGTCCGAAAACGGATAAAGCGTTTCTGCCGGGCGCCTTTGACGGAGGTGTGCTTTCCTCGCTTGATTTCATAGCCCTGCTGTTCCAACTTTTGAAGAAAGGCTTCAAAGTCTGCGGGCTTCTCGTTCAGCAGGATGTTGTCGATTACGGTGCACAGCTTATCCCGATTGCTTTCTCTGGGTGGATAAAGGGTGCGCTTCTGCCGCTCCCGGTATGGCTTGATTTCAATGACGGAGAGCTGATGCTCCAGACAAATCAAATCGCTCAGTCGCTGCACCGCAAGCCCAGATACAAAAAATCCCGGAATTTCCGGGTACTGTCCAGTGCGGTGGAGTTGTAGATGATGTGATTGTGAATATGTTCCCGGTCGGTATGGGTCGCAACGATAAAGGCATACTTGCCCTTGGTAAACCGCATGGCAAGTTCATAACCGACCTTGTTGGCTTCCTCGGCGGTGATTTCTCCGGGCTTGAACGATTGCCGAATCTGATAGGCAATCACATCGTTTTTCTGCCTGCGCCCAGTCATCAGTTCATACTGGCGTTTGGAGAGCATGAATTCTTCATCAACCGTCAAGGGACTGCATTCGTAACTGCTGACCAGTTCGCCCTGCTGTGTCTTGTCCGGGTTCTGGGCGTAATCCGTGCGGCTTTTCAGACAGGCCGCAACGGATTTTCCCTTGTTTTTGTGCAGTGCAATCAATCGGGTTGCTGCCATCGGCACTCTCCCCTTCCTTTTTTCTCAAAATCAAGTTGGATTTGCAGCTGAAATCTGATATGCTAATATAAAATTGGCGGCGAAAGGAATGCTCATATGAAAAAACATGGATACTATTGTAAGGTCTGCGGTGAGTATAAGGCGAATGAAAAGTTTTCGGGCAAAGGTCATGCGGCACATATTTGCAAAAAATGCGCCGCATTGCCACCTGATGTGCGTTCAACGCAGATGATTGAAAACAAACTGCTTTCTCTGCCATGGAGACTTTCTAAAGAACAAGTCAAATGGTTGCATAACAAAGCTCATGACAAGCGGCCAGAGATTCGAGAGCTAGCACAAGAACAGCTTAACGCGCGTTTTCATCCAGAGCAGTTTGTGCCGAATGATTTGGGTGACTTTGAAGATTTTCTGCTTGATGAGGACGAAAGTGAGTGGTAAATCTATGTAACCCGCAGCATCTAACTGCGGGTATTGTTATAGTTCGGTCAGTTTTGCGAGAGTCTGCTTGCCAATGGAGATCAACTCATCGAGCCGAATGCGCAAGTCCTCCAGATCAGCGGCGTAGACCTGACCGCTTTCGTTGGCACATTTGGCATACTGGTTGAGGTTGTTGCTGCACATCTGGAGCAGATACGCCATGCGGCGCAGCTCTTTCAAGTCCAAATGCAGACAATACCCATCCAGAGCCATCTTACGGATATAGGCACTCAGACTACGGATGCCCATGCCCAGCATCTTTTCATAAATGCGGTTCTTCTCGGCTTTAGTGGTTCTCAGGATGATGATCTCGTCCCGCTTTTCCCTCACCGGGCATCACCGTCCTTGTCGAGATAGGATTTGAAAGGCTTGACGGGTTCCGCTTTCTCTGCCTTTTCTTCCAGTACAGCCAGCACAGAGCGGCGGGGAGCATCCTCCTTTTCTTCCTCGTCCTGCTCCGGCTCATGGTGCTTTTCGTCTACATCAAGCTGTGCATTCAGTTCAGCAAGCCGCGCGGACTTCTGCGCCAATTCTTCCTCCTGCGGGAACGGCTTTGCCACCTCGACCTGTGCCGCTGCCTGCTGCTGTCTCAGGGTGTCCAGTTCGTTTTCTGCTGCGGTGCTGCGGTCGGCAAAATTGCTCAGGGCGTTGTCCAGACGGACAATGTTTCCGTGCGGGTCTGAACCGAGAGGAACCGGGTATTTCAGAGTTCCTTTCAGCAACGCCTGATGCTCATTGTGGAAGGTGTCGAACCGCAAGGAAAGTTCAAAGCCGCGATAGCTGCCCACCACCTGTTCCTCGGTGTTCGGAAGTTCCATGCAGGCGAGAATCAGCCGTTCGCCAGCGGTCTTTTTCTCGTCGTAAGTCATGCCTTTAATGACCATGCCGCAGAAGTTTTCCTTGTCCTGCGGATGCGCCGCAGCGATTTCGGCATCCGATTTCAGGGCTGCGATTTTTGCAGTCTGCTCCTGAATCTCTGCCGGAAATTTTGTCAACAGCTTATCCTCTAAGCGGAACTTCTGGCTCTGGTGGTCGGCTTTCAGGACCTTGAGTTTTGCAACCTGCACATCCAAGTCCATCTTCTCTTTGATGAGAGGATTTCCGGCACACAACGCCTTGATCTCCGCATAGGAAAGTGCCTGTTCGTCTACATCTTCGCAGGAGCGCACCGGGGATTTTGAAGTCATGATTTGGCTGATAAATCGCTGTTTGTTTTCCAAAGTTTGGAACAAATAACTGTCAAATGTCCCTTCCGTAACGTAATTGAACACCTTGACTTCCTTATTCATATTGCCCTGCCGGATGATGCGACCATTGCGCTGGGTCATATCACTGGGTTTCCAGCCGACATCCAGATGATGCACTGCCACAAGACGCTGCTGCACATTGGTTCCTGCGCCCATTTTTGCCGTGCTGCCCAGCAGGACGCGCACATCGCCGGAGCGTACTTTGGAGAACAATGCTGCCTTTTTCGCTTCGGTGTCGGCGTTGTGGATGAACTCGATTTCGCTTCCCGGCACACCGGCGGCAATCAATTTCTTGCGAATGTCGTCATAGACGTTGAAATTGCCATCATTCTTTGGTGTCGAGAGGTCGCAGAACAAAAGTTGGGTCAACTTCTGTTCTTTACCCTCCTCCCAGATTTTCAACACATTTTGAACGCATACGTTCAATTTGCTGTTGGGATCATCGGGCAGCATGGGGTTCATCAAGCGAACGTCCAAGCCGATTTTTCTGCCGTCGTTGGTGACGCAAAGCATATTGTCCACGGACGCATCCACATTGCCGGAGTGAATCTCGGCGGCACGTCTGCTCAGTTCCTGCACCATTGCTTTCTGGGTCTCGGACGGTTTCACGACCACGGTTTCAAACTTTGCATCTGGCACAGGCAGATGCAGCTGGTCAGATGTCTTGATGTCGGCAACCTCCTTGAACATCGACATCAGTTCCGGCAGATTGAAAAATTTTGCAAATCGCGTTCTGGCGCGATACCCAGTACCTTCGGGCGCAAGCTCGATGGCGGTGGTGGTTTCGCCAAAGGTCGATGCCCAGCAGTCAAAGTGTGTCAGCTTCTTCTGCTGGAGGGTGCTGTACTGCAAGTAGCGCATGACCGTATACAGTTCGGTCATGGAATTGCTGACAGGCGTACCAGTCGCAAACACTACGCCGCGCCCGCCGGTGATCTCATCCAGATAGCGACACTTGCCGAACATATCGCTGGATTTTTGCGCCTCGCTCGTACTCAAACCTGCGGCATTACGCATTTTCGTGTACAAGTAGAATGTGCAGCACCCCTGCGGCTGCGAAGCAGTCCGCAGAGTAGTCTGCTTTGTTGTGATAGGTAACTTTTTGAAGTAATCTCCAAGTTTTCCCCCACCTCACGCCGGGCGTGCACCTTTCAGCGCACCCGGCGTACCATCAAATCGATTTACTTTCTTCCTTCAGATTTCAACACTGCTGTGTTCTCACGGACACAGAGTGGTTGTAAATTTCACAGTTTAAGTTTTTCGCGGTATTTCATGATTTTGCCTACCGTCTTTGCATCAAGCTCAGGCGGTATTGGACTGTTGTGAACCATGCGGTGGCATGGTTCACACAGCCAAACCAGATTCGGTACTTTATTGATTCTATCAAGTGGAAGCTTGTTTTTAACGTGGTGACAATGCTTTTGAAGCATGGGTGAGAAGGCATTTCCACAGCATTTACATTTTCCTTTGTCCCTGCTGTAAGCATACTCCCGGTTCATATAATACTCAAAATTCATCCTTCCCTTTGCGTATGCTGACATTGCAATATCGTTCGGGGAATTAACGGATGGACGGTCACATGGCAGTGACTTGTGCTTAGCACGATAGTTCACATACCGTCTGCGCCCTTCCACTGTATACGGTGTCATTTTCTGGTCAAATGGCTTGGGTTCATAGTGACTATGCGTGATGAACGCATAAGTTATACCAAACCATTTTCCTTCGACCCATACCGCAAATGTCTTACTGTCGTAGCCCTTGTGTCGGTCAGGAAGATTGCAAAGCACCTTCAGCGACACCTGCATGGAGTTGTACCGTTTGGGGTACAGCTTTTTCCATACAGCCAGTGCAGCGTTGTTTACTCTGCGGTCTATCGCATGGTAGGCACGAGAGCAGATGGATGTCTGCAAGTACTGTGCCATACCCATAATGCCAGAGTTGACGTACTGAATTTGCGCAGCCTGCACATTGACTTTTTGACAAAGTTCTATGCGGTGCACTTCTTCGAGCAGTTTCTTAATCTTCTTTCCTAACCGTTCCATATCCGGCAGCGGCTTTCCAACCAGATGTTTCGTCCATGTTGCCGGGTCAGGAGTTTTCCGTTTTCGTTCGGCCTTTACCACAAAGCCAAGAAAGTGTATACCGTTTGTCCGCAGGTCTGTTACATAGGTCTTTTCCTGCGACAATTCAAGTTTCATTCTGTTCCGAAAATATTTTGTCAAGACACGTTTCAAGCGGAGTGCTTCCTTCTCCGTTGACGTCAGAATCACCCAATCATCGGCGTAGCGATAATTGTACTTTGGCGTTACACCAGCCCATTTCAAACGCCTTGTGTCGTTGCCTTTATGCTTGCACTGTCTGTGCGGCTCCATATACATACGACCAACATACCAATCGAAATCGTTGAGATAAACATTGGATAAAAGCGGTGAGAGGATTCCTCCCTGCGGTGTACCAAGCTCTGTTGCATGAAACAGGTCATTTTCCATATATCCAGCTTTTAGCATCTGACTGATAATTTTCAGCACACGCTTGTCATGGATACCGATTCTCCAGAGTTTTTGGAGCAGCAGGCGGTGATTGATATTGTCGAAGCATCCCTTGATGTCACCCTCAATAGCCCACACGGGTTGGTCGGGCGATTTACATCCAGCATTTATGACATTGATGATACCCCGGATTGCATGTTTCTGTGCCCGATAGGGGCGAAAGCCGTAGCTTTGCGGATAAAATCTCGCTTCACAGATCGGCTCGATAATGATACGCACGCACTCCTGTATGATCCTGTCCAATACAGTGGGGATACCCAGCGGTCTTTTCTTGCCGTTACTCTTTTCGATATATTCACGGCGGGCTGGTTTGGGGCGGTAGTTGCGAAAACTCGATTGAATCAATAAAAATAAGCTCATCTTTGGGCATTTGAAGGTATTTGTCCATTTTCATCTTATCCACGCCAGCAGTTCTGCTGCCTTTGTTGGACTTGATATTGTGGACGGCGGTTACAATGGTCACTTCATTTGCCATCGCTTCCACCAGACCGGTGAACGATACTCCTTGACCGGACTTCTCATAGAGAAAGTCCTGAATCTTTTTAAGTTCCGTTTCCGTTGAAAATCTGACGTTCAAATGCACAAGGTTTTTCACCTCGCAGTTTCGTCACCCATCTTTCAGGGAGTTATAGGATTTTTCGTTTTGTGAAATTTACAAATCGATTTGACTCGTATCCTTCGCCATGGAATATTTCAATTCCGTTTGACTGGCATTACCCAGCCCAGACTACTATGATACGGCTGACTTCCTGTTGCTTTCACTGCACTGTAACGCTCCAACAACAGGCTCTCAAACGTTCCTTAATCTCTATCCCTGTTCTGAAACCCTTAGGCTGCTACCTTACACCGGGAAAATCTAACCATGCTTTGAACCACAGTTGCTGCATGATTCCTGATGGGGATTTCATCCCACAGGGCGTGTGCAGAAAAACCAGCCACACACACTTTTTCCAAGGGTCACCCTTTCGGATGTCGTTCGCTCTTACGATGCTGCATAGCTTTCACTAACGGATAGCCATAGGTTTCGGAAGCCCGCACCATTATTATCCATGCCTCTTTGCAGTAGGTTTAGGTTTCAGGTTACGCCTTCACCACGCTCTGTACAATGCACACTTACAGGTGGCAACGCACAGTGGAGTATTAGCTCTCGTACTGTCTTGAATTTTGACCTATTCTCTTGAACTTTGTTCCTCGACATTGGTTCTGTACGGCAGAGGAATTTCACCCCTGATTTTGAGATTAAAGTTCTCTGTGATATTTTCTTATTGCTAAGTGCAATCACATGGTGCTTTTTCGCCCTTGCTGTCAACAAGGTCTTATGCACAACGTTTCGCACGGTTCTTGTAAAAAATGGCTCTCGTCCACAAAAAGCCTGTCAACGCCCAGTTGTTCAAAGGTAATTACATCGTCTTTACGCTCATCGGAGCGCAGTTTTTCCAGCTTGGTTTCCAGCGTTTTCCGGGTCTTTTCCATCTGCTTGATGGAGAAATTCTCGCCTGCATGGGCTTTCAGTTCGTTGATGGCGGCAAGGGTCTCGTAAATCTGCTCCTGAATAATGCGCTCCTGCCGCTCAAAGGACAGCGGGATGCGCTCAAACTGGCTATGCCCGATGATGACGGCATCGTAGTCTCCGGTGGCGATGCGGGCACAGAATTTTTTGCGGTTGGCAGTCTCAAAGTCCTTGCGCCGTGCTACCAGCAGCTTGGCATTGGGGTAGAGGTTCAGGAACTCGCTTGCCCACTGCTCCGTCAGGTGATTGGGCACCACAAACAGCGATTTCTGGCACAGCCCCAGCCGTTTTGCTTCCATGGCAGATGCCGCCATTTCGTAGGTCTTGCCCGCACCAACTTCGTGTGCAAGCAGCGTGTTACCGCCATAAAGCACATGGGCGATGGCATTTCGCTGGTGTTCCCGGAGGGTGATCTCCGGGTTCATGCCGACAAAATGGATGTGGCTTCCGTCATACTCACGGGGGCGGGTAGAGTTGAACAGTTCGTTATACTGCTTCACCAGTGCAATGCGCCGCTGTGGGTCTTGCCAGACCCAGTTGGCGAAAGCATCCTTGATGACCTGTTGTTTTTGCTGTGCCAGCATGGTTTCCCGCTTGTTCAGCACACGCTTGGGTTTGCCCTCGGCATCCTCGATGGTGTCATAGATGCGGACATCCTTCAGGTTCAAGGTTTCTTCCAAGATCTTATAGGCGTTGGCACGGCTGGTGCCGTAGGTCTCGGAGGAAATAATGTCGCTCCGCCCGGTGGCAGTCTTGCCCTCCACACGCCATTCTGCGGTATAAGGAGAATATCTCACCTTGACTGCATGGCGCAGATAGTAGGGAATCTGGAATGTTTCTGCCATAAACTTTTGGATAATTTCTGGAGCAAGCCATGTTGCGCCCAGCCGCACATCAATTTCAGATGCTTCAAGATCTTTCGGCTGTGCTTTTTCCAGTGCAGTGACGTTAACTGCAAACTCCGGGTTAGTTTCGGCGGCAAGCTGAGCCATGCGCAGCTTTGCCCGAACATTGCCGGACAGGTATTCGTCTGCCATTCGCCAACCTGCTTCCGGGTCGTAGGGTCTGCGCCGGGGTCTTTGAAAATCACGCCGGACAGTTCGCTGGTGATGCGCTCATAGTCACCGGGAGTGCCGAGCAGTTCTGCCATATAGGGCAAGTCCACCCGGCCACGCTCTCCGATGGACACCGCAAGGGCTTCCGTAGGAGTGTCTTACATTGGTGACAGTACATTCCGGGCGGATGGTGCGTTTGGTGAACATCGCCGCCTTGCTCTTGAGCCGCCCCTGCTCGTCCAAATTTTCCAGAGAACACAGCAGATAGTAAGAAGAATCCTGCTCAAATAATCTGCCGTTTTTGCGGTCATTCAACAAGCCATATTTGGCGGAAAAAGCATCGTAGGCAGTGTTCAGCTTTTCCTGCGTTGCTTTAATGTCGGCATCCGGGTAGTCGTTCAGCTGCTGGTCGATCAACTCATTGACGATTTGCCGCAGCTCCACCATCCCGGTCACACGGCCTTTGGCGGTGTCGGACAGCTCCACCTGTGTCATGACGGAATTTTCCCGATAATACACCTCACCATCAACCACCGTGTAAGAGAAATTCTTCACATCTGGGTCAGCCGGGAGAATGTGCCGCTCATTTTCAGCATCCGCAATATCTGGTGTTTCGACCTCGACTTCCGTGAACTGCCCCTCAATATGCTGGATGGCTTCTGCAAGCTGGTCCACCAGCACTGCGCCCTTGATGGGACGCACAGTGCATTCCT
>ENA-OQJG01000016-OQJG01000016.1-human-gut-metagenome-genome-assembly--contig:-NODE-16-length-26442-cov-3.271632_pt1 | contig 26442 bp, 27 predicted proteins | sample MGYA00242601_ERZ504767 | MGnify/ENA primary metagenome ERZ504767 (study PRJEB26092, sample SAMD00036362) | human gut metagenome | host: Homo sapiens | study: EMG produced TPA metagenomics assembly of... | reverse complement strand
TATTTTTTGTACAAGAGATTATAATGGACGGATAAAGCCTTATATAGTTTGGGATGATGTAAAAATATTATTGTCGCATATTTTTACATTGAGTTACTACATGTATGATACTTAAGCCATATGAAAAAACTGATCCTGAGCATACTAAAGAAAAGGACGTTGAAAAAATCATTTCGTGTATTGAATTGGAACATTTTGCATTGAATGATGTGTACTTGAAGCTGGTAAATGAGGATGGATATAGTAACAGCGGAATAGGAAATTATGTATTTAAAGAATATATCAGCACTGTAATTGCAGTTCTTGTATCAGAAGTTAATTTTTTCTATTTAATTCTTCATGCATATAATAATGATAAAGTAATTAATGCATATAGAAATATGGGGTTTGAAACTATGGAGGATGATGCAGAAGCGGTAATTCCTACATTATCTGATGTAAGGGCATTACATTCTGATTATGCCGGAGATTGTAAGTTTATGTTTAGAGATGTAGAATCAATATTGACTGATTTGGATTAGGAGGAAAAACTATGTACAATAATTCACAAAGTCCTATTATGGTTATATCAGGAAAAAAAGCGGAGAAAATGTTAAGCAAATCAGAGAAACCTATTGCGGATCATACAAAGACAATAGATAGAGCAAAAGATAAATTGAGAAAAATGGGAAAAAAATAAATCTATAAAAACACCTCATTCAGTTTTGAATGAGGTGTTTTTTATGTATGAAGCCGATAACCGGGATCGAACCGGTGGCCTACGCATTACGAGTGCGTCGCTCTACCTACTGAGCCATATCGGCAAGCAATATTATATTATCAGATATAGGAGTGTATGTCAAATCAAAATTTTGATGTGAAATTTTAAGGGATAATAATTTCAGAAAGGTATTGACAATAGAATGTATATAGCGTATATATAACACATGAATAGTTAATATATACAGTACGGAGGTAGCATATGAAGCTGATGCAAAATTCAGGAGTGCCCATCTATCAGCAGATAGCGGACAGCTTCAAGACAGATATTTTGGCCGGCAGGTATGAGCAGGGAGAGTTCCTTCCGTCGATAAGAGGGCTGGCGAAGGACCTGAAAATCAGCGTGATAACCACGATGAAGGCTTATGAGCAGCTTGCAGATGAGGGACTCATCACAGCGGCGCAGGGCAAGGGCTTTTATGTCAATGCACAGGACAGTGAGATGATAAAGGAACAGCACCTGCGCAAGGTGGAGGAGTCACTGACAGACGCGATAGCCGCAGCAGAGATAGCCGGAATCTCAAATGACGAGCTGAAGGGGATGCTTGAGGCGTTACTTGATGTAGAATGACAGGAGTAGATTGGTTATGAGTATGATAAACATATTGATGACAGTATTTAAATAATGATATGAAAATGAATAAGGAGAAATGAAAATGACAACAAAGAATGCAATAGAGGCAGCAAAAATCACAAAGGAACTTAAAAATTTTACACTGGATGTGGAGAATTTCGCAATACCGCAGGGCTTTGCCACAGCTTTAATCGGAGAAAACGGAGCAGGAAAGACAACACTTTTAAATATCCTGGCAGGAATCAGGCTTGACTATAAAGGTGAAATCACATACTTTGGACAGTATTCCGACAAACAGAGGGAAAACTCGGGAGATATTAAAAACCGCATAGGCTATACCGGCCCCGGCAAATACTATCTGCCGCAGTGGACAGTTAAAGATATCGAGGAAATCAGCAAGCTGATGTTTGATGATTTTTCCGCAGATGATTTTCACAGATATTGTGAGGAGCTTGCAATATTTTCACATGGCAGCATTGATATGAAGAAAGCCAACAGCTCATTTTCGGATGGTATGAAGATGAAGCTCATGCTGGCAGGAGTCATGGCGCGAAAGACAGACCTTCTTTTGCTGGATGAGCCGGCATCGCCGCTTGATCCGCTGATGAGAGATAAGCTATGTCAGATGATTGGCGAGTATATCCATGAGGGCAACGGTAAGCGCAGCGTATTTTTCTCTACGCACAATATCTCAGATATGGAAAATATCACCGATTATGCCATTATAATGGAAAACGGACAGATTGTGGAGCAGGGCTTTGTTGAGGATTTGAAGGAAAAATATATCCTGATTAAAGGAGATGCAGCAGATACAGAGGCTGCCGGTAAGGTACTTTATTCAATGACCAAAAATCCGTACGGCTTTGAGGGCATATGCTTGGCGGAAAATATAGATAAGCTCGCAGGACTTAATGTGACAAAGGAGATTCCGACACTTTACCAGATAAGCGTTGCGGTCATGAAAAATAACACAAAGATTGTGATGCGCTAGTGAGAGGTAAGGTGTTATGGAAAGTAAGTCAGGAAGTATGAATGAAAAAATGGTTTCACAGGAACATGATACTGAAAGAACAATTAATAAAAAAGATAACAAAGCAAAGAATGAAGTTCTAACATACATCAGGGATTACCGTGTTATGACTAATCTCAAGTATCGTCTTATAACAAATATACTGATTCCGTTTTTAGCAATTTTTACATCAATGCTAATTGCCTGTTCGAAAACAATCTGGGCATGGATAGGAGTTATAGTAATTGTTTATGATTTTTATATGATGTGCGAGGTGGTGCAGGACTATTTCTGCTTTGGCTGTATGTGCAAGAAGAATGCATTTGGCATGCATTTTTTAAAGACAGGTTTTAACGGAGTAAGATACTTTGAGAATGCAGTTCTTGTGGATATACTTGTAAGACCGCTGCGTATTGGAATTACAATACTCATTGCTTCAATACCATTTATTAAATTTGGAGTTAATATCTGGTCGATATTTGACATTATTATGATATCTTCAATTGTTTCGGTTGGCTCATTAAATATATTCAGATACATGGATCTGGGAATGTATATTTATCTGCTGGCGCTTATAGTTATCTTCCCGGCAATTGCAGGTAGTATAGCTGTTTTGATTTATGGCGCAAAAATTTGGTTTATCGCACCTGTGTTAGCAGTGGTGCTTGTAGGAGTGATAGCAGCGACATATTATCATATGATGGTGCGTATCCGCAGATCATATGTTGATGTGTAGAGGCATTTTAAATTGGAAGTATATTTGAAAAGGAGAAATATTATGCTGAAAGATATTAAATTAGGATTTAAATTATTGAGATATGGCTACAAACTGAAGTTGAATGTGATCATGTTTGTATTCTTTGTCAGTAATCGGAATTGCATCCGATATAATGAGCAAGGGAACTTCCATCATAGGTGGTGTATACTTTATGATGTGCGGGATGTTCACATTTCAGCTCATCATGTCGATGGATGTGTCAGAGCTTATCCAGTCCACATCACTGAAAAAGAAGCTGCAGATATACATTCCGGTGATGTCAAGCACGGTAATCAATCTTGTTGTTTTCACATTTTTGGTAATAGAAAGAGTCATTCTGATACAGAATTCCGTAGCAGATAAGAAACAGCTTATCTTCACACTTTTTACGCTCGATGTTGAGCTGTTGACAGTATATCTGTACACAAGCATATGCTATAAGTATTATGTACTTGGCTTTATCGTATTCATGGTTTTGTTTATGGGCGTTTTTACTGCGTTTTCAGGAGCAGCGTTTGTGCCGGTTTCTAATGCTGTTTTTAAGCTTGGACTCCCGGTGGTGGCATTGCTAGGCTATATTGCTATTTTTGCAGGTGGAGCGCTTGAGATATTGATAGGAGAGCTGCTTTACAAGAAGCCTTTGTCAGAATTCGCATTCAGGGGATTTTTCCGTGATGCAAAGTAGTGATGTTACTGTTCCCACATAACAGTGTGACAAACAACATAGTGATTTCAAAAAATAAGAAAAATTTGTGTAAAAATATTGAAAAAATGATTGCTTTGTAGTATGTTATCATTGTCGGTGCAAAGCCGGCAATGAGACTAATTAACATATTATTCAGGAGAAAAATATATTAAATGGATAGTGACAGTTATAGTAAACAACAGTTAGACGACTTGTTTATGGATATGATTGCCTACTATGATGGCGATCCAAAGAGAATCCAGCATTTCACCAAGGTGCACAGCTATGCAAGGCTTATCGGTATAGGAGAGGAGCTTGATGATGCCTCACTCTTTATACTTGAGGCAGCGGCTTACACACACGATATCGGCATACGTGTGGCGGAGGAGAAGTATGGCAGGTGCGATGGAAAGCTTCAGGAGCAGGAGGGACCGATAATCGCCCAAAAGATGCTCTCACAGCTTGGCTTTGAGAACTACATAGTTGAAAGAATTTGTTTTCTCATAGGTCACCATCACACATATGACAATATAGATGGTCTTGATTATCAGATACTCGTTGAGGCTGATTTCCTCGTAAATCTGTATGAGGATGATGCGGGAAACCGTGCAATCGACAAGGCATACAAGCGCATATTCAAGACTGAAACAGGAAAAAAGATTTTTAGACTAATGTTCGGATATGAAGAAGAGGATTAGTATGAGCCGGGCCGGGAGGAGACTTCCGGCCCTTGTTCGTATTATGCAGCTTATATCAGAAATAGTAATTAATCAGAATAGTAAATATGCAGAATAGTTACCTGAAATAATATTTTGGGATATGTCAAAAATTTTTGAATTTTGAGAAAGAAATAATATAATATGGCAAATAAAATTAACTATCAAAAATTAATGGAAGATTTAATAAAAGAAAACTGTATGGACAATAACTGCACTCCACGGCTTTTGCTTCATAGCTGCTGTGGGCCGTGCAGCACATACTGCATACAGACGCTTTCGGAGTATTTTAAGGTGACGGTATTTTATTACAATCCAAATATTTACCCACCAAAGGAGTATCACATGAGAGCACAGGAGCAGAAGCGCTTTATAGATGAGTTTCCGGTGAAAAATCCGGTTCACTTTGTGGAGGGTGTGTACGACACCAGGCGCTTTTACGATATGGCACGCGGCATGGAGGCTGTGCCTGAGGGCGGGGAGAGGTGCTTTAAGTGCTACAGGCTGCGTCTTGAGGAGAGTGCACAGTATGCAAGGGAGCATGGCTTTGATTTTTTTACTACGACACTTTCCATCAGCCCGTTGAAGAATGCCGAAAAGCTCAATGAGATAGGAAAAGACTTAGAGAGCCAATATGGAGTGCGATATCTTTTCTCTGATTTTAAGAAGAAAGAGGGCTATAAAAAGTCCACAGAAATATCAAAGCAGTATGATATGTACAGGCAGTACTATTGCGGCTGTGTATTTTCCAAGGAGCAACGTGACAGAGAGATTGCAGCACGTGGGTGAAAATGTGGTTGCGTGACAGCAAAAATTATTATATAATTTAGCACGGTAAAGCGGCTATTTAGAGCAGGCGGCGGTATCACATCTTATTTTATACAATACATTGTGATACATGAAAATAAATCATCATTTAATAATCAAGGAGGAATCTCATGGCACAGTTATGGGGAGGACGTTTCACAAAGGAGACAGATCAGCTCGTTTACAATTTCAATGCGTCCATTTCATTTGATCAGAAGTTTTATAAAGAGGATATAGAGGGCAGCATCGCCCATGTTACGATGCTTGGAAAGCAGGGCATCATCTCACAGGCAGAGAGCAATGATATAGTGGCTTGCCTAAAGCAGATACTTAAGGAGGTAGAGTCAGGGGAGCTTGAAATCAGCTCAAAGTATGAGGATATCCACAGCTTCGTTGAGGCTACACTCATAGACAGGCTTGGTGACACAGGAAAGAAGCTTCACACAGGCCGAAGCAGAAACGACCAGGTCGCTCTTGATATGCGTCTTTTTACCAGAAAGACGGTGAAGGAGACTGATAATGAGCTTAAGGAGCTTTTAGCTGTTATCCTTAAGATTATGAAGGAAAACACACAGACTATCATGCCGGGCTTTACACATCTGCAGAAGGCCCAGCCAATCACTCTGGCTCACCATATGGGCGCATATTTTGAGATGTTTAAGAGAGACAGATCAAGACTGTGCGATATATATAAGAGAATGAACTATTGTCCGCTTGGCTCAGGAGCACTCGCAGGCACTACATATCCGCTTGATAGGGACTATACAGCACAGCTTCTGGATTTTTACGGACCGACACTTAACAGTATGGATGGTGTGTCAGACAGAGATTATCTGATTGAGTTTTTATCGGCTCTTTCAACTATCATGATGCATCTGTCACGTTTTTCTGAGGAAATTATCATATGGAACTCAAACGAGTACCAGTTTGTTGAGATTGACGATGCGTACAGCACAGGAAGCTCAATCATGCCACAGAAGAAAAATCCTGATATAGCAGAGCTTGTCAGAGGAAAGACAGGCCGTGTATACGGTGCGCTCATGTCGCTTCTCACCACCATGAAGGGTATTCCGCTTGCGTACAACAAGGATATGCAGGAGGATAAGGAGCTGGCATTTGATGCATTCGACACTGCAAAGGGATGCATCGCACTTTTTACAGGAATGATTGATACAATGAAGTTTAACAAGGACGTGATGAGAAAGAGTGCAAACAATGGCTTTACAAATGCCACAGATGCAGCTGATTATCTCGTTAAAAAGGGTGTACCGTTTAGAGATGCACATGGCATTGTAGGAAGAATAGTGCTTTACTGCATCGACAAGGGCATTGCAATCGACGATATGAGCATCGACGAGCTCAAGGCTATCTCTCCGGTATTTGAGGAGGATGTATTTGATGCCATTTCAATGGAGACTTGTGTCAGCACAAGGTGTACAGTTGGAGCACCGTCAAAGACATCAATGGACAAGGTAATTGTCGTTTACGACGAGTATATGAAGTCAAATTGGCAGGATGAAGTGTAGTTTTTGTGCATATTTTATAAAAAACAGGGAGAAAAATTATTAATTTAATATAGTTTTTTCCTTGTTTTTCATTAGAGTTTCAAGTAATATATTTCCTATAAAGACAGTTGTACGCGACAGACGGACAAAACCTGATTTTAATGTCAAAGTATAGTGTATGACATGGTCGAAGAAATTCTAGAAGATAGGGAGATTAGAGTAATGAGTGAAAAGCTTAAAGTAGGTATCCTCGGTGGAACAGGAATGGTAGGACAGAGATTTATTTCTCTTTTAGAGAATCATCCATGGTTTGAGGTAACAACAATTGCAGCCAGCCCAAGAAGTGCAGGCAAGACATACGAGGATGCCGTTGGTGATAGATGGAAAATGGACACACCAATGCCTGAGGCAGTTAAGAAAATCATTGTAAAGAACGTCAATGAGGTAGAAGAGGTTGCTTCACAGGTTGACTTCGTATTCTCAGCCGTTGATATGTCAAAGGACGAGATCAAGAAGATCGAGGAGGACTACGCAAAGACAGAGACTCCTGTAGTTTCAAACAATAGTGCCCACAGATGGACACCTGATGTGCCAATGGTTGTACCTGAAATCAACCCACAGCACATGGAGGTTATCAAATATCAGAAGGAGCGTCTCGGTACAAAGAGAGGCTTCGTAGCAGTAAAGCCAAACTGCTCAATCCAGTCATATGCTCCGGTTCTTACAGCATGGAAAGAGTTTGAGCCATATGAGGTTGTTGCTACAACATATCAGGCAATCTCAGGTGCCGGAAAGACATTCAAGGACTGGCCTGAGATGGTTGGAAACATCATTCCATTCATCGGTGGAGAGGAAGAGAAATCTGAGAAAGAGCCACTTCGTCTCTGGGGATATGTGGATGATGAGAAGAAACAGATCGTTCCTGCAGAGTCACCGGTTATCACATGCCAGTGTATCCGTGTTCCTGTATTAAACGGTCATACAGCAGCTGTATTTGTCAAGTTCAAAAAGAACCCTACAAAGGAGCAGCTCATTGAGGCACTCGAGAAGTTCAGCGGAGTACCACAGGAGCTTGGGCTTCCAAGCGCACCAAAGCAGTTCATCAGATACTGTGAAGAGGATAATCGTCCTCAGGTTGCACTTGATGTGGATTATGAGCATGGTATGGGAATCAATGTCGGACGTCTCAGAGAGGATACAGTCTATGACTGGAAGTTCGTCGGACTTTCACACAACACAGTACGTGGTGCAGCCGGTGGAGCAGTGCTTTGTGCAGAGCTTCTTAAGGCACAGGGTTACATCACAAAGAAGTAGATTTAGCAATTTGCTGGAAAATATTATTATGAGGGCGGATTTTCCGTTTGTGGGCTGTGGGCACCGGTATAGCACACAGTAGTATTCCTCAGATAAAATATGAAGTCAGCCACGGGATTTTTTACGGATAGGTTATGGCAGTTTGCAAGTCTAAACTGTCATTTGACCTATTGGAAACCCGTGGCAGTTCATATTTTTTCTTCGGAACATACTGTGTACTCTCCGGTGAAGGCAGTGTATTGAACGGAAAATCCTCACTCTGTGAATTAATTATTATGCAAAAGTCGAGCCTCTTAAAAGAGGCTCTCTTTTTTGGGCTTTTTTATTCTCAGTTGTTTTAAATAGTTACGCTTGAATTTATATTTTATCGTGGTAAAATAGATAGGCTGAGGAGAATATTTTTTAAGAGGTAGAGATAAGTGAAGAATAATAAGTATGAAATTGATATGGTGAATGGTTCAATAATGGATAAGCTTATTTCATTTGCGTTGCCGCTTATGATTTCGGGTATTTTACAGCTGGCATTCAATGCGGTGGATATTATTGTCGTGGGACAGTTTAGTGGCAGCAAATCACTTGCGGCTGTTGGCTCGACTACGGCACTTATCAATGTGTTTGTCAATCTGTTTATGGGTATATCGCTTGGTGCGAATGTGCTCGCTGCCCGATTTTATGCGGCAGGCAAGGATAAGGAGATGTCTAAGACGGTGCACACCGCTATTATGATTGCACTCATAAGTGGTATTGTGATGGGTGTGGTCGGTGTTATTTTTGCAAGGGGTGCGCTGGAAATTATGGGTACACCGGATGATGTCATAGGTCTTTCTACTATTTATATGAGGATTTATTTTTGCGGTATGCCGTTTTTTATGCTTTATAACTATGGCGCGGCAATTTTGCGTGCTGTCGGCGATACAAAGAGACCTCTTATCTTTTTGATTATTTCAGGCTGTATCAATGCACTGCTCAATCTGTTTTTTGTAATAGTGTGTAAACTGGATGTTGCAGGTGTTGCAATCGGTACAATTGTTTCGCAGTTTGTTTCCTGTGTGCTTGTATTATACTGTCTGAGCAAAGCAGATACCAGCTATAAGCTCTGCTTTAATAAGCTTGCGATTGATAAGGAATATATGCTTCAGATATTTCAGGTGGGAATCCCGGCCGGCATACAGAGCACAGTCATAAATATCTCAAATGCCATGCTTCAGTCATCAGTCAATTCCTTTGGCTCAATAGCCATGGCTGGATATACGGCGGCAACAATATACTGGTTTTTTGTATGTATCAGTCAACTCAATCACACAGGCCTGCATGAGCTTTACAAGCCAGAACTATGCGGTGGGAAAACAAAAGAGAATGGACAGGGTACTGATAGACTGTCTGTTTCTCACGACAGCGGTAGCGCTTGTGATGGGAAGTGCTTCATACATATTTGGAACACAGATACTTGGCATATATACAAGTAATAGCGAGGTAATTAAATCAGGACTTGAGATTATTTCAATTACAACAATCCCATATTTCCTGTGTGGAATCATGGACCTTTTTCCGGGAGCACTAAGAGGAATGGGATACTCAACTGTACCTATGATACTTTCTATAATAGGAACAGTCGGAGTCAGAATCATCTGGATATATGGTCTGTTTCCAAGCCACAGGTCGCTGTTTTTTCTGTTTATATCATATCCCGGCTCATGGATAGCGACAATCATCATGCAGGCTATCTGCTATATGTTTGTCAGAAATAAAGTGAAAGCTACAATAGGAGCTCGGAAATTATAATTAAAATCTATTTGTATATGTGTTAAATTGTGATATAATATTTCCAGTTGATTATTTTGGAGGAATATTATGAAAGCAAAACACACAGATTTGGAGAAACTTGAGCAGCTCTATAAAGAGTCGGGTAACCAGCTCGTAGTGCTCTACGGAAGGAGAGGCTGTCAAAAGGAGGAGCTCATAAAGGAATTTTGTGACGGAAAGAAATTCTTTTACTACAGATGCAGACAGGCATCGCCAGAGCATCAGCTTGAGATGATGGGGGAGGAGATAAGCCGTCAGTACAAGGTGAGCCTGAGCAGACAGACATATGAGGAGTACTTCGCGAGAATCAAATCAGGAGACCCTTCCAAGCTTGTCGTGATAATCGATGAGGCACAGTTTGTGGCAAAGAGGGATACATCATTTATGGAAGCAGTTGCAAAGCTTAAAAAGCACAAGCTGTATCCGGGACCTGTACTTATAATACTTGCCACATCATCTACAGTCTGGGCTACACAAGAGGCAGCAGAGCAGTTTAAGGGAGCCGAAATGAAGCTTGAATCGCTCAATTTCCTTGAGGTTGTAAGACATTTTGAAAGTCTTCCGGTTGCGGAAATCGTGAGAATTTACGGAGCAATCGGTGGAGTTCCGGCATATCTGGATAAGTGGGATGCAGCTAAATCCTTTAAGGATAATATATGCAGGCTCGTATTGACACCATCGGGAGCACTGTATGGTGAGGCGGATGCTGTTATATCCGCAGAGCTTCGAGAGCTTTCAGCATATAGCACAATACTTGCAGCAATCGCAAGAGGTGAGAACAAGCTCAATGATATTTTCCATGCGACAGGATTTTCGCGTGCCAAAATCAGCGTATATTTAAAAAATCTTGCCACCTTCAATATTGTGGAAAAGGTGGTTTCATTTGAGACCGGCGGATGGGAAAATGCAAAGAAGGGCGTATATCAGATAAAAGACACATTTGTTAATTTCTGGTTTAAGTTTGTCTATCCGAATATGTCTAATCTGTATCTGCTTTCACCAGAAGAGTTTTATGATACATATATAGAAAAAGAGCTTGATGCGTATCTTGAGAGATATTTTAGGGAGGTCTGCACAGAGTATCTGCTTATATTAAATCAGATGGGACAGCTTCCGTTTACCATAAAGCGTGTGGGTACATGGATTGGAAAGACAGGCCGCATAGACATCGTGGCTCAGAGCGAGGATAGAAGGAGTATCATCGGCTTCTGCAACTGGGACAAGCCAATGATGACCATGGATATGTGCGAGAATATGGCTATGGCTATGGATCAGGCAAGGATTACATCTGATGACTATTATCTGTTTTCGGCAACAGATTTTGAGCCTGCACTGCAAAGCTATGTGGTCAGAGACCCTAGATTCAAGCTCATCAACATGAATGAATTATAGAGGAGCTTATGGGAAAATCACTGATAATAACAGAGAAGCCATCCGTGGCACAGGAATTTGCGAAGGTGCTGCGGGTGAGCGGACGCAATGACGGTTATATAGAAAATGGAGAATATGTGATTTCATGGTGCGTAGGACATCTGGTCGGGCTGGTCTACCCTGAGTCTTACGACATGAAATACAAGAAATGGCGTCTTGAGGATCTGCCGTTTCTGCCAAAGGAATACAAATATGATGTGATAGACAGCGTGCGCAAGCAGTACAATATTGTGCACGCTCTTTTGCAGAGAGAGGACATTGACAGAGTTTACTGGGCAGGTGATGCCGGAAAAGAAGGACAGACCATCGAGGAGAATATCAGAAACTTTGGTGGTGTCAGGGAAGGCATGGAGGAGCTTCGAGTCTGGATAGATTCGCAGACCGAGGAAGAAATCCTAAGAGGCATAAAAGAGGCAAAGCCGATGAGTGCGTATGCAAACCTCGGAAAGAGCGGCATCATGCGTACCATCGAGGACTATGCGATGGGCATCAACTTTTCGCGTGTCATGTCGGTCAAATACGGCAATCTGCTAAACGATGCAGCGGGTACACGCTCGTACACGGCAATCGCGGTCGGACGAGTGATGACCTGTGTGCTTGGAATGGTAGTAATCCGTGAGCGCGAAATCAGAAACTTTAAGGAGACTCCGTTTTACAGGGTAATCGGCAGGTTTACGGATGCCGGTGTAGAGGCAGAGTGGAAGGCTGTAGAAGGTTCAAGGTACTTTGAATCACCGCTTTTATACAAGGAAAACGGCTTCAAAGAGGAAAAAGATGCACTCGCTTTAATTGAAGAATTAAACGGCAAACAGGCGAAAGTTAAATCTATAGTTAAGAATATCACTAAAAAAAGAGCACCGCTTCTTTTCAACCTGGCTGAGCTGCAGGCAGAGTGCTCAAAGAAGTTTAAAATCAGCCCTGATGAGACATTACAGGTGGCTCAGGATCTGTATGAAAAAAAAGACTCACCACCTATCCTAGAACAGATGCCAGGGTGCTCTCAAGCGCTGTGGCAAAGGAGATTGGAAAAAAATATAAGCAGGCTTAAAGGTTTTGAACAGACAGCAGACTTTGTGGAGCATATTATGCAAAAGAGGCTATATGCCAACATAGTTGATACGCAGTACACGGATGACAGCAAGGTAACAGACCACTATGCTATCATTCCGACAGGTCAGCTTACAGAGCTTTCGGGGCTTACATCGCTTCAAAGAGCAGTATTTGAGCTGATTGTCAGGCGTTTCCTTAGTATTTTTTATCCACCGGCAGAGTATGAGAATGTGAAGCTTGTCGTAGATGTGGATAAGGAAAGTTTTTTTGCATCATCAAAGGTACTAAAGAGCGAGGGTTATTTACAAGTGGCGAATCCGCCGAAAAAGAAGTCGTTTGAGGAATCAAACGCACGAATACTTGGTAAAAACAGTGAAACTGCAGATAGTACAGATGAAAACAGCACAGCAAACGGCAGCAATGATGAGATAGTCGTAAATCCCAAGGTGATGCTTGAGCTTGCCGATAAGCTAAAGGCGGGTGATGAGATAGCATGCCAAGGCTATAATATCAAGTTTGGTAAGACATCTCCGCCAAAGCGCTATACATCAGGCTCTATGGTGCTTGCCATGGAAAATGCAGGACAGCTTATCGAGGACGAGGAGCTTCGTGAGCAGATAAAGGGCTCAGGAATAGGCACCTCAGCAACGAGAGCGGAGATAATCCAGAAGCTTGTCCGTATAGGATATCTGAATCTGAACAAAAAGACACAGATACTCACACCCGAAAGCCTTGGTGAGATGGTATTTGAGGTCGTATACATGACAGTTCCGGCACTTCTTAACCCAAAGATGACAGCCAACTGGGAAAAGGGACTGGACGGAATTACAAGGGGCACGGTGGATTTCTGGGAATACAGGGGAAAGCTTGAGAGCTTTATCCGAAAAGAGACAGAAAAGATGATTGAGCAGAATCTGCGCCCTGAGATTGCAGACCGTATCAGCAGCTTTGCAGGCAAAAATGCCAGAGGTGCGGCGGCCAGACGAAAGATAGGTGTCAAGTGCCCTGTTTGCGGCGGTGAGATAGTGACCACACCGTTTGGCTATGGCTGTGCTAATTATAAAAATGATAAATCAGGATGTAATTTTAATATCGGACAGGTGGCAGGACTTGATATTCCGGAGGAACAGGTCAAAAAGCTGATTGAAGAAGGAATCACCGATACAATCCGTGGTTTTAAGTCGAAGAGCGGCAAACGCTTTGATGCATGCTTAAAGCTCAACAAGGATGAACAGACGAACAAGGTATCAGCCACCTTTGATTTTGAAAATGTAAAGCCGCAAAAGGTCGATGGCATTGTATGCCCGGACTGGTGGAGGCGATATATATGTGTCGCCATACGGCTACCGATGTGCAAACTATAACAGACAGACAGAGGATGGCTGCCATTTCTTCGTTGGAAGGATAGCAGACAAGCAGCTGTCACAGGTACAGTTTTTAGAACTCATGGCAAACGGCAGAACTGAGACGATAAAGGGCTTTAAATCAAAATCGGGAAAGCGCTTCAACGCATGCCTCGTTTTAAAGAAGGAGCCGGTCACAGAGGGAAGTGAGAAAATGCACACCGTCGTAGCATTTGACTTTGACAATGTGGAGGACGAAATCATAAAGGATGTCGTCTGTCCGCTTTGTGGTGGTCAGATAAAAAAGACATCGTTTGGCTATGGCTGTGTGAACTACAAGGGTGATGAGCCGGGAAGCTGCCGCTTTTCGGTGGGACAGATTGCGGGAAAGACAATCACAGCCGCAAACTTAAAGCAGCTTCTTAATGATAAAAAGACCGAGACCATACGAGGCTTTAAATCCAAAAGCGGGTAAACGCTTCGATGCGTGCCTGGTGCTTAAGGAGGATGAAAACAAGAAGCTCTCTGTCCAGTTTGATTTTGACCATGTAGAGCCAAAGACAGTGAAGGATGTAGTATGTCCGAAGTGCGGAGGCAAAATCCAGGTGGCGCCGTTTGGCTTTGTATGCGAGAACAACAGACGTGATGATCCTGAGAGCTGCCGCTTTATGGTGGGCAAGGTCGCAAGCGTCAAAATAAAGGAATCAGTCCTTAAGGAGCTTTTGACAAGAAAAAGACAGAAGTTATATCAGGATTTGTCTCAAAGACAGGCATGAAGTTTGACGCACCGCTAAAGCTCACAGAAGACGGAGATATAGCCTTTGATTTCCCCGAAAAGCCTAAGCCAATCGAGACAAATGTACTATGTCCAAAGTGTGGCAGACCTCTCAAAAAGACACAGTGGAAATATGAGTGTGAGTGCGGCTTCAATGTTTGGCATACTGTGGCAAAGGTGGAGCTTTCAGAGGAAATTCTCACGGAGCTGTTTACCACAGGAAAGACCAAAAAGAAGGTCACAGGCTTCACCTCCAAGGCGGGAAATGTATTCGATACATGCCTTAAGTTTGAAAATGACCAGATATCATTTGATTTCGATAACCCAGGTGAGGAAGAGGTGCAGAGCACGGCTGATGATGCGCCGGATGAGACAACCATGAATAATACAACCATGGATGAGATGGGAATCCCAGAGGAATTTCTGGCAGGATTTGATATGGCAGCTGATAGTGCACAGGCAGATGATGTGTCGGAGGCGGCACTTGCGGCCGCGCATGAGCTGTTCGGTGAGTAGCTCTGCTTATAATTAATTATTAAATCTATAATTAATATGAATTTTATATTTATGTTTAATACTTATATTTAAGTTTAAATATTAAAATGACAGTTAAAACAATAGTCAATAATTTTCACATAATAAATATAAATAAAAGAAAGGACATAGAAAAATGGAAAACGCAAAAATAACAAACCTCTATAATCTGGATGAAACAATCGCAAAGGAGTATTTATTGCAGTTCACTTATCCATGGGAGGCACTTGCCGGAATAAGTGATTTCATCAAGGAGATAGGACCAACACTCGACCCTGAAATCTATGAGAAAAGAGGTGAGGATATCTGGGTAGCAAAGAGCGCAACAGTATTTGACAGCGCATATCTGCACGGTCCACTCATCATCTGCGAGGATGCAGAAATCAGACAGTGTGCTTTTATCCGTGGCAGTGCAATCGTAGGAAAGGGCTCAGTAGTAGGTAACTCCACAGAGCTCAAAAATGTCATCATCTTCAACTCAGTACAGGTGCCTCATTACAACTATGTAGGTGATTCAATTCTTGGCTACAAATCACATATGGGCGCAGGCTCTATTACATCAAATGTAAAGAGCGACAAGACTCTTGTAGTAGTAAAGGATGTTTACGATACAAAAGAGGAGATTGAAACCGGTCGCAAGAAATTCGGCGCTATGCTCGGTGACCATGTGGAGGTAGGCTGCAACTCAGTGCTCAATCCGGGAACAGTAATAGGAAGAAATTCAAACATTTATCCGCTTTCAAGAGTACGCGGAGTCATCCCTGCAAACCACATTTTTAAGGACAAGGACAACGTAGTTCTTAAAAAATAGTAATGTTGTTTGAAAAAATATTGTATTTTTGTTGTTTTTTGTCGATGATACTCTAGACTTATGACAAAAAATATGAGAGAATAAATCGGGTATGTTAAAACCATAACGAAAGGAGTCTTAAGATGATTTACACTAAGGAAGTTGAAAACATGTGTCCTGTAGCTAAGGGCGCAAAACATGAGCCAGCTCCTATCCCAGAAGAAGGAAAATGGGTTCATTCTAAGAAAATTGAGGACATTTCAGGATTTACACACGGTGTAGGCTGGTGTGCACCACAGCAGGGTGCCTGCAAGCTCTCACTCAATGTAAAGAATGGAGTAATTGAAGAGGCATTAGTTGAGACTATCGGATGCTCAGGAATGACACACTCTGCAGCTATGGCAGCAGAAATCTTACAGGGGAAGACAATTCTTGAGGCATTAAACACAGACTTAGTTTGTGATGCCATCAATACAGCTATGAGAGAGTTATTCTTACAGATCGTTTACGGTCGTACACAGTCTGCATTCTCTGATGATGGACTTGCTGTTGGAGCAGGACTTGAGGATTTAGGAAAGGGACTTCGCTCACAGGTTGGTACAATGTACGCAACAAAGGCAAAGGGAGTTCGTTACCTTGAGATGGCTGAGGGCTATGTAACAGGAATCGCTCTTGACAAGAACGATGAAGTAATTGGATACCAGTTCGTTTCTCTTGGAAAAATGACAGATTTTATCAAAAAGGGTGATGACGCTAACACAGCTTGGGAGAAAGCTTCAGGATCATACGGTCGTGTAACTCCAGAGCAGGGTGCTGTTAGGATCATTGATCCAAGACAGGAATAAGAGGAAAGGAGAACGACAATGGCATTATTTGAAGCATATGAAAGAAGAATAGACCAGATCAATGCTGTACTTAACAGCTATGGTATCAGCTCAATCGAAGAAGCTGAAAAAATTACAAAGGACGCTGGACTTGATGTTTACGATCAGGTAAAGAAAATCCAGCCAATCTGTTTCGAGAACGCTTGCTGGGCATACACAGTTGGTGCAGCAATCGCAATCAAAAAAGGATGTAGAAGAGCAGCAGACGCTGCAGCAGCAATCGGAGAGGGACTTCAGGCATTCTGTATCCCTGGATCAGTTGCTGATCACCGTAAGGTAGGTTTAGGACATGGTAACCTTGGAAAGATGCTCCTCGAGGAGGAGACAGAGTGCTTCTGTTTCTTAGCAGGTCACGAGTCATTCGCAGCTGCTGAGGGTGCTATCGGAATCGCTGAGAAGGCAAACAAGGTTCGTCAGAAACCACTGCGTGTTATCCTTAACGGACTTGGAAAAGACGCTGCACAGATCATCTCACGTATCAACGGATTCACATTCGTAGAGACACAGTATGACTACAAGGCAGCTAAGCTCAACATCGTATCTGAGCATGCATACTCAGATGGACTCCGTGCAACAGTTAAGTGTTACGGTGCAGATGATGTTCAGGAAGGTGTTGCAATCATGCATCACGAGAACGTTGGTGTTTCTATCACAGGAAACTCTACAAACCCAACTCGTTCCAGCATCCGGTAGCAGGTACATACAAGAAAGAGTGTATCGAGCAGGGCAAGAAGTACTTCTCAGTAGCATCAGGCGGTGGTACAGGACGTACACTTCACCCAGACAACATGGCAGCAGGACCAGCTTCATACGGTATGACAGATACAATGGGACGTATGCATTCAGATGCACAGTTCGCAGGATCTTCATCAGTTCCAGCTCACGTTGAGATGATGGGACTTATCGGAATGGGTAATAACCCAATGGTTGGTGCTACAGTAGCAGTAGCCGTTTCTGTTCAGCAGGCTGCTGATGCAGGCAAATTCTAAATAGAAAGCTTGATTTTATGGGCTTTTTGGAGTAGTCTTTGGAGAAATCCGAAGGCTCTCTTATTTTTATGTCTACCAAGTTTACGTGTTAATCCTAAGCCAAAGTCTACGAGATGTCTACAGATTTTTTGTAGAACATAAAATTTTGGATTGACATATTTTCATATGACAGGTAATATAATATTAAAGACAGGCAACTTGAGTGTCTGCCAAGCGGTAAAAGTAAGGTGTTGTGCCAGAGAGCAGTGCCTTATGAGCTTTAATAAGGGTTTAACATTTACCACAATCTGGCTAGAGGTTAATCCTCGAAAGAAAATGTTAGAAGGGCTCTGCTTTTGCAGAGCCTTTCTTAATCTAAAGAAGTAGTGGAGAACTGTAATGAGAAATGTTATAGATTGTATAAATGCCTTTATTCCGCTATTATCGACAGAATATGAGCTTGTGTTGGGCAGAAAAGGTGTTGCAGTTACAATAAATTAAAATAATATTTTTTACATAAGTCATTTGGACTAACAATCCAGATGGCTATTTTTTACCCATTACCAATAATGCTAAAAAGGTATTATCAGAGGCACAGGAGCAATTTTATACCAAGTGTGAGCAGATAAAGTCGCAGGTATTTGAGGTAAAAGAGCAGAAACAGAGGATTTATTTTTAGCATTAATTTATTATGGAACAAGTTTATTGTTTATTGTTATAGGAAATTACCTGCCAAAGATTAAGCAGAATAATACGATAGGAATCAGGATCGTATGGACATTGCAGGATGAAGAAAACTGGAATGCAACTCATAGCTTTAGTGTAAGGATATGGGGGACATCGGGTATTTTATGTATGCTATGCACATTACATTTGATAAAATCTGTGAGTAAAGAAGCTTGCATAAAAGCTAAGTAAGTTATTAATAAAATTGTGTAATTTATTTCTCATGGAAATTCATCTCCTTTCTGTTTACGATGTCATTATAGAATACGAAAAGAATTATTACTTGCCAAAATAACAGAATATATAGTCAAAAATTGCTTAATACAGTGACAGATTAAAATATCCTGCAATACTGTCATTGGTCAATTTATTTATACAATTTAATATTGGAATATTTTACAACTATGACACAAGTATGCAACATAATAAACGAATGCTTTTGATAGAGTAATGATACACAATATCAGTTACAAAGAAGCAGGAGGATAGAAAGTGGACATGATACAAAATAAATGTTGCAGACATGGGGCAAGTTTACGTCGAAGGAGACGCAGGCGTAGAAAAATACTGCGTTCTATCATATTTTCCTGTAGTATCATAGCTGTGGCTGTATTTGTGGCTGTTGGAAGCAGTATGATAAGATCAGGTGATGGCAGGACAAATAGATATGATGTTGAAGCCGGAAATAATACATATGATAATGCTGTTATAGAAAATAGCAAAATCTCTGGAAAGAATAAGATACAAAATAATCAGTCGATGCTTGATGATATAATGAACAGCACCCAATATCCAAAACAGCTAAAGGACCTTGCTTTGAAGAATGAAGAGGCACTTGAGTTTGTGTATGATTATCCGGCGGAACATGTGAAGGAACACACAATTGATTTGACAGAAGAAGCGTCTATGGATAGTGTTCCGTTATTTGTGCAGTGGGATAAACGCTGGGGCTACGAAAAATATAGCGGCAATTTCTTTGCAGCAAGCGGATGCGGTCCCACTACACTTTCGATGGTAGTGGTTTATCTGACGCACAATAGGGAGGCATCACCTATTGCAGTAGCAAAGTATTCAAAGGAAGCCGGTTACAGTGTAGATGGATCGGGAAGTTCATGGACGCTTATAAGTGAAGGCTGCAGGCACTACGGCGTAAAAGCAAAGACAGTGGCGCTGGATGAGAGCAGAATGAAGGCAGAGCTTGATGCAGGACATCCTATTGTGATAAATGTAGGACCGGGAGATTTTACAGATACAGGACATTTTATGGTTATAACAGGCTATGATGATGAAGGATTTTCAATAAATGATCCAAACAGCATTGAAAAAAGTGGCAAAAGGTGGTTATTCAAAAATATATCATCTCAGATTAGAGCTGTCTGGAGTATGTATGTGTGAGAATATATTTGTATAAGTGCCGGTAAAACATCCTATTATTGAGTTAAATAACAGGGTGTTTTTTACAACTATGACACATCTTTATGCTATAATAATTCTATCATAATCATAGAAGAGGAGCAGCTTATGACCAGTATTCTCATAGTGGAAGATGACAACGACATAAATAATTTAATATGCAACACCCTGAAGGCAGAGGGATATCAATGCGAAAGAGCGTTTGATGGCAAGGAAGGGGCGGACAAAATTGAGCAGAACAGATATGATCTTCTGCTGCTTGATATTATGCTTCCTGAGATAAATGGTTATGAATTGCTTGACTATGTCAGGAGAATTGGGGATACTCCGGTCATAATAATATCTGCTATGGGACAGGTGGATGAAAGGATACGCGGGCTTCGTATGGGCGCGGATGATTACATATGCAAACCATTTCAGATAGGGGAGCTGCTTGCGAGAGTGGAAACCGTATTAAGGCGCACTCAGCGCATGGCAGAGCGTCTGGAAATAGAGGATGTAGCTATAGATCCTAAATCACGTACAGTGACAAAGGCAGGTGAGCAGGTAGAGCTCACAGTAAAGGAATTTGACCTGTTGTATGAGCTTATGAAGAATAAGAATGTTGCACTCAGCAGGCGCAGGCTTTATGAACTTGTATGGCAGGAGGAGTATACCGGGGAGACAAGGACACTGGACTCACATGTACAAAGACTAAGAAAAAAGCTTGACTGGAATGAAAAGATTGTCACAGTTTTCAGGATTGGCTATCGTCTGGAGGTTCGCGGATGAAATTTTTCTATAAAATGTTTCTTGGAATGACAGTGATACTGGCTGTTGCCCTTGGAATGATAGAATATGTGACTCTATCATACTCACTGGAGCATGCAGTGAAAAGGGAGCAGGACAGTGCACTTTCACAGCATCAGATGATAAAATACTCGATTGAAACTGTCATACTTAATATGAAGAGTGAAGATGTGGATAAGGAGCTTACAGATATGATGTCGCAGTCGGCAAAATCCATTGTTGGAGATGAAGGAGGAATGTATCTTGCTGATGATGATGGAAAAAGGATATATGCCAATTCATGTAATTATGAGCAAAAGGATATAAAGGTAAAGGATGGTACGCTTACATACAGTATAGTGTCAAAAGAGAATACTAAAGATACCGGTGAAAAGCAAAGCAGCAGATATATCCATGTCAAAAGTAGCTTTAAACTGAATGATAACAGGTATATTCTGATAACGGAAAGTGATATTACACCGGTTTTCGATGAGTCAAAGGAGCTTAGGTATAGATGCAGCGTGTACTACATTGTTATACTTGCTGTTGGTATGATGGTCATATTGATACTTTCCTGGATGATTACAAAGCCTCTTGCCGGATTAACAGCCACCACCAAAAAATTTGCAGATGGTGATTACACAGCAAGAAGTGATGTAAAGACAAAGGATGAAGTAGGTGAGCTTGCGAGGGCTTTCAACGAGCTTGCGAAAAACCTTGAAAGCAAAGTTTATGAACTTCAGATGGCGGCAAAGAAGCAGGAGGATTTTACTGCAAACTTCGCACATGAGCTCAAAACCCCAATGACATCAATTATAGGATATGCCGATACCCTGTATCAGAAAAAACTGTCTGAGGATGAGGTGCACAGTGCTGCCGGAGTCATACTGAATGAGGGCATGAGGCTTGAAGCATTATCATTTAAGCTGCTGGAGCTTATCACTCTTGATAAAAATGATTTCAGGCTTGAAGAAACAAGAATATCTGAGATTATAGCAGATTGTGTGGAAACCGCACATGAAGCGGCAAGAAAGCATAATACAGAGATTGTGTACAGTGCGGATGAGGCATGGGTGTGGCTGGAATATGATCTGTTTAAGACCATGCTTCTTAATCTGATAGACAATGCAGTGAAATCAGGAGGCAGCAAGGTAGATGTATCAGGCAGACTTATTTCGCACAGTATTTATCGTATTGCAGTTTCGGACAATGGAAGAGGAATACCGCCTGAAGATATAGAGCGCATTACAGAGGCTTTTTATATGGTTGACAAGTCACGATCAAGAAGTGAGCATGGAGCAGGGCTTGGGCTTGCACTTGTATCAAGGATTGCTAAGCTGCATCATATAAAAATCCATTATGAGAGTGAGTCAGGTAAAGGAACCAAGGTGTATTTTGACATGAAAGCGGAGGCATTGGATGAGAAGTAAGCATTTATCAGTGCGCAAATGTATTGATAAAAAACCGGATAAAATCAAGGGAATAGTGTGTATATGCATTATTCTGGCAGTTGTATGTGCGGGAAATATGATACCGAATTATCTGATTTCACTTAAAGCAGCAAAAATTGCCAAAACGAGTACTACAATAAGCAACGCAGATATAAGCCCATACAGCCATTCTATTTCAGCTGAAGAGAGGCTTACTAAGATGATGTCTCTGATGCAGGATAATGTAAATGAGCTGTGGAATGGGAAATATAGTGAGAAAAGGGAACCGTTGGATACTGAGATTCCGGTGGGACAGGCTTATACGGCTATTAAGACTTTTCTGAAGGGTGCCTGTGAGCTGCAGAAGCAGTCAGGTATTATGCAGATGCTCGGTGAAGACGATATAGTTATGCTCCAAAGCCTTGAAAGTAACTATTCAAAGGATACAGACAGCGAAACAGAACAGACATATGAAGCAGCTCCTTGGCAATATGGTGCAGCAGTTGCTTTGGATGATAGCTTTGACAACACAATATCAGATTATTTTGTAACATCGGATATAAGCAAGGAATTATCGGCGTGGATATTTATAATATCATTTGAAGATACGAGAATGCTGGCTGCTGTTGATGCGGTGCTTGGAGTACCGTTTTATATTACATATTATTGTGCAGATGTGGATAGTCCTAAGGCACAGGCTGCAGTGATGAGAGATTTATATGCAAAGACATATGGCAGTGATTATTCTATGGGTTATCCAAAAGAGTCTGAATCAAAAATAGATTCTTCCTTTGAGACAAATATAATAGAGAATTTTTATTATGGGAATAATTATACGCAAGGGGATGATGAATATACCGGTTTTGAACCTTATGTATACTCTTGTTCATCGGACAAGCTGCAGATGGAATATCAGGTTATTACAAGAATCCAAAGATTTGAAAAAAAGGGAAGCAAGTGTCATCATATAATTCGCGTATTAATATATGTTTGTACTAACCAGACTAAAAAGCTCTCTGTGCAATGCACGGGAGCTTTTTAAATTGCATGCAAGCATCAATGATACCTTTTGACCCTCATTTCATAATAATTATAACAGTATCATTTAGTGCATGATTTGTACAATTTATTACATTGCTCTTTACAAGGGTTTTGTTATATCTTAGATGTAGCAACGCAGTTATTGTTCTTGGTTTTATATATTAATAATTGGAAAGTGAGGAAAAATATGAACGCTGATATGAAATGGCTTGATAATCCGGAAGTGTTTAAGGTAAATCAATTGGAACCACATAGTGATCATTGCTATTATCTGGATTATTCGGACATGAAAAAAGAAAAAAATCCATTATTACAGTCATTAAATGGTCAATGGGAGTTCGCTTACAGCAAAAATGTGATGGAAAGACCGGTTGATTTTTATAAGGAAACATTTGATGCATCAGGATTCGATAAAATTATGGTTCCGGGACATATTGAACTGGCTGGATATGATAAAATACGTTACATCAACACTATGTATCCGTGGGAAGGAAAAGAGTACCACAGAGGAGCATATAGTATGGAGGCAACAGGAGCAGAAGAAGGAATGTTCTCAGAAGCACAGTACAATCCGGTAGGCTCTTATATCAAATACTTTGATTTGGATAAGAACATGTGTGGAAAAAGAATCCATATATGCTTCGAAGGTGTAGAAGAAGCTATGTATCTGTGGCTTAATGGTCAGTTTATAGGTTATGCAGAGGACAGCTTCACACCTTCTGAGTTTGAACTGACACCATATATTAAGGAAAAGGGAAATGTTCTGGCAGTGCAGGTACATAAGATGAGCACGGCGGCATTTTTAGAGGATCAGGACTTTTTCAGATTTTTTGGAATTTTCAGAAATGTTACTTTGAAGGCAATTCCGGATGTTCATCTGGAGGATGTATGGTTCAAACCTGTGTTAAATCAAGATAATGAAAGCGGAAGCGTATCTGTCAGCATGAAGGTATCTGCTACTGACAGTCAGAATGTAACTGCTGGCTTTATTTTAAAGGACAGAGAAGAAAATATATTAGTTGAGAAGTCATTACAGTTAAATAAAGAAAACAACCATTTGGAAGGCACGATTTGTGTTGACTTGGAAAGTGTCAGGCTGTGGGATAATCATAATCCATATTTATACCATGCTTATGTTGAGCTTAAAGCAGAGGATGGTTCACTGGCCGAGGTAATTCCTTATGATATCGGTTTCAGAAGAATAGAGATTATAGATAAAGTAGTCTATTTGAATGGAAAACGTCTTGTTATTACGGGAGTAAACCGTCATGAGTGGAATGCAAGAACAGGAAGATGCATTGGTATAGAAGACATGAAGGCAGATATATCATGTATGTTAAGAAACAATATTAATTCTGTGCGTACCTGTCACTATCCTGACCAGATACCATGGTACTATATGTGCGACGATGCAGGTATTTATGTGATGGCAGAAACAAATCTGGAGAGCCATGGCTCATTCCAAAAACTTGGGGCAATCGAACCGTCATGCAATGTACCGGGATCTATTCCACAGTGGAGAGATGCAGTGCTTGAGCGTGCAAAAAACAATTTTGAAACTTTTAAAAACCATACATCCATCCTTTTCTGGTCATTAGGAAATGAATCCTATGCAGGAGACGACATTGAGGCAATGAACGTTTATTTTGCCGAAAAGAAGGATGGAAGATTAGTTCATTATGAAAGCGCTTATTATAATAGGGCATATGAGGATACTATTTCTGATTTTTGAGACCAGAATGTATGCAAAACCGGAGGATGTAGAGGAATACTTGAATAACAGTCCGTAAAAAACCGTATATTTTATGCGAATTCATGCATGATATGGGAAATTCAATGGGTGGACTTGGATCTTATATGAAGCTGATTGACAAATACGATATGTATCATGGCGGATTTATATGGGATTTTATTGACCAGGCAATTATGGTAAAAGATTCCGTTACAGGAAAAGATGTTTTACGCTATGGCGGAGATTTTGATGATAAACCGGCAGACTATGAATTCTCAGCAAATGGAATTGTATTTGCTGACAGGAAAGAAAAACCGGCAATGCAGGAAGTGAGGTATTACTATGGCTTATACAGATAAATTAAGAGTGGTCTATGGTGACTATACATTAGGTGTACATGGTGAAGGCTTTGATTATATTTTCTCTTATGCACAGGGGGGACTGGAATCTATCGTTAAAAATGGATATGAGTGGCTGTATCGTTGCCCAAAGCCTACTTTCTGGAGAGCGTTGACAGATAATGACAGGGGAAGCAAGTTCCATATTAAAAGCGGAAGCTGGCTTTCGGCAGATATGTTTATTGACTGTAAGGGAATACAGGTGATCATGGATGGCAAGGAGCAAAAACCATATGCACCTGATAATAACATCTATGGCGGTGATGTTTATGCTGATGAAATTATTGTAAAATATACATACGAGACCATAACAACTCCGGCGACAACTGTTCTTGTGAGCTATAGCGTTGATGCGTCCGGAAAGATTCGCGTGGATGTACATTATAATGGAGTACAGGGGCTCCCTGAATTTCCTGTATTTGGAATGAGATTTATTATGCCAACATTGGCTGACAAATATTTATATAAGGGACTCTCCGGGGAAACATATCCTGACAGAAAAGCAGGTGCACAAGAAGGCGTCTATGAGATCAGTGATCTGAGTCTTACACAATATCTTGTTCCGCAGGAATGTGGTATGAGAATGGATACAGAGTGGCTTGAAATTACAAGACATACGTCTCTTGATAACAGCAGGACAGATAGCTCATCACAGACACTGCGTATTGAAAAGAATGATGAAAAATTTGCATTTTCTTGTCTGCCTTATACCGCATCTGAGATTGAAAACGCTCTTCACCATGAAGAACTGCCACCGGCAAGAAGAACTGTTTTATGCATATATGGCGCAGTAAGAGGTGTTGGAGGTATCGACAGCTGGGGAACTGATGTGGAAGAGGATTATCGTATCAGTGCGGAGACTGATAAGGATTATTCTTTTACAATCTGTTAGTCATTAATTAAAACGAAAAGTACAGTGAAAAAATTGGCATTATAATATTGCTGATGGAACAATATGATTTTGGTAAGAGTGGTTTAGGTTTTTGCTTAAGCCGGATAAAGCAGGAGCATTTGCTCCTGCTTTTGTCTTGTGCGCCTAGCGGCGCACGTTTCTAACGGGTTAAAGTCCCGAATCCGCCCGGTAGTGGGAAGGATATAGCCGAAAGCAAGGGTGTCCATCGTGAGATGGAATCTGAAGGAAGCTGGATGGTGAGGAATATACTAACTCACGGGCAAATCTCTGGTCTGACGAACAGAAATCTCATATGAGGTCATGCATGTGGGTAAGGC
>ENA-OQJG01000015-OQJG01000015.1-human-gut-metagenome-genome-assembly--contig:-NODE-15-length-28053-cov-3.162966_pt1 | contig 28053 bp, 27 predicted proteins | sample MGYA00242601_ERZ504767 | MGnify/ENA primary metagenome ERZ504767 (study PRJEB26092, sample SAMD00036362) | human gut metagenome | host: Homo sapiens | study: EMG produced TPA metagenomics assembly of... | reverse complement strand
TGTTGTTGGTGCTTTTGTTTTTGCAGCCATTGAAGCATATATAGTGACTGTTTTCTTTTTATAAATAGCTGTTAGTTGTTGTTTCCACCATCAACACTCTTTTTTATGGCATTTCCGGCATCATCTACGGCATCCTTTGCGCCGTCTATTACATCCTTGCCGGCATCACCTGCGCCGTCTATCACATCCTTACCGGCATCGCCCGCTCCGTCTATCACATCTTTTCCGGCATCGCCTGCTCCGTCTATCACATCCTTGCCGGCATTTCCGGCGCCATCTATGATATCCTTTCCGGCTTTACCGGCATCGTCGGCGGCAGAGCCACCTCTTTGTGTATTTTCAACCATTGAAGTGTCTGCCACATTACTATTGTTTCCACAGGCTGCAAAAGCGCTTGCAGCAGCGAGTATCAGGCAAAGTGCCAATAAATATTTCATTTTCTTCATTGTATCAGTCTCCTTTTGTTTTGGTAGATAGTATGGGCAATTTACTGTTAATTATGCATTATTCTGAAATTAATCAGCTTTTTAACTTGGGTTTTGTGATGAGTGCCGCGATATACGAAAAGATAAGTGCTGCCGACACTCCGACCGCACAAGCCTTAAAGCCGCCCTTAAACAATCCAATAAAACCCTCGCTGTCCACTGCCTCCTTCACACCCTTCCACAGTACATTGCCAAAGCCCAAAAGCGGTACGTTGGCACCGGCGCCTGCCCACTTTGAAAATGGCCCATATATGCCGACGGCGCCAAGAAGCGCTCCCGTGCACACGAGCATTACCATAATTCTGCCCGGCATGAGCTTTGTTTTTTCCATTAAAATCTGTACGATGGCGCAGATTATACCACCCACCACAAATGCTTTTACATAATCCATTATATCCTTACGCCTTTCTTCTATTTTTTGAACGTGCAGCCCCTCCCCCAAAAACGGCACGTTAACACTATTATATATGTGAAGCCATCAGCTTCAAATTGCAGCTTCAAGCACCACACCATGTGCAATTCCCGGTACTGACTCGCCCTCGTTGAAGCTGACAGGCGAAAGAAGTGCTCCTGTCGGCACAAATAGTATACGCTTCAATTCACCGCTTCTAAGCTTTGGCAGATAATATGCTGACAAAACAGTTGCCGAGCATGCACAGCCCGAACCACCTGAGCCTGTGTTCTGATTCGTTGCATCAAACATCTTCATGCCACAGTCCTCATGATTTTTGCTTATGTCCACGCCCTTTTGCCTGCACAGGTCAATCAGTATCTTCTGTCCGACGCTTCCAAGATCTCCTGTCACTATCCTATCGTAATAGGATGCCTCTCTTCCAAAATCACTCAGGTGATTTACTATCAGCTCACAGGCCGCAGGGGCCATTGCAGCGCCCATGTTCATGGCGTCCTTTATGCCATAATCCACCACAACTCCTGTCGTGATTCCCTCAATCTGCACCTTCTTTGATATACTATCTGCATTGTCACACCCGGCCTGTATCTCATTACCACCTGCTCCACTGCCCACAATAAATGCAGCACTTCCTGTGACAGTCCACGTCGCTGACACAGGTCTTTGATTGGCATACTGGTTAGGGAAGCGAAACTGCTTTTCGGCACTGCCGAAGTGACTCGATGTCACTGCCACCGCATGCCTTGCATACCCTGCTGCCACAAATGCCGCGGCAAGCGAGAGCGACTCCCCGCATGTGGAGCATGCTCCATACACTCCAAACCACGGAATACGGAAGTTTTCCATACCAAATGTTGTGGCCATAGACTGTCCGAGCAGATCTCCTGCAAATACATAGTCCATGTCGGACGCATCCAGATGTGCTTTTCCAAGGGCCATTGTGAGTGCATCGCGCTGCATGGAGCTTTCTGCCTTTTCCCACGTATTCTGCCCAAACCTGTCATCTTTGCCTACAATATCAAACAGACCACCAAGCGGTCCGTCCGCCTCCTTTGTGCCTACAACCGAACTGCTTTCCAATATAAAAGGAGCCTCCGTAAAACGGAGACTCCACTTTCCCAATTTTTGCTGCATACCGACTCTCCTTACTCTTAATCTCATCAAATCATTGATTTAATTAATGTCAGTATGCACAAACATATAAAATATATTCATTCAGATATAACAGCTCTACTTGCCATCATATGACACAACTGCGTCCACATCATACCTGCTAAGAAGCTTTCTGCCATTAAGACCTGCAAGCTCAATAAGGAAAAGCATCTTCACAACCTCTCCGCCAAGCTCCTCAACAAGCTCTGCTGCTGCCTGCATTGTGCCTCCTGTAGCGATAAGATCATCCACGAGAACCACCTTCTGACCGGGCTTTACAGAGTCCTTGTGCATCTCAATTGTTGCTGTGCCATACTCAAGGTCATATGTCTTTGATACAGTCTCACATGGCAGCTTGCCTGCTTTTCTCACCATAACAAACGGTTTATGAAGCGCATATGCTATCGGCATGCCAAAAACAAAGCCCCTTGATTCAGCTCCTGCTATCACATCAAAATCAAGTCCGTCAAGCTTCTTTATCATCTCGTCAATTGCAAGCTTTAATCCATCTGCATCCTGGATAACACTTGTCACATCGCGGAACATGATGCCCTTCTCCGGGAAATCCGGGATAGTTCTGATATAGTCCTTTACTGTTTTCATTGTATGTACCTTCCTTATGTGTATTTAATATGTATTTACATATATATTCGTAATGCATTTGTCCTTTTGTATGCATTACCATTTTACTCTCTTCGGACAGCATATGCAAATCATATTCACTAAAAACACTTCCTAAAATCACTTAACCTTATGATATCCGTCTATGCACTCCACGACATCCACTATCTCTATCGTGCCGGCATGTGAATCAGCCACAAAGCGTATATCAAAGCTGCCGTATCTCATGCCATAGATATAATCCTTGGCCTTGTTGTATGCTGCTCTTGGATCCTGTGCCAGAATATGCTCCACTGTAATGCGGGTGTCTTCATCCATACAGCTTTTGAGTGCCTCATCGCGCCAGATAACATGCACCGTATCCCATCTGTGCTCTGCGGCAAAGCCATCTGATGCCTCAGAATGTGAGTCTGCATATGCCAGATACGGCTTTATATCATATATTGGTGTTCCGTCAAGCATATCTACACCTGACACATGAATTATGGGGTCCTTGCTGCTTTTGTACTCAACCTTATCAAGCCTTACAGAGGACAGTCCCATGCCGTTTGGGCGAAACGGCGAACGTGTGGCAAAAACACCTCTCTTTTCCCGGCCTCCAAGCCTGGGTGGTGTGACGAGCGGTGTGAATTTCTCCACTTTGTTTTCGGAAAAGCCCCATATAATCCACAAATGCGAGAACTCCTCTATTCCGCGAAGCGCATCGGGATTTTGGTATTTTGGTTCAAATACTATCTGCCCTGCTGACCTCAGGTACGAGGCCGCTCTGACCTTGGAATGCCAAAATTTCTACTCCAAATCCGGTGTGCATAATCGCAACCGGCTCTATAGTCTTCTCATACATATCTCTATACCAGTATTTTATTCAGTATATCATCCTCCAGCACAAGCTTCTTTGCCGCGTCGCGGTACTCCTTCTCATGCAGATATGTGTGCCTGAACGGCTTCATGGATGGCGCCATATCTATCGCATCCAGAAAATCCTGCTTTCTCATGCCAAGAGTGGCCGCATAGTCGAAAAAGCCTGTCCTTTTAAGCACAGTGCACACCCTTACATATCTGTGGTTCTGCACCACACTCATGATATAGGTTGCTATGCCGACCTGTATGCCATGAAGCTGTGGATGCTCAAGAATTTTGTCAAGCGCATGTGAAATAAGATGCTCACTGCCGCTGGTCGGCGCACTGCTTCCCGCTATCTCGTTTGCTATGCCGCTCATGGCAAGCGAATCCACAAGCTCCTTTAGGAAAAGCTCATCCTTTATGCTCTCATAAGGTGTACGCACAAAGCTGTTGACCGCCTTTTTAGCAACCATCACGGCGAAGTCGTTGACCACGCCTGCACCATGTGCTTCCTCAAAAATCCAGTCATAGAGTGCTGTAATCTTTGACACCATATCCCCGATGCCTGAATATATAAACTTCTCCGGTGCTGTGCGGATGACCTGTGTGTCAACTATGATACCATGCGCAAGCTTTGCAGGAACCGACGTACGCTTGCCGTGGACCAAAAGTGATGCACTGGCGCTAGAAAAACCATCGCTTGAGCTTGAGGTCGGCACACTGATAAATGGCATATTTCTTAGAAAAGCTGCATATTTTCCTGCATCTATTACCTTTCCGCCGCCAACTGACACGACTGCCTTTGCCTTGTTTGGTATATCAAATGCAAGGGTGATGATATCGTCTATCTCAACTGTATCAAGCTCACTGTACTCAAGCACTGTGATACCGGCATCAGTAAGCGACTTCATTATAGTATCTCCAAACATATCTATGAGACCGTTTCCCATAAAAATGACTACGCTCGTCAGCTCCTCACTCTTTAAATACTCTCCGATTTTGTTTAATGTTCCATTTCCCACCTTGAGGATTGATGGAATAGATATTGCTTTTCCTGTCTGCATTTTCATTCTCCTCTTTTTATTTAATATGCCGGACTATCATTGCTTTGCATCAAAAATTGTCGCACTGTAGCCCTGTTTTTTCTTGCTGTCATACATGGCGGTGTCTGCCCTTCTGTAGAGCTGGTCAAACGTGATACAATCCATTCCGTCATAAAAGCATGCGCCCAGACTGAGCAGTATATGCTTTCCATTCATCTCTGCTATATCAATATGCTCTATGTTTGAAAAAAGCCTGTCAAAAAAAGCTTCTGCCCGCTCTTTATCAAGCATCCCCGGTATAAATACCGCAAACTCATCCCCGCCCAGGCGAAGAACGACATCATCATCACGACATGATTTGCGCAGAGTATCAGCAATTGCTATTATCACCTTGTCACCTACCGCATGTCCATAGGTGTCGTTTATTGACTTAAACTTGTCACAATCCAAAAGACAAAGCAGACCGCACTGTTTGCGGACGAGATACTCTGTTATCTTATTCTCTCCACTTCCGCGGTTGCGTATACCTGTCATCAAATCAATCTGTGCCAGATACATAAGCCTGTTTTCACGTCGCTTTTCCTCATCAATATTCTCCACGCAGTAAAGCACATGCCACAGCCTGCCATCTGCATCATAGTCTACAGGAATAAACCTTTCACGGCACCAGCCTGATACCTTTCCGATAAACTCGTGCACTATGGTATTTTTTCCACAAAGTCTGTCCCCTACAGTACTGATATCCACAAATTCAAGTGTCTCTTTGCGCTGTGCCTTAGTACAGAACTCATTCATCACACTGTTTATATGCCCCGGGAAATCCTCATCTATCCTATACTCTCCCTCTTTCTGTGGCTTCACGCCCAAAAAGTGTGTAACCTCATCCAAAGTCTTTACTATATGGTATCTGCGTGTCTGCACATTTACCAGTGCCATGGATATATAGATGCTTGAAAGCGATGAATAGCTGCTAAGCTTCGCTTCCTTATTCGACTTTGTGAAGGAATTGCGCAGCTTAAGCAATGATATGAGCAGGGTTCCTATCATATCCAGGAATGTGGTCAGTCCGAGAGTATCACTTTCCGGTGGATTATCCACACCGAAAAAGCCCTTTATCTCATCCTTGTAACGGATTGGACATACCACCAGGTTTTTTACATTTTGCGCCTTTAACAGATTATAGGATTCCCTGCGCTCGTCCTTTATCTGCTCTATATCTGTGATAATTACATTCCTGTCCTTGTCAAAGGCCTGATACCACCAGCCTATTATGTCCATATCGACATTCTGCAGTTCATGTATCTCCGGCACTATTCCATCCGCACACCACTCATATGTATTGTTGGTAACATGCTTCTCATCACAATCCTCAAATATATATATGCGGTCAGAACCGATGTGTTTTCCGAAAAATCTGATAAACTCATTAATCTGCTCATCCGGTGTATCATAGTTGAGTGCAGATCTGAGTGCCTTATTTATAACAAGCTCGTATTTTATGATTGTCTTCATACCTGCTGCATCCTCGTATTGTTACTTGTATATTACTCGTATTATTCAAAACCACCACACACATTCGCAAAACTGCACGATGTCCGCGCTTAACAACATTATACCAAATTTTTTCAAAAATGCACATAAATCATGGTATTCTTACCATTATTTTTTTCTCTTTATTTTCAATCATCGTAAGTACAGGAATGTGCTTCTTTCTGAGTGCACGTATAACCGGATATGTCTCAAATGCGTTTCCTTCCACATACACTGCCTCCGGTCTGTACTTCAAAATACACTTCACCTGCTCCTTTACATATGCCTTCCACTGCGGCTTCTCCATCAGCACCTCTGCATATGCTGTCTCACTGTCAAGCTCTGTTAATTCAAGCTGCACAACAGGCATTGCATCAACATGACAGATATGCACACCCTTTATGCCTCGTGCTTTTGCAACATTTATAAGCAGCTCGTCGGTCTCACTGTCACATGCCTTCGCTGTAGTATCTCCTTTACCGCCATACCATACTATCACAGAGCTGTCTTTATGGAGAGAAAGCGCCTTTTCGCATGCCTTTACAGCTTCATCCTGCTCCTTAACAGTCATGATAAAGCCTCCCTTGTGACAGAATATCGCACTGGAAATTCCTGTAGCATTTACCAGCTCCTCACCTTCAAGCCCCAGCCACTCTGCCGGAAAAGAACACTTGTAATTCATCGAGTATTCTCTTTTCTGTGGCTGTATACAAAAGCCACCTCTGTTTGACGGAAAAATAACAAACGCAATATCCGTCTCACTCAGAGCCTTCTGACACGGTATAAACTCAGGAAGCACCAGTATCCTGCTTGCCGGATCGTGCTTTGCAAGCACCTCCTCCACTCTCTTATCGGCTCTCTCATTGCCACGGTATCTCTCAAATTTGTTTTCCAGTATCATGCCTGCTACGCTTACCGCCTGAAAGAAAGCCTCATCGCTGCCACCCTCATAATCCCATGACGGGTTGAAATTGCCTATAAGCGTTGCAAGCTCGTTTTTCTCTCCTGTGTTGTCATTGTTGTCGAGAGGCTGGACAAATGACTCATCGAATTTTACCGCAAGCTCCTCACCTAGAATATCCGCTCCAACAGCCTCCCACAGCAGGCCAAATGCCGCATACGGCACACCGTTTTCCCTGATTCTGCTGTCCTTCTGATGATGGTCAAACTCACCACGCCCTATATCAAAAACTATTCCCGTGAAATCATCAGGCACACTGTTGCCCCTTGTTATATTGATCTCAGGGTTTATATACAAAAGCAGGGCTGATGAGAACACATCATCTGCATGAAATTTGCCACCATGTGTGAAGGCACAGGCTTCCTTTTGTTTTATCTGCTCTATTAATCTGCTCATTTTATAACCTCATATGTATTCTTTTACGTTGTGATACCTTATAACTCTTTAATCATAATTGTAATATTCCAAATGTCAATATAGTTGATGCTAAAACATCCGTTGACAGAATGTCTTTTCTGTATTACTGTATATAATACAAATAATACATTTATATCACTTACAAGTTTTGTCAGATTACAGCCTGCTCATAAAAATCGATACATTTCAAACAGGCTATGACCTATAAACAGTAAGATACAGGAGGTTCACATGATAATAGAACTCGACATGTCAAGCAGCACCCCGATATACGTACAGCTTAGAAACCAGATTGTAAAGGGAATAGGCAAAGGTGAGCTAAAGACCGGCGAAAAGCTTCCAACCGTGCGTCAGCTTGCAAGCGATGCCGGTGTAAACACAATGACGGTCAATAAAGCCTATCAGATTTTGAAAAATGAGGGATTTATCCGTACAGACAGACGGCTCGGCGCTTTTGTGTCCGAATCCATCGCAGATGATACAGATTTCACTGAAAAGCTGGAATCAGAGCTTGAGCTTTTAAGTGCTGAGGCCTGTCTCACCGGAATGAGCCGTGAGGAATTTTTATCAATGTGTGATAAAATGTATTCACAAATGAAACCATGTACCGCTTAGCAGAGGAGGCAGACTATGGAAATTATCATGTTTATTATCTTTATAGTTGCAAACCTTTTTATCATACTATGTATGCAATTTGCGTACACACACGCCTATAAATATGAAAATGGCATGTATCTCAATGTACATATTCCATCATCTCACAAAGAAGATGCCGAAGTAACCGAAATCGTCACCACCGGAAAACGCAAAATGAAACACTTTCAAATTGCCAATGTGATTATCTCCATTGCGATATGCTTTATTGTTTTTTTTAACATTGCCGTTTTTGTTCTGATATATATTATCTGGATGTTTGCATATATCTTTGGAATTATTCATATTCCAAACAGCTCCCACCGGAAAATGTATGCTCTGAAAATACAAAACGGATGGATAATAGAAACCCAACGTAAAAAGGTTTATATCGACACCCGCGTTTCAGCAGAAGCCGGTGCCACGACAGTCAGCTATAAATGGCACGCACTCTTTTTAATTACTGAGCTTGCAGCATATATACCATACTTTATGCTTGGTGACACCCATTACAATATCCTTATGATTTCGCTGTTTTTGTGCTCTGTTTTAATATCCACACTTTCGCTGGTATTTCATGCTTTTATAAACAAAAGCGAGCGCCACGTATACAGCATGGATTCAAAGCTCAACCTTATTGTCAACAATACTATGAAAAAATATAAAAGCATCGCAATGCTTCTCCTAAGCGGACTAAACGCTGTCGCATGGATTTATGTAGCATTATACACAGGTATCACCGGAATACTTCCGGCATCATCATATTATGTGTATATTTTCATTCAGTTAATAGCCGTTTTGGGATTTATTGTTCCAATTTATATGGGCTTAAACAGAAAGAAGGAACTGCTGTCTGCCAACACCTCACCAATAGATGTGGACGATGATGAATACTGGAAAACCGGCTACTACTATAATCCCGACGACAAACATATTCTCATTGAAAACCGCATGCAGTCCGGCAATTACACGTTTAATTATGCTAAAAAAGGCGCGTGGATTTTCACAGGAATCACCTGTGCAATAACAGCCGGCTGTATCATCCTGGTGTTTGTCTGCATGCTTCCTTTGATTAATATACAGGAAAAAATCACTCTGACAAACAATAACCTTACTATTTCTGCCGGTGGCTATACAAGCGAGATTGATGTAAATGACATCACAGAGCTTAAGCTTATGGACGAGCTGCCGGATGACAGTTTCCTGCGTACAAACGGAGCCTCTACCGACAGCTACGATATCGGCAGGTATGAAGGACGTACCCTTGGAAAATGCAGCCTGTATGTATTCGACGGATACTCTCCTATTCTCATGATAAAATCGGATGATACACTGGTGTTTGTTAATTCTAAGGAAGATGGGGAGATAGAGAAATTATACGTTGAGTTAAGTCAATAAATTGTCATTTCACGATTAAACATTTGTTCTTTCTATGTTATACTGTAACCGTATAATTAAAAAGAAGGCAGGCAAAATCTATGAAAACACGACAAGAAGCATTAGACTACGGCTTATCATTTCCAAATACATATCAGGAAGCACCATTCCACGACCCAAACTGGCAGCTAGTCCGCGTAAAGGACAGCAAAAAGGTTTTCCTGTGGACCTACGAGCGCAATGGTTTTATCAACTTAAATGTCAAGGTATCTCCTGCCTGGCGAGACTTCTGGAGGGATGCCTTCCCATCGGTCATCCCCGGCTGGCACCAGAACAAGGACAACTGGAATACCATCATTCTCGATGGCAGCATACCGGATGATGCTATAAAAAACATGATTGCAGACAGCTATGACCTTGTCACCTATAATCCGACCCGGCTCATATATGAGGCTGTAAAAAGAATCCCAAAGGGTTGTGTTGCCACATATGCACAGGTTGCTGAGCTTGCAGGCAATAAAAAAATGTGCCGGGCTGTCGGCAATGCCCTGCACAAGAATCCCAATCCTGATGAAATTCCATGCTACAGAGTGGTAAATGCAAAGGGTGAGCTGTCAGGGGCATTTGCCTTCGGCGGAGCCGGTGAACAGGCTAAGCGTCTAAGAGCAGATGGCATTGAGGTCATAGACGGCAGGGTTGACCTTGATAAATATGGAATACGGATTGTAGATGATGTTATATATACAAAAACAACAGTGGAACCACTTACTTAAATAATGGTTCCACTGTTATTTTGACAGTTTAGTGTTGTACAGGTGTAAGCTTACCTTTCTCCATTTCAAAAACTTCATCACATAACACTTCTATATCTTCTTTATTATGGCTTGCAATTATAATCATTGTTCCTTCTTCTCGTAAGTTAATAAAGAGTTTTCTCATTTCCATAACTCCATCGTTATCCAAACCGTTCATTGGTTCATCCAAAATTAAAATTTCTGGTTTTTCCATAATTGCCTGTGCTATTCCCAGTCTTTGTTTCATTCCCATAGAATATTTACCAACATGTAATTTACTGTATGGATCAAGTCTTACGCTCTTTAACGTTTGTATAATTTCTTCTTTCCCTATTTTATTTTTAATCATAGATAAAAACTGTAAATTCTTATATGCACTATAGTTTTCCAAAAATCCCGGTTCTTCTATAATTCCTGCTAAATTTTCCGGCAAATCAATATCTGTACCTAATTTTTTATTATCTATTATTATTTCACCTGAAGTAGGTACAACCAATCCACATATACATTTCATTAACATAGATTTTCCTGAACCATTTCTACCAATGATTCCGTAAATATGTCCTCTATCGAAATTCACATTTATCTTATCTAATACCTTCGTCTCTCCAAAACATTTTGTCAGATTCTTTATCTGTATCAGCTTCTCCATGTTTATACCTCCCGTATCATTACTCCGACATCCTTTTTTTCGATTACTTTTATAATCCATACACTTAAAATAATAATCGCTGTCATATAAACAACCATCACATAAGTAAATGTAGGATATTGTGTCAATTTTCCCACATCTAATTTATTTAATGTTGTCCACGAGACTGGCGAAAACCACTGTGCCATTTCATTTCCTGAAACTGCCGCACTCAAGATAACCAAAAATCCTGAAGCTACTATTCCAACAACTTTTGACTTTGAAATAACATTGCACCCATATATAATTAAGCCTAAAATTCCTCCGCACAAAACAGATAATAACCAAGTGAAGAACATCGCTTGAGTAGGTGTAAAATATGTTAAAATATAAGTACTTATTGTTACTGCAGTCCCTTTTACCAACGGAACATTTGAAAAAGCCAATGTACCTAATACCTTTCCCCAGTCATTCATGTACTCTATGTTTCTTATATTTAGCACAATCGTCATAGCTGCTATTAAAGAAAAATACATTGCTGATGTCATAAAAATATAAATAATTTGACCAATGCTCCATAATTTTCTCTTACATCTCATTAATATATATATCTGATTCTTATCTATAAAAGGAGCGTCACAATATATAAATATCAACGGCAACATAAAAAGGATTCGTATATAGCGATCTGTATACAAAAATGGATATAGCCAAGGTGAGCTTTTCATCCCCATAGCCAATGCATTTGTTGAAATCTCCTTTGTATAACATTGAACAAATATCATAGTTAATATCACTAATATCCAAATCCGATAATTTGTTCTCCATTTTCTAATATTTTGTATTGCAACAATCAAAGAAATTTTAACTGATTTCATTCCCTAACCTCCTTTTACCCGTTTTTGCGAAAAATCAAACCCTGGCCTAATATAAGTACTGTAAATATGAATATCGTATACAAATAGCTATACGTTGCATTTTTCCCCAATACATTACTTGCTTTCGCCAACAGATACATATTAAAATATGGCGGTAAAAGACCCGTTATCTCTTCTAATAAATAACTAAAAATGAGCGGTGAACATATTGCAACAAAACTATTAGGAATATATGATGAAATCATTAATCCACTCATTACCCAAACTGCCATTGATGCTGCATAAATACTGACGATACAACATACATATAAAAATGACTTTTGATATAGAAAAATGCCATATGGCATATTCTCATCTAAACCCATTCCGTTTATTCCGCTATAATCGAATCCCATACCAATTAATAGACCTATGAAAATCAAAATTCCCAAGAAAACTACCAGAAAAGAAATTGATACGCACACCACGATTTTGGATATAATATAATTTCTTCTTCCCGTTCGAATGACTATATTTTTTATATATTGATGTTTCCAATCGTCATAAAAACCTGTCACACAAGGCAGCGCCGAAAAAATAATTATCAATTTTTTGAAAACGCTCAACCCAATTAAAATATCCAATATGTAATATATATCTACACTGCCATGTATATATTTTTCTGTACTTATATAACACAAAAGCACAACTCCTAATATTGATAAATACATTTTAGGTGAACTGAATATTCTTTTGTAATCTGCTTTCAATTGTTGTAGAATCAATATGTACCTCCTATCTGAATTTCCATTCCGGTTTGAGCGTCAAAAATTATTGGAAAAATACTGCTGTCTCCTATCAGACCATTGTCTTCCTTATCTGTCGAATGTTCAATATTTTGCCTTGCCATACATACAAACATAGGTTTTAACTCATACTCCCCTTTTTCAACATTTTTTAATACCGGAACATACTCTAAATTAATTTTTTCGATTTCAACTTTATCAGTAATCATAATATTTCTGAACTTTTGTTGGATATTTTCCAAAACTGTTTGTGTGGTCAATATTTCATCTGAAAGTTCATTTTCTGTTTCGAGTTCATATATATTAAGTGCATGAAAAGCTATGAGTCCTTGTTTTCCCACAATTCCCACAATCCTTTCTCCTGCAGCCGGTCCACTTCTATATCCAACTTCCGTTATCGGCAGCGTATCTATTGTGCCTTTAAAGACTATGGCATACGCCGCATCTTCCTTTGTCCACTGATGAGGTGCATTTCCATTTGGATCAGTTTGTGAATAATCAGTATTTTCTTCCAACTTCTCATATGTCAGAGAATACACTCTGGGTTTAGAAACTTCTACACCAATTTCATCCAGAATACTTTTCACCTGTTCAATAGCCGCTTCTTTATCAATACCTGAAATCTCTGTTTCAGGAAATTTTTCTGTAGTTTCATCTGTAAGATATGGCATGGTTCCATATAAATATCCTAAATATGAGTACTCTAATTCTGTTTTCGTATTATATTGTAAATTGCCGTTCTGTATAACAATCGAACTTCCGTCATCCCAATATATATAATTATCATTCAAATTATCATTATGCATATTAGGCATGGTTTTATTTTCAGAAATATTTCTTCCATTTCCAAAAACATTACTCACTTTGTCTACATCCCAGCTTTTTAAAATCACATTATTATCATGCCAATCCGCATCAGATTTTATGTCTGTTTGGGCATTCACAAATAATCCCTCATCCAATTTGCCTTCAATATGCGAAGCATTTTCATCAATATTAATCTGGTTACTATCTGTTTCTTTTTTTCTTCCAATGATACTTTTCCGTCCGGATAACATCCGGTTACCCCCAAACATACCATCAATGCTATACTACTTAACATCCCAATTTTTCTTATTTCTTTTTCACTAATCATCTTCTCCTTTTCTTTGTTTGCGATTTACTTAATCTAATTTCATTTTCTTTGTTTTAGACATTATTTCAACCCATTTTGCACCAAACGACATTTTCAGTCCATTTTTGGTCGATTTTCGTCTTTTCATACGCATTTTTTGCATTTGGAAATTCTATATGATAAGATGTATGTAAATATACATTCATTAGAAAGCCAGGTGCAAAAATGCGTATTTTAATTTGTGATGACGATACTCTGATAATAGAACAATTACAGAAATATATTGAATCCTACTTTGAATCAAACCATTTAAAAATGTCCCGAATTAGTTTCCTTTACCAGTGGTGAATCTTTATTGGCTGATAAAAACGAAAAAGATATTGTTTTTCTGGATATTGAAATGCCCGGTATGAATGGGATTTTCGTAGGAAATGAATTAAAAAAAGCAAATAAAAATGTCATAATTTTTGTTGTTACCTCTTATTCCGAATATTTGGATGAGGCAATGCGTTTTCATGTATTCCGCTATCTTTCAAAGCCTTTGGACAAACAGCGTTTTTTCCGAAATATGAAAGATGCCTTAACATATTACAATTCCATTACTACCAAAATTCCTGTTGAAACTAAACAGGGGGTGTATTCGTTTCCCGCTTCTCAAATCATTGCCATAGAAGCACAGGGACGAAAAGTAATTGTACATACTGCCCGGCAGGATTTTGACTCCATTCATAATATGGACTACTGGCTGGAACAGCTCCCAAAAAACAGCTTTTTCCAAACACACAGGAGCTTTATTGTTAATTTTGAACATATTGTGGATTTCGATCATTCCACCATACATTTATCGAATCAGCAGATTACCGCCTACCTGACACGCAGGAAATACAGTTCATTTAAAAATGCTTATCTACTATATCTGGAAAGTATGAGGTAAAAATAGATGGAACATATCATTTTACTTTTTTTTAGCTTTTTTACAGAAGCGGTTATATTATGGCAATACGCCTCCAGCCTTTTTACCTCTTCTTATAGCAATAAAATAAAACTGGCACTATTGAGTGCTTTTTATGCTATATTGTTTCTTATTTCCCTGCTAGGACAAACAAGGCTTAATACCATCAGTTTTTTTGTGATTAACACTATTTTTCTTTATATGTTGTTTAAGCTCAAGTTGTTATTGGCACTATTCCATTCCGCCATACTTACAGCAATTATGGGACTATCTGAACTTGCAGTTTTCGGAATTGTATCAAGGTTTTTTCCGCATTTTGTCTTAGAAACAGATGCCGGAATTATTTTTTATACGGTTTTTAGCAAGATTTTATTTTTTGCAGTCATCTATTTATTAATTCATCTGCTCAAAGGAAAAAATATAAATCAGGAACAGTACGATCGCTCAGGACTTCTTTTAATGCTAATTCCGGTTTCGTCTGTTTTTATTATGTTTACTTTTCTTGCTATTGGTGAAACATCAGCCTTTGCCCAACCTGTTGATTTTATGGTAACAATCTGTGCTGTTTTTCTGCTGATGGTCAATCTGCTTGTATTCGGCATCTACCAATATAATCAGAAAAAATCACAGGAATATACCGATATGCAGTTGCTGCTCCAGAAAGAATCGGATTTTGCCCAATACTATGAAATGATACTTTCGCAAAATGAAAACCAAAGTATTCTGATCCATGATATAAAAAAACATCTTCAGTCTATCAAATTACTGAATGAAAAAAATGATTCTGATAAAATAAATGCTTATATACAACAGCTTATGGAATCTTCTGACTTAAAAGAAACCTCAAAAGTCTGCGATAATGAAATGCTGAATGCAATTCTCTGCCGCTATCAGCGGCAATGCAACGAGAAGCACATTGTTTTTCATACTGATATCAGAAGTGATACTGTTCAAAATATTTACCAGCACGATTTGACATCGTTATTCTGTAACTTATTGGATAATGCATTGGAATCAGCAGATAACATCCCTGATTCTTTTATTGAGCTTACCGTAGAAAAAAAGGAAAATTCACCTTTTATTATTATCATACTCATAAATTCCTGCCGAAGCACCCCTGTGTATGATCAGGATGGACTTCCTGTATCCCATAAAGCAAATAAGGGCAGACATGGCTTCGGAATCAAGAGTATTAAAAAAGTCGTGAAACAATATCACGGAAATTTGCAAATGTATTATGATAATGATTCCGGTACTTTCCATACAATCATAACCCTGAAACAATAAATGCTAAAAAAATTAGGCAATCACGAACTTTTTATGTGATTGCCTTTTTTGCGCATTTCTGTATGGACTGAACTTGTTTTGTACCTCTAATAGTGGAGCGAACTCCTGTAATCTTTAAAATGTTTGTTTTCTAAACACTCCCTGGCAACATTTAAAGTTTCCATTGACGTTTCCATTCTATATTTGCTAAACTAATACAATTTTCCTCAAGCAATAATAATTCCCTCCTTTTGTATATTTGAATAATACGGCAAGCTGTTTACCCAATTTTTAAAGTGTTTTTCATTTTTAATATTCACACTTATCGGCACACCATACTCAAGTTCAATATCATAAGCTGCATCAAATATTTCATCCTCTATCTGTATAATCCTATCATCCGTCAGCTCCGTCAAAACCATTATATCCATATCTGAATTATCTCCATAATCTCCTCTTGCATATGAACCATATAATATCATCTGCTTTAACGAATCACCCATAATGCTTTTTGTCTTATTTCTGAACTCACATAATATCCGGTTTCTATCACTCATATTATCACTTCCTAATTCTTATAAAACAATTGTAGCTATTCATTTTCGCACCATATTTCTGATAAATATATCTTAACATCAAACCCTATTAAATACAAGAAACAGTTGCATCCCCTTATATATGCAGTTTCCGAAACTGCGCCGGTGTCATCCCGGTAAGTTTCTTGAACATGACGATAAAATGGCTGGCATCTGAGTATCCCACATCAGATGCTATATCCTGCACCTTGCGCCTGCTGTTTATAAGCAGTAATTCCTTGGCTTTATTGATACGGTAGTTTGTCAGGTACTCATACACCGAGCAGTTCATAAACTCCGTAAAAACACGCGATAGATATTGCTGCGATACAAATACACGATCGGCAAGCTCCTTGGCGCTGATATCGTCCATGTAGCTTTCCTCTATAGCATCTATAACAGGCTTTATAAAACGTACATAGCTTTGATCATCATTATCGTGTGTGTGATTAGACTGGTCTGATAGCAAAAGCATGATGCCATAACAGTCGAGTGAGAGCATTTGCGTATCACTGGAGCGTTCCTTAAAGTCTTCTACAGCCCTGTTAATCGCTTCCGACACCTCCATCCCCTTATTCTCATCAATCAGCCGGTATTCCTTTTCATCAAACATTTCCCTGAAGGCTGCCGCCATTGTCCCTGTAAAAGTGGCAAACTCTGTTTTCCAGGGCAGGCTATTGCCGGATGAGATGTTTTTATTGTGATAGGAGTGTGGCACGTTTGGAGCAATGAGAATCCCCTGCCCCTTTTGCAGCTCAATCGTATGACTGTTTGACAAAATATTGTCTGAAACAGCCTGATTTCTGCTGTATACTGTCACCTCACCCACACCCTCCTTCGTCTGTAAATAATGGTACAGCGGATACCCCTCCGGGCGGGTAACGCTTTCCTGCTCCCAGTCATTACCGACAGAGTCGAATTGAAACGGTTCTCTTGCGAAATTGCTTCCAAAATAAATAGGCATGATTTCTCCTTTCAAAAACGGTTTAGTTTCAGAATGTTATATAATTTGGTTTATGATGTTATACTATTTTCCGTAAATCTATTATATGATTAGTGCATAAGGAAACACACTTATAGTTTAAGAATATCATAATATGATTAAAGGGTCAAAAGGTATCATCGATGCATGCTTGCATGCAATTCGATGTATACCTTAGTGACCCGCACTACACCGAGAAAGTAGCAATTTGCTGCGGGGACGCAGGAAATTAGCGGATTTCGAGGTGTAGTCAGATTACGGGAATGCGTAGCATGTAGTAATCTGATTAATCATAAATGAGGGGCAAAATACCTTTTGACCCTCATATCATAATATTGGGGTTAATACCATAACGGAGGAAAAAAATGCAGTCAAAATTCAAAAGAATCCTTTTCGGAGGAGATTACAATCCAAACCAGTGGCCTAAGGAGGTCTGGGAGCAGGACATGGCATACTTTAAGGATGCCCATATCAACAGTGCCACAATCAACGTTTTTTCATGGGCTAAAATACAGCCGTCTGAGAATGAGTATAATTTCACAGAGCTTGACGAGATAGTTGATATGCTCTCAAATGAAAACTACGACATCGTCATGGCAACATCCACAGCAGCACTGCCTGCATGGATGGTCAAGAAATATCCTGAGACGATGAGCACCGACTACGAGGGACGCCATCATAAATTTGGAGCCAGACACAATTTCTGTCCGAACTCCCTGGTGTATCAGAAGTACGCAAAGGCTCTTGCGACAGAGCTTGCCAAACGCTATAGCTGCAATAAAAATATTTCTGTATGGCACATCAATAATGAGTACGGCGGATACTGCTACTGTGACAACTGCCAGAAGCAGTTTCGTGTATGGCTCAAGGATAAGTACAAGACTCTTGATGCCGTAAATGATGCCTGGAACACAGAGTTCTGGGGACACACCTTCTATGACTGGGATGAGATAGTCGTACCTAACGAGCTCAGCGAGGAGGCCTGGGGTGGCATGACAAGCTTTGCCGGAATATCAACAGACTACAGACGTTTTTACTCTGACAGCATGCTGAACTGCTATAAGCTGGAGCGCGATGCAGTAAAAGCTATCATTCCCGATGCACTTGTCACAACAAACCTGATGGGTACCTTCAAGGGGCTTGACTATTTCAAGTGGGCTAAGGAGATGGATATCGTTTCGTGGGATAATTATCCTGCATACGACACACCATGGAGCATGGTTGCGATGACTCACGACCTGATGCGAGGTCTTAAGGATGAGCCTTTCATGCTCATGGAGCAGACTCCAAGCCAGCAGAACTGGCAGCACTACAATTCATTGAAGCGTCCGGGACAGATGCGCGCACAGAGCTATCAGACCATAGCCCACGGTGCAGACACTATCCAGTTCTTCCAGCTCAGACGAAGCAAAGGTGGCTGCGAGAAATTCCACGGTGCTGTAATAGCACATGTCGGAACAAATGACACAAGAGTATTCAGAGAGACTGCACTGCTTGGAAGGGAGCTTGAAAGCTTCGGCACAAGGACACTTGGCACACGCAATAAGTCAGATGTGGGAATCATCTTTGACTGGGACAATTACTGGGCACTTGAGTACACAAGCGGACCTACCAGGGACCTTAAATATGTTGACCAGATTCACCACTATTATGAGTATTTTTACAACAAAAATATCTCTGTCGATATGATTCCGGTTGATGGTGATTTTTCAAAGTATAAGGTGATTGCCGCACCTGTTCTCTACATGGTAAAGGAAGGCATGAAGGAAAGGCTCGAGCAGTTTGTGAAAAACGGCGGTACTCTCATCACAACATTTATGAGTGGTATTGTGGACCAGTCTGACAACGTGCATCTGGGCGGATATCCCGGACCTCTTCGCGAGATGGCAGGTGTCTGGGTTGAGGAGATTGACGCGCTCGCACCGGAGCAGTCAAACACTGTAAGCTTTTCGGATGGAAAAGAATATAAATGCAATCTGCTGTGCGACCTGATGCACCCGGAAGGTGCAGAAGTACTCGCCACATATGAAAGCGATTTCTATGCAGGAATGCCTGCTGTCACAAAGAACATCTACGGAAAAGGCCATGTATACTATGTTGCCACACAGCTTGAGGCAGCCGGACTTGCAAGGGTGCTTGATGAAGCCACAAATGAAGTGTCTGTATCAGGTGTCATTGCTGAAGAGACAGGTCTTGAAATCACATGCCGCGAGAGCGAAAATACACGCTTCTACTTTGTGATGAATTTCACTGATGAAAAGCAGACTCTCCCTGCAAGCCTTGCAGGAATGGTTGACCTGATCACCGGAGAAGCAGCTAAAGAGGGCGATGTGATGAATAAGTGGGATGTGAAGATACTTCAGGAAGCGTTATAAGAGAGCCCTAATTATATAAATTTACATATATAGTAAAGCTACACAAAAGCCGCTGCATGCACGCTAGCGGCTTTTACCTCGTTTTTAAAAATTATTTCTTTACCATACATCTCTTCTTAAAGAAAGAAATTCCATAGCAAAGCACCTCATCATAATCCTCCTCAAGCTGCTTTGCATACATCTGATTCTCTATCTGATTTAAAGCTTCATCACACTTACACTCAAGCTTTTCAAGCTGTCTTGTGTATTTTGCTTCAAACACTGCTACTCTGCCATTTATCTGGTCCTTCACCACCACATCACTTCTGCCATCGCCATACTCCTTATTTGACTCCACCATATAGCCTGCTCCGGCAAAAATCCCTGCCAGAAATGCATGGTAAAAATCCTCTTTGTAATCATGATAGCTGATAGTTCTGCGTAAGAGTCTGTTTAATTCGCCTTGAAGCTCCTGTATATTACCTTTCCAGACAGCATCAAACAATGCGCTTCTGTTCCATTTTGGCGCACTTTCATCAAACCATCTGATGACCGTTGTCTCATATATTTCCCTGATTTCCTCGTTTGGTATTGTCAGAGCAGTAAACCTTTCAGGCAACGGATTTTCCAACTCGTCTGCCCGGACACTTGTCAGATATCCGGTCAGGTACAAAATGCTCCACAGGTTCTCTTCCGATGAATGAAGATAATCATATGTCAGATTTTCATCAACCTGCTGCACTATATATCCTCCGGAAAGAAGCGTCTCAAGCTTTTGAGTAATACTGCTTCCCGCATAATCGATAAATGATCTGATAATTGCATTATCACTAGTATTTTTCCAATAGCTAAGTGGTTTTGCATCAGGCTTACGCTGTAAATCAAGCACGTAATTCATCACATCCCACGGACAATAAACATCCACATCTCCAAAATGATATCCATCATACCATTTTCTTATATTTTCCGACTGATTTAAAATATGAGCATCCTTTAATATCTCATCCACCTCACTCTGAACAAACCCAAAATACTCGGTAAGCCGTGAGTCTGCAACAGAATCCGAAACAAAATTATTCGTTCCCGTAAAAATGCTTTCCTTCGCAATCTTAAGACAGCCTGTTACAACAGCAAATTTTAAGGCGCAATTATCCTTCAATGCCTGCATAAGCCCCTTCATCATGTCAAGCATCTGTCTGTAATAACCACCCGCATTTGCCTTTGCAATCGGTACATCATACTCATCAATAAGTAAAATGACCTGTCTGCCATAATACAAATTCATGAGCGTTGTAAGAAGCCGTAAGCTGTTCTTAAGCTCTGTCTGCGTTGCCTCTCCCGCTGCAATATTTCTAAATGTCTTTTTCTGGTATTCAGTAATCCTCTCATCATCAAGCACATACAAATGCTCATTAAAAAGCTCTGCGATAACAGAAGAAAGCATCGCACATGCACTTTCAAAATCCAGGCCATCTATCTGACGGAACGACACAAAGATCACAGGCCATTTATTCATCCATTCACCACACAGACTCTGATGCGACATAATATCAAGCCCCTCAAATAACACCTTCGAAGCTTTTCTTACATCAAAAAAACTCTCAAGCATACTCATAGCCAGTGTCTTTCCAAACCTGCGCGGTCTGGTAATCATAGTAACCTCCGTCCCGGGTGACTGTAAAAAGCTCATATATCAGATTGGTTTTATCAACATAATAATAATTATTCTGTCGTATTTCTGTGAAATTCGAGATTCCTACCGGAATGTTTAATGCCATAATATACGCACTCCTTCTGCCTGTTTTCTGATAAAATTATAGTAACATTAAACAACCCTAAATACAAGGAAAGTAACTGCATTTTTGTATGAGTCACAACCGAATAAATCCCGGGTTGTCCGTACACACCTTAGTGTGACAGACAACCCGGGATTTCAATTATTAAGTGTAACTATATTCTACTTGTAGAAAATATTTCCAAGCATAAGATCCTTCTTGAAGTTTCTGATGGTTGTATCATTGTCGATAAATACAGCCTCAATACCCATCATGGCTGCCCACTCGCCCATCTGCTCAGCAGTAAGGTCATATGTGAACGCTGTATGATGTGCTCCTCCTGCAAGTATCCATGCCTCTGCACCTGTGTAAAGGTCAGGCTGTGGTGTCCAGAAGTTTGTTGCTACAGGAAGCTTTGGCATAGGCTTCTCTGTCTTCTTGCAGTCAACTGTATTGATAATGAGACGGAAACGGTCACCCAAATCAACAAGTGATGTGGCGATACCGGTGCCCTCCTTTGATGTAAATACAAGTCTTGCCGGATCCTCTCTGTCACCCATTGTAAGTGGCTGGCACTTGATGCTTATAGGACCGTCTGCGATTGATGGACAAATCTCAAGCATATGAGCCTCGAGTATTCCCTCTTTGCCCTTCATGAGATTGTAGGTGTAGTCCTCGAGCATTGATGTACCCTTGGCATCCTTCTTTCCTGCTGTCATGATCTTCATGAGACGAACCATTGCTGCAACCTTCCAGTCTCCCTCAGCTCCAAAGCCATAGCCCTTTTCCATGAGACGCTGGATTGCAAGTCCCGGAAGCTGCTTTAATGCTCCAAGATCACCAAAATGTGTTACGATTGCCTGATAATTCTTCTCCTCAAGGAATCTCTCAAATCCAAGCTCAATCTGTGCCTGTACCGCTACATGCTTCTTGAACTCCTCAGGATCTCTGCCCTCAAGCAGGATATCGTATTTGTCATAGTACTCATCTACGAGTGCGTTTGTATCTGACTGTGAAACTGCTGCAACAGACTCTGCGATTTCATTTACAGGGTAGGCATCCACTTCCCAGCCAAACTTAATCTGAGCCTCTACCTTGTCACCCTCTGTAACAGCAACATTTCTCATATTGTCGGCTACACGCATTACACGGATGTGGCTGCTCTCTACCACACCGACTGCTACACGCTGCCATGATGCAATCTTTTCCTGTACTACAGGATCTGACCAGTGTCCCACAACGACCTTTCTCTCGATGCCCATACGTGTGACAATGTGTCCCCACTCTCTGTCACCGTGAGCTGCCTGATTCTCATTCATGAAGTCCATATCAATCGAATCGTATGGAATCTCCTCATTGTACTGTGTATGTAAATGAAGTAATGGCTTTCTAAGCTCCTTGAGTCCTAAAATCCATGACTTTGCAGGTGAAAATGTATGACACCATACGATAACACCGGCGCATTCATCATCTGTATTGGCCTCGTTGAAGGTCTTTCTGATGAGCTCATTTGTGATGAGTGTCGGCTTCCAAACCACCTCAAAAGGAAGCTTTCCTGACTCATTTAATTTGGCTACAATCTCCTTTGAATGTGCTGCAACATTTGCAAGGCACTCATCTCCGTACAGGTCCTGTGAGCCGGTGCAGAACCAGAATTTGTAATTTTTTACTGCTAACATAGTTCCTCTCCTTTATTTGTGTTTATTTATATTTCTCTCGTGGTTTTTATTTCAAATACATAATAATACCAATCATTAAAAATCAAAATAACGTATGCATCCATACCCTCATCTGATTAAGTCCGCGATTTCCCCACATATAATATGGTATAGCCCTTGCTATTACAGACTTTTGTCTCGGTGGTTCCTCAGAATACAACGCATCTGAGCCTTCAAGTCTCACTGCTGGAATATCTAAAAGAACCGCACCCTTTAACTTTCCCTCAGCTTCTGATTCAATACGCGCTTCATTAAGCCTTGACACATCTATCATCAGACTCTGCACATCATCATCATTGTCCACTCCTTCAAAAGCGTACACTACCGGACCTCTTTGCAAAGCTGCACAGCCTATATCCTCTCTTACCTTTGTATTGGCATATATTACACGGATATCCATATTGAAGCTGATTTCTATAACATCGTTGTCATGCCATTTATTTTTTATATAGATATAGCCATCCCTATAAGAATAGAACACATTTGCTTTTGTCTCACTATTCTCTTTTAACCTCATGCCATTGAGTGTCACCTCAAAGCTCTTCAGATATCCCGGAATATGTATTGCAACAGCAAATTCATCGCCTGTCTTCGGCGTAATGCTGTATGAAACATGTCCCTTCCACGGATATTCACTGACAACCTTTATATCTGCTTTTTTAAGCCGAGCCTCCTGACCGATGAAAAGATGTGAATAGATTACATCATCATCCTCATCCCACGCATATCTGCCCAGAGATGTAACCATACGCACAAGATTCGGAGGACAGCATGCACATGCATACCAGCCCGGTCTTTCAGGAATGACATGCTTATAGCCAAATATTTCACCTGATACTCCGGGATTTACCTCAAGCGGATTCACATAAAAAAATCTCTTTCCATCAAGCTGCATTCCACTTATAATTCCGTTGTATAATTCCCTCTCCATGACATCTGCGTATTTGCCGTTTTTGCTTATTTTAAGCATCTGCTTTGCAAAGAAAACAAGCCCTATCGATGCACAGGTCTCAGCGTATGCCATATCATTCGGCAGCTCATACTCCTTCGTAAAGGCCTCTCCCTCCACTGTTGAGCCTATACCTCCTGTTATATACATCTTCTTTTCTGTCATGTTATTCCACAGTCGCTCACAAGCAGCAAAAAGCTTTTCATCGTGCTCCGTTGCTGCCAAATCTGCCATGGCTGTATACATATAGACAGCACGCACACTGTGTCCTACCGCTTCTTCCTGTTCATAAATGGTAGCATGGCTCTGGTTATACTTTATATCCTTAGGAACCATTCCAAAATGATTCCAATCACGCTTTGCGGCTTCCTCAGCAAAAAAAGCAGGATTTTTCCCCCTCTCCTCAAGAAAATATCTCGCCTGCTTTTTGTAGGCCTCATTTCCTGTTGCATGATACATACGCATCAGACCTATTTCAACTTCCTGATGTCCCGGTATTCCGGGCAGCTTATCAGGACCGAATCTGTCTATTATGTGCCCTGCCATGCCTTCCATTACCTTAAGCAGCTTGTCCTTGCCTGTAGCATCATAATAGGCGACAGCAGCCTCCATCATATGGCCTGCACAGTACAGTTCATGACACTCAAGCAGATTCTGCCATCTGTGCTCAGGCTCTTTTATTGTGAAATATGTATTCAGATATCCATCCGGCTGCTGTGCTGCGGCGATAATATCTATAATGTCATCAGCTCTCTTTTCAAGCGCAGCATCAGGCTTTATTATCAGAGAATATGCCACTCCCTCAAGCCATTTTGCCACGTCACTGTCCTGAAAGACCATACCGTAAAACTCGCCCTGTGAAAGGCCTGCTGCAATCTTAAAATTCTCTATTGCATGACTTTTTTCCACTCCAGGCTGTCTGTCATTAAGCACGTCTTCCTGAAACGGAATGACAACATCTGTCACAAGCTCCTGCATATGTCCCCAAAACGGAACCTCTATTTTTATATTCTTTAAATCCATATTCTACTCTCTCCATATAAAATACTTCAACCATCAAAATTGACCAGCCAATATTTGCAAGCATCATAAAAAGCGATTTTTCTTTTAATTACATAACTATTCAGAACCACTTGAGGAACAGAAAAACCTGCTTTTTATTCCCCGTGATTCTGAATAGCTGTTTTAATATTATTTCGATAATCTAAGTGTAACAACACTGCATGCCGGAAGAGTAACCTTCACACCTGTCTGTGTATTTTCATATGCTGTGAAATCCTTCTCATCCACTACCTCAGGTGCTTCAAAGGTATTGTGTGCATCCATGGCACCTTCGATGTATCTGGCCTCACTTACACTGTATTTGTCACCCTCATTTGTGAGCATAATATCAACATCCTCTGACGACTCAAGAGAATTGTTTGTAAGTGTGACTGTGATCACTCCATCCTTATCCTCTGATACAGACTCAAAAACCTTCGGAAGCTCATTCTTTCCTGAACCAACAGTAGCTCCTCCTACAAGAGAGCTGTCCAAAAGAGCTGCGCCCTGATGATGTCTCATCATATGGAATACATAATATGTAGGTGTCTTTATCATCTTATCGCCGTCTGTGAGCATTACAGACTGAAGCACATTTATAAGCTGTGCAATACATGCCATCTTCACACGGTCGGAATGCTTGTTGAAAATGTTTAATGTCATACCTGCAACAAGTGCATCACGCATTGTGTTCTGCTGATATAAGAATCCCGGATTGGTACCAGGCTCCACATCTGACCAGATGCCCCACTCATCAACAATAAAACCTATATTCTTATCAGGATCATACTCATCCATTATAGCTCCATGACGATTGATGAGCTCCTCCATGAAATATCCTCTCTTAAGAGTCTGATAAAAAATATCCTCTGTAAAATCTGTCGCACTTCCCTTGATATTCCAGTCATCCTCTGTCTCCGGAAGTGTGTAATAATGAAGTGATAATCCATCCATCTGACCATGGAATCTAGGCTCACAATGATCGAAGCATGTAGCCATCACCTTCTTTGTCCACTCATAGTCATCCACATTTGGACCACAGCAGATTTTATTGATTGGCTGATTGCCTGCATAATTTCTGACATAAGTCTGGTATCTGCGGTATTCATCTGCATAATGCTCAGGACGCATGTTTCCACCACATCCCCAGTTCTCATTTCCCACACCGAAGTAGTCAATAGTCCATGGGTCTTCGTGTCCGTTTGCCTTACGCAAATCAGCCATAGGTGATACTCCGTTAAATGTGATGTACTCTACCCACTCACTCATCTCGCGCACTGTTCCGCTTCCTAAATTTCCGTTCACATATGTCTTACAGCCCAACTGTCTGCAAAGCTCAAAAAACTCATGTGTTCCGAAGCTGTTGTCCTCAACCACACCACCCCAGTGTGTGTTGATCATCTTTTTTCTCTTCTCCTTAGGACCGATACCATCCATCCAGTGATACTCATCTGCAAAGCAGCCACCCGGCCAGCGGAGCACAGGTATCTTCATTTCCTTTAATGCATCTACAACATCAGTACGCATGCCGTTTACGTTTGGTATATCTGAATTCTCCCCTACAAATAATCCCTCGTAGATACATCTTCCGAGATGCTCTGAAAAATGTCCATAAATTTCCGGAGCAATTGTACTCTTTTTATTCTCATTATTTACAATAATTTTTGCCATATTTTCTCCTTTATCCCTTATACATTATTTCTAAGTTATCCCTTAACAGCTCCTGCAGTCATACCATCAATGATATATTTCTGGAAAATTAAAAAGATAATAAATATCGGTAAAATACCAAACATCGAGCCTGCAATAAGTACATCATAATTGTTTCCGTTATGGTGTGAGAAGAGTGTTAAGTCCGATAGGAAGTGTAAACTTCTCTGCACCTTTAAGTACAAGCAATGGCCAAAGGATTGCATTCCATACACCCATCGCTGACAATATTCCCATAGAAGCAAAATGCCGGCTTTTGTGAGCGGAAGTATTATTTTTTGTAGCAATACCATACTCTGTGGCACCATCAATTCTTGCCGCATCCAAAAGATCCTTAGGCAGACCTGACAGATACTGCTTGAGAAAAATATGGTCGATGCCGAGCAGAGTCCCGTTATAATAACACCAACATATGAATCAATAAGTCCGATTGCAATAATCTCTTTGTAAAGAGGAAGCATAAGTATCTCAAACGGTACCATCATTGTTGCAATTACCAAAAAGAACAGGAAGTTCTTCAGCCTGTAATTGTACATTGTCAGTCCATAAGCTACAAAGTAGCAGATGAGAAGCGTAAGCACCACCGATACAATTGTAATAATAAGAGAGTTCTTATACCACATAAAATACTTCTGGCTGTCTGCATTGCCTGAAAACAGATAAGTATAATTATCAAAGCTCATCGTTGAGAAATCAAGATCAATTGAAAGACCTCTTCTGATAAGCTCCTTGCCCGGTCTAAACGATGCTAAAAGACCTGCAAAGACCGGAAATACTATTATCGCACAAAGTATTACGAAGAATCCTGTGCCTAAAACAACGCCAACCTTATGTCTTGGTGTGTCTTTGACAGAACGCACTTTTTTCTTTTTATCTGCCATTTTTTAGTCCTCCTCGCGTTTAAATGTTCCGTTACATACAAGCTGTACTATATTAATTGCAAGTGCTATAACCAAAAGCACCATACCAACCGCACATGCATAGCCCATGTTCGTTTTTCTCAATACCACGCTTATACAGATATCCTACAATGGTGAGTCCTATGTTCTTTGGCG
>ENA-OQJG01000014-OQJG01000014.1-human-gut-metagenome-genome-assembly--contig:-NODE-14-length-28111-cov-3.240066_pt1 | contig 28111 bp, 20 predicted proteins | sample MGYA00242601_ERZ504767 | MGnify/ENA primary metagenome ERZ504767 (study PRJEB26092, sample SAMD00036362) | human gut metagenome | host: Homo sapiens | study: EMG produced TPA metagenomics assembly of... | reverse complement strand
ATCTCATATCGATGAGGAGTCGATGGGAATGGAAGGTGGGAAGTCATGACTGCGGTGGCAGACGTCCAATCCAGTACACGACGCCGAAGGTGCGGTGGAAGCCGGCATCCATGAGGTCGGCGCGACGATCGACGCCGTCGAGCGGGAGGTGGGGCGTGGCGTTTCCACACGTTTCCCGCTCAACAGCGCGTTCATCTTCACGTTCGGCGCGCTGGGAGGCATGCTGTTCGGCTTCGACACCGGCATCATCTCCGGAGCCTCGCCGCTCATCGAATCCGATTTCGGCCTGTCCGTGGCTCAGACCGGGTTCATCACATCATCCGTGTTGATCGGTTCCTGCGCGGGAGCCCTGTCCATCGGCGCGCTGTCCGATCGTTTCGGCCGCAAGAAGCTGCTGATTCTGGCGGCGATACTGTTCCTGCTCGGTTCGGGCATGTGCGCGGGATCCACGGGATTCCTGATGATGGTCGTGGCCCGCATCATCCTCGGTCTCGCCGTCGGCGCGGCCTCCTCGCTGACTCCGGCATATCTTGCCGAGCTTGCGCCGAAGGAACGTCGTGGATCGCTGTCCACGCTATTCCAGCTGATGATCACTTTCGGCATCCTGCTGGCATACGCGTCCAATCTCGGCTTCCTCGGCCACAATATCGCCGGCATCCGCGATTGGCGGTGGATGCTGGGGTCGGCGCTCGTGCCGGCGGCCCTGCTGCTGATCGGCGGCCTGCTGCTGCCGGAATCGCCGCGATATCTGGTGAGTCGAGGCAAGGATCGTGAGGCGTTCAAAGTACTTACCCTTATTCGCAAGGACGTCGATCAGACGCAGGTGCAGCTCGAGCTCGACGAGATCAAGGCCGTCGCCGCGCAGAACACCAAGGGCGGTGTCCGCGAGCTGTTCCGTATCGCCCGTCCTGCGCTCGTCGCCGCGATCGGCATCATGCTGTTCCAGCAGCTCGTCGGCATCAACTCCGTGATCTATTTCCTGCCGCAGGTGTTCATCAAAGGCTTCGGATTCCCCGAAAACCATGCCATCTGGGTGTCGGTCGGCATTGGCGTGGTCAACTTCGTGGCCACTATCGCGGCCACGCTTATCATGGACAAATTCCCCCGCAAGAAGCTGCTGATCTTCGGATCGGTGACGATGACCATCGCCCTCGCGGTGCTGGCCGTGCTTAACTTCACCGGCGATGTGGCCACGCTGGCCGTGCCGACCATGGTGCTGATCGCCTGCTATATCCTCGGCTTCGCGCTGTCATGGGGTCCGATCGCATGGGTGCTCATCGGCGAGATCTTCCCGTTGAGCGTGCGCGGCATCGGCAGCTCCTTCGGTTCCGCTGCCAACTGGCTGGGCAATTTCGTGGTCTCCCAGTTCTTCCTCATGCTGCTGGCCATGTTCGGCAACAACGTCGGCGGCCCGTTCACCATCTTTGGCGTGTTCTCCGCGCTGTCCATCCCGTTCGTGCTGCGTTTCGTGCCTGAGACCAAGGGCAAGTCGCTCGAACAGATCGAAGAGGAAATGGTCCGCCGCTGATACGGCGTCGCGGCATCGACGGCCATTGAATGGGGCGGGCACTCCGGAGGAGTATTCACCCCATTCACGTTATTCAACAGCGTTCGTATGAGAAGCGGCGGATTCGATCAAGGCATTCCCGGCTTTCCTCAAGCCATGGCATGCCGATGACGAACACATGCCCCAACGTCTCATGGCGGCGCGGCTTCGGGTCGAACAATTCAAAATCGGCGCCTTTGCGCGACAAGGCGGCGGCCAACGCCAGATTGTCGGCTTCAAGGAAATCGTCGCCGCAGGTGATGATGAGCAAGGGTGGCAGATCGACGTTGAACGCCAGACCCTCAGCGGTGAGGAACTTCGGATCGGCGGCTTCGAGCCCCGCAAAGAAATCGACGCCCAACATCTGCTCAAGACCGATACGGCGGTTCGGGTCATACCCGACCGTCAGCTTGCGGCCCATGGTCTCCAACGACGCCGAACTGTACGCGCCGCACACCGGAGCGGCACCCGCGAATCGGATGCCGGACGGCTTGTCGACGCCAAACGCAGCCGCGGCTTCCGCATTGTTTCAATGGCCAAGGTCAGTAGCGTCAACGCGCCACCTGCGGAATCGCCGGTGAGGAACACCGCGTTCGGATTGACCGGATAATCGGCCATATGGGCTGCGATCCAACGCAATGCCGCCTGGATATCGGCCAATTGCCCACGCAAGTCGGTCTGCGGCGCCGGACGATAGTTCAATGAAAACACCGCGAAGCCCTGTTCCGCGAGATGCACGTTGAAATTCCGGTTCAGCTCCTTGTATCCGTAAGTGAATCCGCCGCCATGGATATCGATGTACACCGGCAGGGTGTGCCCACCGCGCAATACCGCGTCATGCGGCAGATACAGGTCGAGCAAATGGCCGCGGCACGCTCCCGCGGCCGTATCGTACCCGCCATCCGGCAGGTAGGCGAGGTCGGCGATTACATCGATGTCTTCCGGCGTGCTCCAGCGTTCGGAACGCGGCGTATCGATGGCGATCGCGCCAAATCGCATTCCCAGAATGCCCGGCAGCAGGTTCTCGGGAACCCCTTCGAGGTCGCCCGTGGTCTCCGTCCAACGTTCCGCGTTCCTGAGCATGTCCTCCGACAGGCCATATTCCGCAGCGAACTTCGCGCGGATGTGCTCCAAGTCCGTCATCCTTGCCGTCCTTTCCTCGACGTGCGTCGCCGATGCTTGTATCGATAGTTCGAGCTTGATTCCATTATCGTGCGATGTTCCGATGCGATGCTCCGATTCCGGCGAGCCAGGCTCCGATGACGGTTTTCGCAGCACCCGCAAACCAGTGGTATGTAACGGTATATATGTTGATTTTATTATGATTGCGACACGCCGAAAACGCATCTGTTGCATCGGCGTACGGTTCGTTTAAAATAAGTCGAGTTTGCGAATCCGAACAGGGGTTTCGGCCGGCGGCGGCATGCCGGTGACGGGACGCTCGACACACGACGGACGTGAATCGTGGCGGCAACGAATGGCCGCAACACCACAACCCAACAATAACCCAACAACAACCCAACCAAGACCCAAGCAAACAATTCGAAGGAACGCTACGTATGTATGTCGATCCGAAACGCAACCAGCAGGCGGGCAACCTTGCATGGATCCTGCCATACTGCAAACCCGACCTGCCGCGCGTGGCCGGCGCGGTCGTACTGTTCTGCGTGAACAACACCATGGCCCTCACCATCCCCCTGCTGTCCGGACTGATCGTGGACCGCGTCATCACCCAAGGCCATGTGGACGAACTGACCCGACTATGCGTCATGATGCTCGTCTTCACCATCGTGCGCGTGGCCTCGCGCTACGGCGTACCAGATGTGGATGGAACGTTTCGGCAAAACTCCGTATTCCGCCTGGTGAGCGACGAATACGAAAAAGCTGCACGAGCTCGACTTCACCTACTTCAACCACACCCGCACCGGCGACATCATGAGCCGCATGACCTCCGACACGGACGCCATCCGCCACGCGCTAAGCTGGGTCAGCTACCAGGCGCTCGACTGCGTGGTCATGTTCATCGGCGCGCTCGCCATGATGTTCACCATCGACTGGCGTCTCGCCCTGGCGCTCGCCTGCATCACGCCATTCCTCTTCATCCTGACGCGCGGACTGTCCTCGCATGCGCGGCCGCTGTTCTTCGCCATCCGCAATTCCCTAGCGGAAATGAACTCGATGGTCGAGGAGAACATCGAAGGCAACCGCGTGGTCAAAGCGTTCGTCCGCGAGCCGTACGAGACCAAGAAATTCGACGAGCGCAACGACGATTACATGCAGCGCAATATGGACCAGGCCTACAACAGCCGCAGATACATGCCCTGGCTCGACGGTCTCGGCTTCTCCCTGCAGCTCATCACACTTGGCCTCGGCGGATTCCTGGTCATCAAGGGCCATATGACCCTCGGCAACCTGGTGGCGTTCAACTCCTACCTGTGGATGATCGATGGTCCCGTGCGCCAATCCGGCTGGCTGATCAACGATTGGCAACGCTTCAACGCGTCCTGCATCAAGATTCGCAAACTGCTGACCTCGCAGTCGCGTATCCAAGAAAAGCCGGGCGCTGAGGAAAGCGTCAAACAGGCAGTCGCTATCGTCAGCCAAGTCAACGGCCGGACCAACGGTGTCCATGAGGCCGGCAGCGCCACCGCAACGTCCACGAACTGCCCAGCACGCATCGCCGGCGACGTCGACTTCCAACATGTCAGCTTCGCCTTCCCCGACGATCCGGAAATCCCGATTCTCAAAGACATCGACTTCCACATCCCCGCCGGCTCGAAACTCGGCATCCTCGGCGAGACGGGCGCCGGCAAGTCAACGCTCGTCAATCTGATTTCGCGATTCTACGATCCGACCGCGGGACGCGTGCTCATCGACGGCATCGACGCGCGCGACTGGCCGCTCGCCACCCTGCGATCGCAGGTATGCATCGTCGCGCAGGACACGTTCCTGTTCTCCGACACCATCGGCGGCAACATCGGCTTCGGTGCCGGCGAACAGCGCGAATACGACGAAAAGTACATCCGCCGCATGGCCGCCATCGCAGGCGCGGACAACTTCATCCGCAGCATGCCGGAAGGCTACGATACCGTCGTCGGCGAACGCGGCGTCGGCCTGTCCGGCGGGCAGAAACAGCGACTGAGCCTGGCACGCGCGCTCGCCGACAACCCGTCGATCCTCATCATGGACGATACGACCAGCGCCGTGGACATGGAGACGGAAGCGGAAATCCAACAGCATCTGCGTGATTTGGACGAGAAGAAAACAATTGTGACGATCGCGCACCGCATCTCGTCAATCAAGGATTCCGACCTGATTCTCGTGCTCGAACATGGCCGCGTGGTGGAACGCGGCACCCACGACGACCTGGTGGCCGCGCATGGGCGATATTGGGAGATCTACCGCAAGCAGCTGGGCCTCGAAGCCGGCCGCGCACAGGGTTTTGACGACTAGAAAGGAGGATCATCATGGCAAAACGCAATACGTTCCGCGAGGATGAGGAACTTGAGGAGCAGATCAACCTGCATGACATCCTCCGCATCGGCGTCTATCTCAAGCCGTACAAGGCTCGCGTGATCCGCATCCTCGCGGTTGTGGTGATGATGAGCTGTATCTCGGTCGTGGTGCCGTATCTGACGAAGGTCATGATCGACAGTGCGATTCCGTCGAAGAATCTCACGCTGCTTGGCGAGCTGACCGCCCTGCTCGCGGCGCTGATCGTGATCTTCGAGCTGGGATTGCGCTACCGCACCGTGGAGATCACACGCGTCGGCCAGCTCATGCTCAAGACATGCGTCGCGACATCTTCACGCATATCCAGACGCTGCCGTTCAGCTATTTCGATTCGCGCCCGCACGGCAAGATCCTGATCCGTGTGGTCAACTATGTGAACACGCTGTCCGATACGTTGAGCTCCGGCCTGATCAATGTGATCTCCGATGTGTTCACGTTCCTCATCACGCTGGTGGTCATGTTCGTCATCGACTGGCGATTGGCACTGTTCAGCCTCGCGCTGTTCCCGTTCCTCATCGCGTGGGTGCTGGTGCTGCAGCATTTCCAGCGTCGCGCCTACCAGGTGCTGTCCAACAAGCAGAGCAACCTCAACGCGTACATCCACGAGTCGATCGCCGGCGTGAAGACCACGCAGACCTTCGCCCAGGAGGCCGCGCAGTTCAAGACGTTCCAGGAACAGCAGAACGATGTGCGTACCTCGTGGATGAAGGCCGTGCACATCCAATTCCTCATGTGGCCGGGCATCCAGACGATTTCCGTCATGACCATCGCGTTCATCTACTTCGTCGGCGTCACCGGCTTCGGCGGGGTGGAGGTGAGCACAGGTGTGCTCATCGCCTTCGTCGGCTATGCGAACAACTTCTGGAACCCGGTGATCAGCATCGGCAACTTCTACAACCAGCTCATCACCTGCTCCGCGTATCTCGAGCGCATCTTCGAAACGCTGGATGTGCAGCCGGAGATCCGCAACGCGCCGGACGCCGTCGATCTGCCGCAGATCGAGGGCCGCGTCGACTTCAACGACGTCGTTTTCCGCTACGAGCCGGACGGCCGCAACATCCTGAACCTGGTCGACCTGCATGTCGAGCCAGGCAAGACGATTGCGCTGGTCGGTCCTACGGGTGCCGGCAAAACCACGATCATCAACCTGCTGTCGCGTTTCTACGACGTCGCCGAAGGCTCGGTGACGATCGACGGCCACGACGTGCGTTCCGTGACGTTGGAAAGCCTGCGCCGGCAGATGGGCGTCATGCTGCAGGACACGTTCATCTTCTCCGGCAACGTGCGTGAGAACATCCGCTACGGCAAACTGGACGCCACCGACGAGGAGATCGTGGCCGCGGCCAAGGCCGTGCATGCGCACGAATTCATCATGGAACTGCCCGACGGCTACGACACCGTGGTGGAGGAGCGCGGTTCGACCCTGTCCGCGGGCCAACGCCAGCTCATCGCGTTCGCGCGCGTGCTGCTCGCCGACCCGCGCATCCTGATCCTCGACGAGGCCACGTCGAATATCGACACGCGTACCGAGGAGGCGCTGCAGGCCGGTCTGAACCATCTGCTCAAGGGACGCACGAGCTTCATCATCGCGCACCGCCTGTCCACGATCGAGAATGCGGATGAGATCTGCTACATCGACCACGGGCAGATCGTGGAGCAGGGCAACCATGCCGAGCTGCTCGCCCGCCATGGCGCCTACTACCGGCTCTACGAATCGCAGTACGCCATGATCAAGGTCTGAGCAGCCGGCCGCCAGCCCCGGCGGCTAGCTGCTCTGCCCCTTAGCCCGTATATCCGCAATCCGAAATGCCTGTCCAACGGTCGCGCAGCCAATGCGCGGCCAGCTTGGGCCGGCTGCCGCGGTGGGATTCCCGTCGGACATGCCGCCATGCGGAATGTGCTTTGGGGCAACCCGTGGAATAATGGATTGTGAGCGTTAACAAGACAACGATGCACTAAGGAGCGCTTGCACTCATGACTACCACCAATCGCACCAGCCATCCAATCGCATTGCGCGACGCCACCGTCACCGATCCGTTCTGGGCATCGCGGCAGGAACTCGTGCGCACCCAGGTGATTCCCTACCAGTGGAACGCGCTGAACGACAACGTTCCCGGCGCCGCACCCAGCTACTGCATGCACAACTTCAAGGCCGCCGCCGCGCAGAACGCAGAACACCACAAGGAAGGCAAGGCCTTCGTGCCGCCGAAATACACGTTCCGCGGCTTCGAAGCCCTGCCGGACGACCCGGCGCACCCCGATCCCGACAAGTTCTACGGCTTCGTGTTCCAAGACACTGATTTCTCCAAATGGATCGAAGCGGTCGGCTACTCGCTGACCCACCACCCGGACGCTGACCTTGAAGCGACCGCCGACACCGCCATCGATATCGTCTGCGCGGCGCAGCTCGACAACGGCTACCTGGACACCTACTACATCCTCAACGGCATGGACCGGCACTTCACCAACCTGAAGGACCACCATGAGCTGTACTGCTTCGGCCACCTGACCGAAGGCGCGATCGCCTACTATCAAGCCACCGGCAAACGCAAGCTGCTTGACGCGGCCTGCCGTTTCGCTGATTACATCGATTCCCGATTCGGCACCGCCGACGGCAAGCTGCACGGCTATCCCGGGCACGAAATCGCCGAAATGGCACTCGTCAAACTCGCCGAGACCACCGGCGAACAGCGCTATGCCGACCTCGCCGGATACTTTGTACGCCAACGCGGCCGGCAGCCGCTCTATTTCGAGCTCGAAGACCGCCGCCGCGCCCGGGAGGACGGCCGCAACTACGCGCCGCGCGAGCAGAACTACGCCTACTACCAGGCCGACAAGCCGATCACGGAACAGACGGAGGCCCTCGGACACGCCGTCCGCGCCGCCTACTTCTACGCCGGAGCCGCCGACGTGGCACGCCTGACCGGCGACTCCGACCTGCTGGCATCCTGCGAACGACTATGGCGCAACATCGTCGACCGAAAGCTCTACATCACCGGCGGTATCGGCGCCACACACATGGGGGAGGCCTTCTCCTTCGACTATGATCTGCCGAACGACACCGCCTATTCGGAAAGCTGCGCCGCCATCGCGCTCGCGTTCTTCGCCCGCCGCATGCTGGAAATCCAGCCGAAATCCGAATATGCGGACGTCATGGAATCGGCGCTGTACAACACCACGCTCGCCGGCATGGCACTCGATGGCAAAAGCTTCTTCTACGTGAACCCGCTCGAAGTGGTGCCCGAGGCATGCCATCGCGATGAACGCAAGGCGCACGCCAAGCCGGTGCGCCAGAAGTGGTTCGGATGCGCCTGCTGCCCGCCGAACATCGCACGCATCGTGGAGGACGTGCAGCAGTACGCCTACACGATCGGAGACGACTCATCCACCCTGTATGTGCATCTGTATATAGGCGGCGGCGTCCATGCCAGGCTTTCCGGCGTCGATGTGCGCCTTGACGTCATGTCCGATATGCCCTGGTCCGGCAAGGGATCCGTCGCGGTGGGCTTTGATGCAGGCGATTCTGCTTCCGATGCATCCAAGGACGCGGTTTTCACGATCGCCCTCCGTCTGCCCGCTTGGGCCGGTGGCGAAACCGCTTCCGATGCGGTCACCGTGCGCGGCCGCGACGACATCTCCCGTGCCGTCAGAGACGGATACCTGTATCTGACCGGCGCATGGCATGACGGCGATGTCGTCGATTTCGATTTCCCGATGCCGGTCCACATGGTCGCCGCGAATCCGCTCGTGCGCGAGGACGCCGGAAAGGTGGCGTTCGTGCGCGGACCGCTGGCCTACTGCGCGGAAGGTGTCGATAATGGCGCGAACCTGCATCTGCTGCACGCCGACACCGCGCGCATCGCATCCGACCCGTCCTGCGTGTCCGTTGATCGCATCGTCTTCCATGCCGGCGCCGTCGCGCAGGACGAGCAGGGGCTCGGCGAGGTGGACGCCGTCGATATGCCGATGACCACGCTGGCGATTCCCGCTTGGCGTGAAGTGGAAGACTCCGCGCAAACCTCCGCGTTGTACCATGATTGGCGTCCCGCCGAACGCAAGACGACGACGGCCACGCTGATTCCATACTTCGCATGGGCCAACCGTGGCGAGAACGAGATGACAGTGTTCCTACGCGGGTGAGCATGACGAGTGACGAAGGGACTGCCCGACAAAGGGGCTGTCCTTGGTTTCGGCAACACCACCAAGAACAAGGATGCGCCAGTCAAGTTCATCGCATATCTCCGCTTCGAGTAGACACGCACGTACGATTTGCCCCATTTACCGCTTAAGCTAGTACCAGGTACGTCAATCGATGCACGTCAATGATCAGGCGGTATCTGAACACGGTTGAGGAGTCGAAGATGATAAGCGGTGCCGGTGCAATGAACCCCGTATGTCCCCGTGAGGACGGGCGTCTCGAATGGGGCAATGGCGTGGTTTCCATGCTGTTCGACACGGCAGGCGATTCCCCCGTCCGATTGTGCAACGTTGCAGGCCGCGGCATGGGGCCCATCGGCGGCCGTGTTGCCGACGATGGAAGAACCGTGCTGGAACGTGATCCGCGTCCGATCGTCGAAGTGCGTGCCGCCAACACCGGATCGCAGGACAATCGCCTCACCTTGATCGCCACGGTGGCGGGCAGCGTATTGCGATTCGTCTCGGCCGCCGCCTCCGAGCCGGAGGAAGGGTCCGCCGAACCATATCGTTTGGAGATCGTCCAATTCGCTTCGTATGCGGATCTGGAACCGCACGGGCGTGTGTTCGAACCGGCCGCCGCCGAACGGGCCGAAGCCGCCGCGCAGCCCTCGACGGAAGCCGTCCGCCATGCCGACGCCACAGCTGGACTGGTAGTCACTTCCGTATTCGAAGCGTTCCCGGGACTGTCCGCAGTGCGTACCTACACGCGGTTGAGCTCCGCGCACCCGCTGCCCATCGAAGCGGTGTCGTCGTTGAATCTGACGGTGCCGATGCGCGTCAACTGCGGCAAAATCGACCATTCCCGCGTATTCTGGGGTGATTCCGCGTGGGCGGTGGAAAACGATTGGCGCAGCCGTCCGCTGCGCGACGTGTCGGTGCGTAATCGCAATCAAGTGATCAATCCCGGCCAATCCAGCTCGCGATTCGCCATGAGCTCCGCCTCCACATGGAGCACCGGCGTGCATGAGCCGGCCGGCATCGTACAGGTCGAGGGCTCGCGCCGCCAATCGCGCGACTTCTCCGTAATGTGGCAGATCGAGCACAACGGCCCATGGGAATGGGAGATCGGCGAGGATGATCCCGGTTTGCACATCAGCGCGTTCGGACCGGAATATCAGGACCACCATTGGTATACGGAGCTGGGTGAAGGCCACGATTTCGAATCGGTGCCGGTCTCCTTCGCGATCTCGGCCGGCGATTGGCAGCAGTCCGTCGCCGAAATGACATTGCAGCGCCGTGCGTTGCGTGCCGCCAAGGCTCGCGAATTGGGTCGTTCCGAGCAGTTCGAACGCACGCAGGGACTCGTCATCTACAACGATTACATGAACACCCTGTTCGGCGACCCGCGCTTGGAGAAGGAGCTGCCGCTCGTCGAGGGCGCGGCACGCGTCGGCGCGGACATCTTCTGCATCGACGCCGGCTGGTACGACAGCACGGACGGCGGTTGGTGGGACATGGTCGGAGAATGGCAGGCCTCCACGAACCGTTTCGGCGAAGCCGGGCTCAAGGGCTTGGCCGACACCATCCGCGCGCATGGCATGGGCTTGGGATTGTGGCTCGAGCCTGAGGTGATCGGTGTGAAATCGCCGCTCGCCCAGAGCCTGCCCGATGACGCGTTCTTCCAGCGTCACGGCGTGCGCGTCTGCGATTCGGGCCGGTACCTGCTTGACTTCCGCTCGCCCGCCGCACGCGAGCACGTCACCCGCACCGTGGATCGGCTGATCGACGATTTTGGCGCGGTCTTTTTCAAATTCGACTACAACACCACCCCGGGCGTTGGTACGGACGTCGATGCGCGGTCCGTTGGCGAAGGTCTGCTCGGCCATTGCCGCGCCTATCTTGACTGGCTCGACGACCTGCGCCGCCGCCATCCGGACGTTATGATCGAAAACTGCGGTTCCGGTGCGATGCGCGCCGATTACGCGCAGTTGCAACGATTGGACCTGCAATCCACCTCCGACCAGTGTGATCCGCTGATTTACGCCGCGATCGCCGCCGGCGCCGGACTGACGATCCTGCCGGAACAGCAAGGCAACTGGGGTTACGCCCAGCAGGAGATGGACGATGAGACCGCCGTCTTCACGCTGGCCACGGGCATACTCGGCAGGCTGTACCTGTCCGGATTCATCGATCGCATGGACGAGCATCGGCTCGCCTTGGTGCGGGATGCGGTGGCCTTGCACCGCCGCGTGCTGACCGAGCAGCAGGAATTGGTGCCGTTCTGGCCGGCCCGTCTGCCTGATTTCGATGGCGATTGGCTCGTCGTCGGTCTGCGCCATCCGTCATTCCTCCCGTCGGAGGACGACGATCCGTGCGATTACATCATCGTCTGGCGACGCGGCGGCACGCCTTCCGTGAACGTGCCGCTGTCCGAGGACTGCCATATCGAGCAGATCTTCCCGAATCCGGCCGTTCCCGAGCATGCGCCCGACGCCAAGCCGTGGACCGTCGAGCGCATGGACCCCGAGACGGTCCGGCTCAACGCGGCCACCTCCAAGCAGCCGTCCGCCCGCATCTTCGCCATCCGCCGCGCCTGAGCGGTTGCGACGGATGGACAATCGCGCCGACTACAGGGCGAAGGCGGTTTCGATGGCGTCGTATTCGGCGGCCGTGATCGGCAGAATCGCGCCGTGACGCTTCTTCAGCGCGACCGAAATCGATATCGTCTGCGCGCTGCCAATCGGCCGGATCATGCGAGGCGAGCGAGGCGGCGCGGAACGACAGGTAGCCCTTGGACTCCGCGTACTGGTCGCACATCAGGCCGAATGGCATGGTCCTGCCGTTGACCACCTTCACGTCTTCGTCGTTGTAACGGAACAGTTCCGGCCCTTCCAAGTAGTGCATGGAATACCGGCCATTGCCGAAGATGTCGGTGAGCGTGCCCACATACGACCACTCATTCGGGTCGTCGGTGCGCAGCACCTCGTAGGTCGTCGCATACGGGTTACGGGTGCGTTCGATGGTGATTTCCGAGTCCTTGGACGCGCGGTACCACCAGCCGTCATCGTCGCGCAGCATGGTCGAATCGATGATCACATTCTTACGATCGATCCACTTGACCGGATCGGAGAACACCCTGAAATCAACGGTCGTCGCATAATACACATTCGTCGGATCGCCGAGCTCGTTGGCCAACGGATCCGCGGAGCTTTCGGCGTTGCTCTTCGTGGACCAGAACACGATCCACTGCCCGCGATCCGGATCCCAATTCGCCTCCGGAGCCCAAGCCATGCCAGCGTCCGGAATCTTCGAGGCCACGTCCACCAGGCGCGGCTCGCTCCAATGGACCAGGTCAGGGGAGTCCCAGATCACCAGGCCGGTCGATCCATTCGTGGTGGCGCCATCGTTCGGCCCCCAGCCGCCACGGTAATAGATGCTCAAATCGGTGGCCACAATGTGGAATCCACCACGTGGGTCGCGCACAATATGCGGGTCGCGCACGCCCTTCTCGCCGCCCAACCACGTCAACGCCGGACTGCCGGCCGGGCGCAGATCCCTCCAATGCACGCCGTCGCGGCTCAGCGCGAAGTACAGCTGTTCGTCGGTGGGATTGCGTTCCTCGCCGATGAAATGCACGAACAGATAGGCCTGGGTGTCGATGCTCATGATGCTCCTAGAGATTCCTTGATGAATGATGGCGATTGATTCCGATTGAGTGATTCCGATTGAGTGGGATTGGCCGCGAAGGCTGCTGCCTATGGCGGATTGCCTGCCATCGGGGCGTCATCCTCAGACCGCGGTCGATTCCCGGTCCACCAGCTGGTAGCCGATGATGGCCCGTCTTGGCGGCAACGCCTCGTCTGCTCCATGATCGATACGCTCGGACAGCATATCGACCGAGAATTTCGCGAGCTGCGTGAAATCGACCTGGATGGTGCTCAACGCCGGCGTCGTGTACGAGCCGGAGGTCACGCCGTCGAAACCGATCACCTTCACGTCCTGCGGCACGCGCAGTCCGCGGTCCGCGAGCCCGCGTATCACGCCGAACGCCGCGAAATCGTTGGCGCAGCACGCGCCGTCGAACTCGGTGCCACCATGTCCGCTCCGTGCGGCGAGAATACGTTCCGCAATCGCATGCCCGGCGATGATGCCATTGGCCACATCGCCGGCTTCGAACACCATCGACTCGTCATAGGGCAGTCCGGCGTCGGACAGCGCTCCGCATGCGCCGCGCAATCGCAGAGCGAACGCGTTCTGGGCATGCGCCAGATCGGCACGGGGGGCGAACCGGTGGCCGACGATCGCGATATTGCGGCATCCGCGGTCGATGAGATGCTGCATCGCCGCGCGTTCGGCCTCCTCGTTGGGGAAGTTCACGGCATCGACGGTCGGCGTCTCCTCGCAGGCGTCCAGCAGCACGAATGGTCTGCCGCCATTGAGTTTGGACAGCGGCACATTTGTGCCCAAGCCTGTGGCGTGCAGGATCTCGCCATCGAACAGCTGCCCGGAGAACGGATTGCTGCTCAGCGCGTGCTCGGCAGCGTCCGGCGAATACTGCGTCTGCTCGATGAATGGAATAAGTCCGCGGGACACGATTTCGTTGCTCAACGCCTGCGTGAGCTTTGAATAGAACGGCGAATCGAATTCGTTGACGATGACGTGGATGATGTTGCTGCGGCCCGATTTGAGCATGCTGGCCGTCAGATTGATGCGGTAATTGAGTTTCTTCGCTGCGGCGATCACTTTGGCGCGGGTCGATTCCTTGACGCCTGGCTTGCCGCGCAGCGCGTTCGACGCGGTCATGGGGGAGACGCCCGCTTCCGCGGCCACGTCGCGTAGCGTCGGTGTGCTGCTGTTCATATGCCGCTCCTTGAAAACTTATGATTGATATGTAACGATATTATATTCTCTTGATTCTGTAAAATCGTTGCAAATACAAAGACTCACCGATATATTGCCTCCATTGCGGATGATTGGATTTGCGCTAGTATATGTAACGATACATATACGGTTCGCATGATGGCGTCCTGCTTTCCGCGACACAGCCCCCATAGCGATCCCGAACGAAAAGAGAGGTTCGATGACGATCCCAACCACCGTTTCCGTCGCCCCGGCTGACGAATATCCGGCTGACGGCCACATCATGACCGACAAACTCACCGCCACACTCGACAAAGCGGGCGTGCGCGCCATCAGCACCGACCTGTGGGGCATCTTCTTCGAAGACATCAGCTACTCCGGCGACGGCGGCCTCAACGCCGACCTCGTGCAGAACGGCGCCTTCGAATACAACCGCGCCGACTCCATCGATTGGAGCAACTACAGCTTCTGGCGCAAAATCGTGCCGGAAGGCTCGTTCGCAGCCTTCGGTATCCATGACAATGACCCGGTTGCCACCGAAAACCCGCATTACGCGACGGTGGAAGTCGAACATGCCCCTGCCGCGCTGGACAACACCGGCTGGGACGGCATGGTGTTCCGTGCCGGAGAAACCTACGATTTCACCGCCTGGATGCGCGTGCGATCGGAAAGCGCGATGCCGGTGACGGTCTCGCTGCGCGGAGACGACGGCAGCATCATCGCCGAAAACACCATCACCGTCTCAGCCTCGGCATGGACGACATACCAAGCCTCGCTGACCGTTCCTGAGCACGGCGATGCCGGCTCGAGCGTGGCCACACAGGGCACATTGCGTCTGGCCTTCGCCGGCGAAGGCGTCATCGACCTCGACTTCGTCACCTTGGAGCCGCGCACCACCTACCACGGTCTCAAGCACTTCCGCCCGGATCTGGTGGAGGCGCTCGCCGACCTCAAACCACGATTCATGCGATTCCCCGGCGGCTGCATCACCCACGGCCTCGGCATGGACAACATGTACCACTGGGACCGCACCATCGGACCGGTCGAGCACCGTCCGCACAACTTCAACCTCTGGGGCTACCACCAGTCATTCCGCATCGGCTACTACGAATACCTGTGCCTGTGCGAAACTATCGGCGCCAAGCCGCTACCGGTGCTGCCTGCCGGCGTGAGCTGCCAAAACACCAGCCAAGGCCCGGTGCCGGTGGCGCAGGAGGATATGCCCGCTTACATCGATGAAGTACTCCACCTCATCGAATTCTGCAACGGCAGCACCGCCACCGAATGGGGCGCCAAGCGCGCCGCCATGGGCCATCCGGAGCCGTTCGGCCTCGAATACCTCGGCATCGGCAACGAGGATCTCATCGACGACGTGTTCAAGAACCGCTTCCAGCAGATTTTCGACGCCGTCAAAGCCGCATATCCGGACATCGTCGTCGTCGGCACCGTCGGTCCCGCCCCCAGCGGTCAGGATTATGAGGAAGGCTGGAAGTACGCGCGCGAAGCGGGTCTGCCGATCGTCGACGAACATTCCTACCAGTCGTCCAGCTGGTGGTTCCACAACCTCGACCACTACGACCACACGGACCGCAAGGGGCCGAAGGTCTACCTCGGCGAATACGGCTCCTGGAACACCCAACTGATCAACGGCCTGTCCGAAGCGGCCTTCATGGGACGCATGGAACTCAACGGCGATGTGGTGGCCATGGCCTCCTACGCCCCGCTGTTCGCCAAGAATGGGCACCATAGCTGGAATCCGGACCTCATCTACTTCGACAACGAACGCGCCTACCATCCCTACAGCTATTGGGTGCAGCAGATGTACGCCACCACCACGGCCGACACCGCGTGGCCCGTCACCGTCGAAGGCCCGTCCACGCTGCGCCGCAGCCTGCCGGACACCGTGAGACTGCGCATCGCGGGCAATGCCAAAGCCGATCTCAACAATCTTGTCATCACCACCGCATCCGGGGAGACGATTAATCTCGGCAACGTGGCCTACGATGGCAGAACCATCGACACCGCCCTCGATCTGCACGCTGATTCCTACAGTATCGACACTACCGTCGTCTATTACGAGGGACGATGGGGCATGGACCTCATCTGTGGCGACATCGACGGCAAAAACCACAACATCGTTTCGCTCGGTCGTGGGCACAGCGTGCGCGTCGTCCGCGACGGCACCGCCTATGCGCTTGCCGGCACCGAAGTCTCCATGAACGAAGTGCGGCCGGGCACCACGTGGCAGGTGCACGCCGACATCACCGACCGCGGCCAAGCCATGAAGCTGTACATCGATGGAACGCTGATTGCGGATGGCACGGAGGTCAAGGACGAGCCAAGGCGTACCGTCACCGTATCACGTAATGACAAAGCCGGAGAGACCTACGTGCGCGTGGTCAATGCCATGGACGCGCCAATAAGCGTCGACCTACGTCAGATTCTTGCCGAGTTGAATATTTCCACAGCATCGGCGGCATCCGCCACGGCCACCGTCCTAGCCGGAGACAATCCGTATGCGGGACAGGTCGGTGAGGAATCACCGACCAGGCCGCGGCAGACCGCGATTGATCTGACAGACGGCGACTACACGGCACCGGCATGGTCGTTCACCACCATCACGATTAAGTGACGTGTATGCCGCGAAACGGGCGGACCCTCGTTTGAACCCTCGAACGAGAGTTCGCCCGCAGTGCAGGGCCAATCGGGACTAATCTGGAAAACATGAGCAAGCACCACCGCAATCGCAATTGGGCCCCGGCCCCACAGCCGCTGCCCGAAGACGCGCACGTCATCGACAACCACACCCACGTCGCATCCGTCGTGCCCTTCTCCCAAGCCATGAGTCACGAAGCCATGGAAAAAGGCCAAGGCGAAGTACCCGTCTACAGCGTCGACGAACTGCTGAAACAAGCTCAAGACGTCGGTGTCGAAGGCGTAATCGACTGCGGTTGCGAGCTGCCCAACCTCATGACCGCCATCGACATGGCCCGCGAGCATCCCGGAACCGTGCACGCCGCAATCGCCATACACCCCAACGAAGCCGTGCTGCACGGCCACCGCGGCGCACCCGGCCCCGACGGCCTGCCCATCAAATACAAGCCCTGGCACGACATCCCCTTCGACGAAGCCATGGCCGAAGTACACCGCCTCGCCACCACCTACCCCAACCAGGTCGTGGCCATCGGAGAGACCGGCATGGACCTGTTCCGCACCGGCGAAGGTGCCAAAGAGCTGCAACGCGAGGCCTTCCGCGCCCACATCGCGCTCGCCAAGGAACTCAACCTGCCCATGCAGATCCACGACCGCGACTCGCACAAGGAGGTCATCGAAACGCTGCTCGCCGACGGGGCGCCCGAACGCACCGTCTTCCACAGCTACTCGGGCGACGCCGAAATGGGCGAAATCGCCCGCGAAAACGGTTGGTATCTCAGCCTTTCCGGCACATCCAGCTACAAAGGCAACGACGGAATCCGCGAATCGGCGAAACTCGTCGGCATGAACCACGTCATGGTCGAAACCGATGCCCCCTACTTAAGTCCGATGCCCTACCGCGGCCGCACCAACGCGCCGTATATGATCCCGTACACCCTGCAGGCGCTCGCCGACTATCTTGACAGACCGTTGGCTGAAATCGCCAAAGCCACGCGTGAAACGACGCGCGAAGTGTACGGCATCTAAAAAGAATGGCGATTTCGCGGTAATCCCGTGGCGGTTCCGTGACGGTCGCATGGGCCTCAACGTAACAGTTGCGTAATCGCCAGAAAATAAGCAAAATACAAACGATTAAGCATATGTGAATTTCATGCGTGACGTGCCGAATCACGTGTGAAGATTTGACAATGGTTTGCCAAGCTCCTAGTGTCACACCTTGCGTTTTATTTTGGGGAGCGGGTTGGAAGGCCCGCCACTTGGAGGAAGCGTTATGGCTAACGAGCCGAACGAAGAAGAACAGCCGCTGCTTCACGCAGCGACGTACACGCAGGCGCCAAAGGTCTCGCACAAGGTCCTGACCAAGGAGGAGCGCCAGACGCTCATCAAGGAGCACGAGGCGCAGCAGCAGGAAGCCGCGAAACTTGACGAGGCCGCCAGCAAGGGCCGCATCGGCCGCTGGTGGAGCCGTCTCCAGTCCGGCCCGGACAAAATCACGCCGGCCATGGCCATCGTGGCGCTTGGCGTGGTATACGGCGACATCGGTACCTCGCCGCTGTACACCATGCAGACGTTCCTCAACGGCCAAGGCGGTTTGGCGCATACGGATCGCGCCGCGGTGCTGGGCATCCTGTCGCTGGTCTTCTGGTCGATCACGCTGATCACCACCGTCAAATACGTGTTCATCGCCATGCGCATCGACAACAACGGCGAAGGCGGCATCTTCGCACTGTATTCGCTGATCCGCAAATATGGGGCATGGCTTGCGATTCCCGCCATGCTGGGCGGCGCCGCGTTCCTCGCCGATTCCGTGCTTACGCCGGCCGTCTCGATCAGCTCGGCAGTGGAAGGCTTGGAAACACTGCCGCTGCTGGAACCGATCATGAGCGAAAACAAAGAACTGACGCTGATGATCACCATTGTGATCATCGTCTGCCTGTTCGCAGTGCAGTCGCGCGGTACCGAACGCATCGGCCGCACGTTCGGCACGGTGGTCATGATCTGGTTCTCGTTCCTCGCCGTCGTCGGCTTGGTGAACCTGAGCTCCGATTGGAGCGTGCTTGAAGCGCTGAATCCGGTGTACGGCGTGGAGTTCCTCTTCAGCCACCACAATGCGGCAGGCCTCGCCGTCATGGGCACTGTGTTCCTGTCCACCACCGGCGCCGAAGCGCTGTATTCCGACATGGGCCACGTCGGCCGCGGCAACATCTACTTCACGTGGCCGTTCATCAAGATCGCCCTTGTGCTCTGCTATTTCGGCCAGGGCGCGTGGATGCTCAACCATTGGGACGACACCGCGTACAACCACATGCACGGCCTCAATCCGTTCTTCGAAATGATGACCCCGTCCGTACGCTACGTGGCGGTGCTGCTGTCCGTGTGCGCCGGCGTGATCGCTTCGCAGGCGTTGATCACCGGCGCCTACACCATGGTTTCCGAAGCGACGCGACTCAACTGGATGCCCCACCTGCAGGTGCGCTATCCGGCTCGTACCCGCGGCCAGCTGTACATTCCGGTGGTCAACGCCGTGCTGTGCGTCTCCACCCTGCTGGTTTTGGCGATGTTCCGCGATTCGGAGCATATTTCCGCCGCGTACGGCCTGGCATTGACCGTCACGATGATCACCACGACGATTCTGCTGGCCGTCTACATTTGGCACGATGGCAAGCGCGTCGGCGCGGTCGTGTTCACAGTGGTGTTCCTGGCCATCCAGTTCCTGTTCTTCTTCGCTTCGATGGCGAAGTTCCTGCACGGTGGCTGGTTCACCATGCTGCTGACATTGGCGATTCTGCTGATTATGTACACGTGGAACGAAGGCACGAAGCTGGAACGCGCGCAACGCCGGCATATGCAGCCCGCCGATTGCGTGCCGGTTCTGAAGCAGCTTCATGAGGACGATTCGATTCCGTATTTCACGGACAACATCGTCTATCTGACGTCCGATCCGGAAATGAAGCGTGTCGATACCGACATCTTCTTCTCGATTTTCGCGGACCATCCGAAGCGCGCCCGCGCATGGTGGGCGGTGTCGGTGGAAACATCCGACAACCCGTTCACGCGCGAGTATTCGGTGGAGAATTTCGGCACGGACTTCCTGTTCCGCGTGCGTATTCGCTTGGGCTTCAAGGTGTCGCAGTCGATTCCTGCATACATCCACCAGATCATGAACGATCTGTCGAAGTCCGGCGATCTGCCCAAGCAGACCACCCGCTACCCGAAGCTGGATGCCGATCCGAACATCGGACCTATCCGCTACGTGCTGATTCACAAGGCGTTGATGCCCGAGTCGAAGGTGTCCCAGAAGGGCGCGATCTCACTGCAGATCAAGTACGCGATTCGTCATTTGGCCGGCTCTCCGGTCAAATGGTTCGGACTCGCTCCCTACAATCCGCTGATTGAGATTCAGCCGCTGTTCCTCGCCACCGAGCGTCCGCCGCGTCTGAAGCGCGTGTGAAGCGGCGGCTGAATCGCAGGCTATAACCAACTCCGATAACGGCACCCGCGCGTCGAAACCTGCCGTCGCTAAAGTAATCAACCATGTGCAGATTACTTGGATTCGCGACGGCAGGCAGCAACACCAACCTCAATGGCGTGCTCGGCATGCAGAACGTGCGCGATTTCCGAAATCTGAGCGAGATCCACAACGACGGCTGGGGCGCCGCGCTGATCACCGTGCCGGACGAATCGCCATACCGTCGCGACGGCGGTGCGCCGACTCCGGAAACCGGCACCGCGATCTACAAAAACACCATCGCCGCCCGTCATGATCCGATTTTCGACGAGCTCGCCAACACTCCGGCGCGCGGCGGCCTGTGGCACCTGCGCTTGGCCAGCTCCAACCTGCCGCTGATTCTTGAGAACCAGCAGCCCTTCTATGCGAACGGCCTGAGCTTCATCCACAATGGCGACATTTCTGACGACCAGGGCCGCAACATCATTACGAACCGTGCATTCCCGGTCGATCCGAGCATCGTGCAGTCCACCGGCGGCCGTTCCGATTCCGCCATTTTCTTCGCCGTCATCCTGCAATACATCGGCTTTGGCTTCGCACTCGACGAGGCGGTGGCGCAGGCCGTGCGCGAACTGCGCAAAAGCTATCCGAAGTCCAGCTACAACTGCATGATCCAAAGCCAGGACCAGTTCATCGCCCTGTGCGCGGCCGGCCGTGAGGTCACTTCCAAGCGCATCGTCGAAATCTACGACCAGTACGGTCGTGGCGAGCAGGCGCGCGACTACCGCGTGCTGCGCTACCGTGCGCTCGACGGAAACGACGATCAGTCGAAGGGCGTGGTCGTGGCCAGCTCCGGTTTCGACCAGCGCGCCGAAGACAGCTGGACCCGCCTCGAAAACGACCAGATGATCGTGGCTTCCAACCGCACCGGCGAATTCCGCGTCCGTTCCATCTGATTTTCCGCACATAACGTCCCCGCGTATCGTGCCGTCCGCTGCGGGCAGCTGATGAATGCTCGTTTTAAGGCGGCATTCCTTGGAACATCGTTGACAAGACGGAGAAACCGTTGAATCCGTGTCCGTTCCGGGATTTATCTGGCGTGGTGTATGAATCCCTTCGGCTGTTGGGAACCGTTTTGGAAACTGCGTCAGGAACCGTATGCTGGGCGTGATGGAACGTGCCTAAGATGGGCGTATGACGAACGAATCGAACGAAACAACCGAATCGAACAAGCCGACGACCGGCTATATCCCCACTCTTGCGCAAGTGGATGAGCTACATCGCAAAATCGCGCAATCGCAAGCCGCATACGACCTTATCCACGGCCATTGCGTGGTCGTGGCCGACATCGCCCGCCGCATGGCCCGCCGGCAGAACGCGCTGTTCACCCGCCGCTGCACCCTGCCGACGGACGCTCCCGAAAAGACCGGCGACTTCGGGCTGGAACTGACGAAAGACAATACCGGCGAGGAATCGCTCGGCATGTTGCACATGCCTGCGGTGCCGTCCACGGAAGGGCTGACCGGAGGTACCGTTCCGCCGCGGCTCATCGACGAGCATCTGGTGGTCATTGGCGGTTTGCTGCACGACATCGGCACGTATTTCCTGCTCAAGCAGGACGGTTCCGACGGCGAACCGCTCAAATTCGATGGTCCGCACTATGTTCAGCACGGGCTCAAAGGCTACGAATACTTGCTGAACGAGGGCGTTGACGAATCGATCGCCCAGTTCGCACGCAACCACACAGGTGTGGGCCTCACCCGCGAAACCGTGGAATCGCAGGGATTGCCGTTGCCCCCGGCCGACTACGTGCCGATGAACCTCGAGCAGGAGGTCGTCATGGTGGCGGACAAGTACAACAGCAAGTCGATTCCGCCGAAGTTCCTGACCGCCGAAGCCTACACGCGCAAGGCCGCCCGTTTCGGCGAAAGCAACAAGCGCGAATGGCTGCGCCTTCTGGAACGCTACGGCGTCCTCGACGTCAAACCGCTCGCCGAGCAGTACCACATGCGCATCGCCGAGTAGCGAACCTACTTATCTCGCTTATGAATGGCGGATTTCGGTGTCTGCCGGATGCTATCTCGCTTATGAATGGCGGGTGTCTCAGGAAGACTAGGTGTTAGGGGGCAAGTTCAATCCCCTCTAAGTCTCATGCGGCAAAACCATCCGCCATCTATAAGCGAGATAGCACGCGTCGAGCGGAAAAATCCGCCATTCATAAGCGAGATACACCCGAAAATTCCTCGAAGCCTGGCCGCCGCCCGAGTTTTGCGCACTGAAAACCGCTATCTGTGGCACTTCTCTTTTCCCGCCATACATTAGGGGGTATAAAACAGACCCTCTAACTCACGAGGCGTCAAACGATCTGCCACACATAGCGGTTTGAGATTCCAAAGATGAAAGAGTCTGCCACACATAGCGCATATGACATGTTTTTAGCGGTGTGTCACCGCAAACCAGCGCGAATCGGCACGAACCAGAATCAGCACGAAAAAAGCCTTGCGGACTGGCATGCAACACCAGTCCGCAAGGCTTTCGCCTCGCAGAACGCCGCTCGCTACTCAAGCTCCGCGCAATGTTCCATCTGATCGGCGACCTCCGGATTATCGGTCACCACAATAATCGCACGCTTACGATCCTCATCGCGCTTGGCCTTCTTCAGCAGCCCCAGCACCACGGCGGCGTCGTCACGGTTCAATCCAGCGGTCGGCTCGTCGGCAATAATCACCTCCGCCTCGCAGCTCAGCGCACGCGCGATTGCCACACGACGCTGGTCCAACGCACTCATCTTGCCCACCGGCAGACCGGAAGTCACTTCCTCGAATCCCACGCGCTTGAGCAGCTCGCGCGCAATCACCGGCTTGGGCTGCAGGAAATTGCGGTTCGACGCGTCCATGGCGTACAGCACGTTGCCTTCCGCGTCAAGGTCGCCGCGCACGGCGAACCGCTGCGGAATGAAACCGATGCGGTGTCCAAGCACGTCGACCGGTGTCGCGTCGGCGAGGTTCGTGCTTTTGTGCATCACGTTGCCGCTGGTCGTCCGCATCATGCCGACCATGGTGGCCACCAGCGCCTGATGCTGTTCGACATCTTCGGCATCCACCAGCACCGCGTGGGTCGCGCCGGCATGGAACGCCAGGGAAACGTCGTCGAGCACGTTGCGACCGGTTTTGCGGTTGTGCACCGTCACATGGTCGAGCGCGAATGTCGGGTTCGCCTTGAAGAAGAATGCGTCCTTCTTGCGATGATGTTTGATTTCGCGGTCGATCTGCGATGACACGCTGGTTGCGGAGTCCGCCTGTACGGTTTCGTGCTGGTCGAGCGACTGTTCGTCGTCGGTCGCGCCCAATGCGAGCGTTTCGTTCACGCGATTCGCGTTGTCGCTGGCAACGCTGTCTTTCGTGGCGATGCCTTCCGTATTTTCCGCGTTTTCTGCCGATTCGGTTGCGATGGAATCGCCTCCATCGTCATACACCACCGCGAAATCGACCGATTCGATCGACGTGGCCATATCGGTTTCGCCCGCCTCGATGTCCGCGTTTTCCGCAGCATCGTTGTTCAATGCTTCGGTTTCGTTGTCTTTCACGTCTTTCTCGCTCATGCGTTCACCTCCGTACGTTCCGTCGACTCGACTGTTTCCTCCGGCTCGTCTGCGTTCTTCGCTTCGGCAGATTCGTTCGAATCGTCAGAACGGCCTGCGAACAGCTGACCCAAATCGAAGAATCCCACGCGCATGAACGCGATGATGCCCAGAACCAGGCAGGCGCCCAGTCCGTACCAGATCATGTTCCACACGGATGCGGATGTGATGGCCACAGCCTGTCCACCGGCCCATGCGGTGCCAAGCGGCTTGGCCAGCAGCGCGCCGGCAATCAATCCGATTGCCCAGCCTGGAACGGTCATCATGAACGTTTCCAGCATGAATTGCCATCCCAAACGTCCCTTGGTGACGCCGGAAACCATCGCCATGCCGATTTCGTCACGGCGTCCACCGATCGCGGCCCACAGCACCAATGCCAGCAGCGCGAGCCCGCCGACGATCAGGGTCGCCAACAACGCCGTGCGCGCGGCCTTGGCGGCGGCGTCCAGCGGTGCGATGCGCTTCTTGTACGCATCAAGCGACGGCGATGAGATTGTGAACTTCGACGTGTCCAGCTTGGCCTTTGTCACCAGTCGCACGAACTTGTTGTATGTGGCCGGATCGGTCAGCGTGAAGATGATGTTGAGGTTCGGGATGGCCCAGCCCTTGGTGCCGGCCACATCCAGACCGCTTTGCGCGAAGTTGATGTACGACGTGTACACCACGTTCTCGCGGTTGTCTTTCGCGTATTTCGCGTCGGAACCGTATCCGGCCGGCGTCTCGCCGGTGTACTCGTAGATGCCGCGCACGGTGAATTTGTAGGTTTCGGAAGCCTTCGTCGGATTGCCGACGGTCACCTTGTCGCCCACTTTGAGATTGTTCTTCTTGGCCACTGCCTGAGAGACCAGCACGCCGTCGTTGGCCGTCTTGTAGTTCAGCTGCTTGCCCTTGACCACTTTGAACGTGCCGTAGTCGTTGATTTTCGCCGCATCGTTCGTGTAGAAGGCTTGCAACGTCAGGTTGCCGCCGGTCTTGTCCTCGCTCGTGTCGCTTTTCGCCGCGATCGCCTGCAGCGACTTGCTGGCGCGCACCGGCACCGACGTGGCGAGCGTGTATTCGAACGTCAAGTTGTTCTTCTGCACCGCTTCCGCGTACTTGGTGTACATGTCCCACGTCATGTAATTGGCGGTGTAATTGGAGTCCGCGCCGTCGCGTTTCGCAGTGACTTTCGCGCTTGGCCGAATTACCGCCGAAGCTTTCTGCGATTGGTATGTTTCGTTATTCGCCTTGTCGTCGGCTCTCAGCACCGCCAGATCCACGGCGGCTGAGAACGACACCAGCAGTGCAAGCAAAGCCGTCAGCGCGGTACGCCATTTGACGCGACCGAGCGCAGCCCATGCGTTCTTGAGAACGAACATGCGGTACTTCTCCAGTTCTCTGTAGTTACGCGTCGACGCATGCCGACGCCAGCGTTGGCCGGGACGCACACAGTCAAGCAACGACAGCGAGTACGCTCACAGCGCAATGCGCCCCGTGCAATCATCCTGCCCATCCAACGTGATTGTTTTCTTGCGCAACACTGTTATACCTCTGTGTGAAGTCTGAATACTTCCTGAAAATCGAAGGTTGGATAAGCGGCGATTTTGTTCCTGCTCGCGCTCGTCTCCGCTCTACGTCCGCCTATTCTTCCCGCGTTCCGCGTCCGTCTTGCGCCCATCCCGCGCATGTTCCATCCGTTTTTAGATGCCTTTCCAGCTTTTGTTGCCGCACGGTCCAGTTTTGAATTACAAAATGCAGGTGCGATTGCGATTTGTGGCTTGCTTTCGCGGCTTCGGCTACGATGGATGGCGATGAAGCAGCACAGCACAGACAATACGATTCCCACAGCGGCCGACGACGCAGTCGATGAAGCCGACAGCGCAGTCGCCGCAAGCAAGACGACAGACGAAACGACGGCTAAAACGACGGACAAGATATCAAGCAAGACAACGAACGATACTTTGCCTTTGCCTTGCGATTCCGCCGTTCCCCGCTTATCCCGCATCGCACTGCCGGTCTGTTCCGCCATCGGCGTCGCGCTCGCCGCCGCGGTCGTATGGGCCTGGTTTCCGCACGGTTCCGCCGCTTGGACGAACCCATTGCACGAAATCGACGCGCCCGCGCACTATTACTTCATCCGCAAGATCCTCGGCGAAGGCGTCGGCGCGGCCGCCCACCTGTGGCCGAACGACGAATACTATCCGCCGCTGTTCCATCTGCTTGCAGCCGGCCTGATTAAGCTCGCCAGCTTGTTCGGCGTCAATCTGTCGATTTACGCAGCGTTCAACACGGTCTGGCTGGCATCATCCGGCTTGGTTTGGCCGATTGCGATTCAGCTGTACGCTTCCTATTTCACGCGTCGCCTGTCGCATTCGGCACAGTCCGTATGCTTCCCCCGATTTGCGAACGCGCGAAAGTCCTCGGCCCGCAATGTCGCGTCTGTCGTAGTTCCGCTATTCCCCGCGATACTCGCGCTCATCATCCCCCCGCTTGCCGTCGCTTCCGCCTCGCACCCCTTTCAAATGCTGGCTTCCGGTCCGCTGATCGCCTTTCGGCCTGGCCGCCACGCTTCTGCCGTTCTGGCTGTACGCCACACTTCGCCTGCTCGACGCGCTCGCCACCCGCGAACACCTCGTCAAATGGATCATATGGTTCTTCGTCACTGCCGGCGTCTGCATGTTCGCCCATCCGCGCATCGTGTTCACCTGGCTCCTGCTCATGGCCCCCCTTGTGCTGACGCGACTGCCATGGAAAGCCATCGCAGGCCTTGCTGGCGTAGTGGTTCTCGGCGCCGCCGTGTTCCTTGTGTACATGATGTCCAGCTACAAATCGGACCGCTACTTCAATCCCGCCAGCTGGTTCCACACCTTCGTTCCGAACCGCACGGTGCCCGAAGCGCTTAAAATCTACGTCACCGACAATATCGGCGGCGTGCAAGGCTGGTTCATGGCCGCAATCGTGCTGATCGCGTTTGCCGTCACCGTCGCAGCCATCATCCGCCCGCAATGGTTCGCCGCCAAGCGCGCCGATTCCGCTACTGTGCCCGGCGCTTCTGCGATTGACCGTGCATCCGATAGCACGTCAGCGCAACCGCACGAACAGGTTGCCGATTTTGCGGCTATGCCTGCCGATCGTAGGAATCGCAAGACTTCCGCCAGCTACCGCACTCCACGTTCCGACGCCTCGCAACTCCGCCGCGACGCGATCGCCATTCTGCTGGCCTTCTTCCTGGTCGGTCTCGTCTACGTCTGCTCGACCGCGCTGACTGGCTGGTTCCCCAACATCGTGGCCGCCGCCTGGTATCGCGCCGAAACCCGACCGCTTACCATGATTCCGTTCGGCGTGCTGCCGCTGATCGTCTTCGCCGCCGTCGTATTGTTGCGTGCCGGCCGTCTGCCGAACGTCACGAAAATCATTGCGATTGTTCTGCTTGCGGCGCTCGCCATTTCCTGCCAATTCGGCAATACTGTTCGTTCCGCCCTGTCGGATGCCGTCTATGCGAATATGACGATTGACGATGCGCGGCCGGACGAGCAGCTCACTGCCACGAAGGAGAAGATTCTCAAGAAGGTGGTGAAGGAGACTGGTACCGATTCGGTGGTGGTTTCCGATCCGCTGAACGGTTCCATGTATGCGACGGCGATGTACGGCGCGGATATGCTGTTCCCGATTTACAACGCGAAGGCCGAGAAGAATGGTGCGATTTTCGGACAGACGGAGAATGCGTTCGCGTCGGGCGACGGCAAGGCGCTGACGAATACCGTCTGCCCGCTGAGCGCGGATGGCGATGCATACTTCCTGAGCATGGGCGGCCAGGCGCCGAGCCTGCAGATGTTCACGTTCAAGCAGCAGTACGACACGTTCCACGATCAGAAGCTGATCGACCAGTACGCCAAAGATGGCACGATGCGCAAGGTTCAGGATTATTCGAATATGGCTTCATATGCGAAGGGCTGGGCGTTGTACCAGTTCAACTGCCAGTGATCACGTGTGTTGCGTGGCTGCGTGGCGTCGAAATGGGCGATTGGGAGAACAAGAGGCTCTGATTTGTCAAGTTTCGACACGCCGATGGAACGTTGGATTTCCAACGGTTCACGCGTTGTTCATGCGGCCCGGGTTGCGCGGATCGCGATCGTGCTGTAAGTTTATCTCTTGCTGCCGCTCAGCGAGTGGTCCGGATGGTTCCGGTCCGCGAGGTGGGTGAGTGGTGGTGGTTTGAGAACTCAAGAGCGTATTTGTACTACTTCTTTATAGTCAATGATTGCCAGTTCGTTGCCGGCCACGCTGACGCGTGGTGCCGAGGGATCGGTCAAACGGCGGCGAGGTTTTTGTG
>ENA-OQJG01000013-OQJG01000013.1-human-gut-metagenome-genome-assembly--contig:-NODE-13-length-28238-cov-3.500943_pt1 | contig 28238 bp, 33 predicted proteins | sample MGYA00242601_ERZ504767 | MGnify/ENA primary metagenome ERZ504767 (study PRJEB26092, sample SAMD00036362) | human gut metagenome | host: Homo sapiens | study: EMG produced TPA metagenomics assembly of... | reverse complement strand
ATACATCCTGTGGATGGGACTGGCTGGAAAAATTCATACATATCCCTGTATTCCACGAGGAGGTGGAACGTGTGACAGACCGAAAGTCGCTTGTTGATATAAAGATGACTGCGGGAGTGTGTGAGGCGTATTATAAGGACAACATAGACTCGTTTATTTTGTGCTCAAGTGATTCGGATTACTGGGGACTTATTTCATCTGTAAAGGATGCTCATTTCCTCGTGATGTACGAATATAGCAAGTGCGGACAGTCAATCAAGGATGCACTTACAAAACGATGTATTTTTCACTGTTCAATAGACGATTTCTATACAGGAAATGCAAGTGATTTAAAGAAAAAAGTCATGATAAATAGAATTGAAAAATCTGACAAATGATATTGTCGGAAAGAATGGCTGGGAGATGACAAGACAGATATACGAGAGGACTAAAATTACATCGACAGAGCGAGAAATGAAGGATTTTTACAATAAATATGTTAAGTCATTGAGGTTAAAAATTAATGAGGACGGAGTATTCGAGATTGTGGTCAATGAATATTGATTATCGTAAAACTGTTTTATGTAATTATTGTCGGTCACACATGTATTGTGTGAAGGTTAAGCCTTATTTTAGCGGAAAGAGTGGGAAAGTATGATGAAACCGATGCTTGAAATCTGCTGTGGCAGCTTTTCGGATGTGAAAACAGCATATGAAAATGGTGCGGACAGGGTTGAACTGAACAGTGCCCTATATATGGGAGGGCTGACACCTACACTCGCCAATTTAATATATGCAAAGGAAAAATGCAATATACCGGTAGTGACAATGGTTCGTCCAAGGGGCGGCGGATTTTGCTATTCGGATGAAGAATACGACATTATGCTTATGGATGCAAAAATTCTTTTAGAGCATGGAGCAGACGGTATTGCGTTTGGATTTCTGACAGAGGAAAAAATGCTTGACAAAAAGCGCACAAAGGAAATGATAGAGCTCATTCATGAGTATGGCAGGGAAGCTGTGTTTCACCGCGCCTTTGACTGCATAGATAATCAGGACAGTGCAGCGGAGAAGCTTATTAGGCTTGGCGCAGATCGTATCCTCACAAGCGGTGGAGCAGTAAATGTATGGGATGGCAGAAAACAGCTTAAGCATCTTCAAAATCAATATGGAAAAGATATTACTATTCTGGCAGGAAGCGGCGTGAATGATACCAATGTGAGAGCACTTATCGAATACACGGGAATTACGCAGGTGCACAGCTCGTGTGGCTCATGGAAGTGTGATGTGACAGCAGCGGGCAATGCAGTAGATTTCTCGTATGATGAAGCGATGAAGAACTGCTATCAGTGTGCGGATGCAGGTAAAGTTAGGAAGCTTGCGGAAGAGGTAAGTGGAGAGGACAGCAGCATGATCGGTACAGAAGGGACAGCCGACTATCTGGTTGATGCCGTAAAGAGAAGATTTGGACTTGAATAATACATATACAATTAAATACCGGATTGTGTTATAATATGTCTGTCGGCGGATTCGTCGGCAGACTTTTTTTAAGGAGAGTAAAATGAGAGTATTAACAGATTTAGAGCCAAAGAACGTTTTTTCGTTTTTCGAGGATATATGCAGTATTCCTCATCCATCATACAAGGAAGAGAAAATCAGTAATTATCTGGTGGAGTTTGCAAAGGCAAGAGGCCTTGAGCATTACCAGGATGAGCTTCACAATGTGATAATCATAAAGGAAGCATCAGAAGGATATGAGGATGTGGAGCCAATCATACTGCAGGGGCACATGGATATGGTTTGCGAGAAGACACCTGACTGTGATAAGGATATGGACGAGGAAGGCCTGGACCTTTTGATAGATGGTGATTTTATCTCGGCAAAGGGCACTACACTCGGTGGAGATGACGGTATCGCGGTGGCATATGCGCTTGCTATTTTGGACGATGACAGCCTGTCACATCCACGCCTTGAGTTTGTATGCACTGTATGCGAGGAGGTCGGCATGGAGGGTGCTACAGGCATCGATGTGTCTATGCTTAAGGGAAAGAAGCTTCTTAATATGGACAGCGAGGAGGAGGGCGTGATGCTCGCAAGCTGCGCCGGTGGATGCAGAGCCGATGTGAAGCTGCCTGTAGAGAGAGAGACAGTGAGCGGAACAAAGCTTACTGTGAGCTTATCAGGTCTCACTGGCGGACACTCAGGCTCAGAGATTGATAAGGGAAGGGGCAATGCCAATATTCTTATGTCCAGACTGCTTCGCGACGCATCGGCACCTGTAGCTATAGCTTCTATAGATGGCGGCAGAAAGGATAATGCCATTCCAAGAGAGTGTACTGCACAGATTATTGTAGCACCTGATGAGGCTGCGGCAGTGAAGGCTTCGATAGAACAGGCAGCAGCTGAGATTGCACAGGAGTTTAAGGCATCTGATCCTGACCTTAAGCTTACTGTGTCAGAGGAGACTGACTGTAGTGAGTCAGCTATAAGTGCAAAGGACAGCGCAAGGGTTATCGCACTTATCGAGGCACTGCCAAACGGCATCATCAGAATGAGCCGGGAAATCGATAAGCTTGTTGAAACCTCGCTTAATCTGGGAGTTTTAAAATCAGACGATGCTGCTGTCACTTTAAGATACGCAGTCAGAAGCTCTGTCGGTGTGGCTAAAAAAAGCCTTAAGAACCAGCTTGTCTGCATAGCAGGCGCTTTTGCGGCAGAGGTTACATTTGAGGGAGATTATCCTGCATGGGAGTACAAGAAGGATTCAAAGCTCCGCGAGGATATGGTACGGATTTTTGAGGAGATGTATGGCAAAAAGCCTACAGTTGAGGCTATTCATGCCGGTGTCGAGTGCGGACTTTTAAGCGGCAAGATTGAAGGACTCGACTGCATATCAATGGGACCTGACATGTATGATATCCATACGACAGAGGAGAGGCTTTCCATATCCTCTGCAAAGAGGTCATATGAGTATATACTCAGAGTGATTGCGTGCAAATAAATAGTTATTCAAGGCTTTTGATAAAGGAAAGAGGTGTCATATGATACCTCTTTTTAAATGCCCTGTGAAAATAGCTCAGATTGTGAAATCCGACAGACAGTGAGACATCTAAAATTGAGGTGTTGCCGCGCTCGAACTGTTCCACGGATTTTTCAAGACGCACATTGTTGATATACTGCACACAGGTCATGTTCATGTGTTTTTTGAAGAAACGCATGAAGTGGTATTCACTGAAATAGCAAAGCCCGGCAAGCTCTGCAACCTGGATGCTTTCGGCATAGTGCACCTCGATGTAATCGAGCACATTTTTGAGCTTATCGGAGGATGTGTTGACACCGAAATCAGCATTTTTTTCACTGTATTGCAGCAATAGAAATATTGCCTGAAGCAGAAATGCCTTTAGGGCCAGCTCATAGCCGAATTCCTGACTGGAGTATAGATTTGTTATGCGCATGAAGCATTTGCAAAGGGATGTATATGCCGGATGCTTCGGTGCAATCAGGTAAGGCATGGCAAACTCATGGTTGATTAGCGGAGTCAGATATCTTGAAGAGCATATATCGGTATTGTTTCCACCTAAAAAATTGATATGGAATACATACGTTTCCGAGTAAAATTCGTCGCAGTCCCTTATTGAAATGGAATGCAGCAGCAGTGGCGGGATAAAGATGATATCGCCTTCCTTTGCTTCATATTCGAGCAAATCAATCTGATAGGTGCATGAGCCCTTTGTAATCAGTGTGAGCTCTGCCTCATCGTGCCAGTGTGTAGTGATGACAGGGTAATCTGCTGCAAGTCTTGTTATATATTTCTGAACGGGGAAAAATACTTCTCCGTGCTTTGCGTTTTCTTTCTGCCCGAGGGCAGGCGGATTATTGTTTTTCATATTGTTGTTTCTCCATAGCTTTTAAAACTATACCCTTTAAAATTATAAGAGCAGTATTGTGTTATAAAATGAAAAAATATTGCAAGAATTTATACTAATCACTTTCTATAATAGCAGTATAATACATCAAGACAAAGTGCTCAAGATGTAAATAGGTGCAAAATTTATGATTAGATAAGAGGTACACATTATGGAGAGAAAATGGTGGCATGACAAGGTGGCATATCAGATTTATCCAAAGAGCTTTCTGGATACAAACGGTGACGGAATAGGAGATTTAAGAGGTATCATTTCAAAGCTGGATTATTTAAAATCGCTTGGAATTGACATCATATGGCTGTCTCCGATATATAAATCGCCATTTGTGGATCAGGGCTATGACATATCTGATTACTATGCGATAGCTGAAGAGTTCGGTACTATGGAGGAGTTTGATGAGCTCCTTGCCGAGGCAAAGAAGCGTGATATGCACATCATCATGGATCTGGTAATAAATCACTGCTCGGATAAGCACGAATGGTTTCAAAAGGCACTTAAGGATCCGGATGGAGAGTATGCTGATTACTTTTATTTCAGAAAAGGTAAAAACGGCAATCCGCCGAGCAATTACCGCTCTTATTTTGGCGGAAGCTGCTGGGAGAAGGTGCCGGGCACGGACAAGTATTATCTGCACATGTTTGCGAAGGAGCAGCCGGATTTAAACTGGGAGAATGAAAAGCTAAGACAAAAGCTTTATGAGATGATTAACTGGTGGCTTGATAAGGGCTTGTCAGGATTTAGAATAGATGCGATAATCAATATAAAGAAAAATCTCGATTTCCCTGATTTTGAGCCGGATGCAGAGGACGGACTGGCTGCCTGCTACAAGATGGTTGAAAGTGCAGAAGGTGTCGGAGAGCTCTTAGAGGAATTAAAGAACAATACATTTAAGAAGTATGATGCATTTACGGTTGGCGAGGTATTCAATATGAAGCCTGAGGAGCTGCCGGAGTTTATCGGTGAGAATGGGCATTTTTCAACGATATTTGATTTTTGTGCACAGTGCTTAAGTGATGGAGAGCATGGCTGGTATGATGCACCGAAAATAGATTTTGACACATGGAGAAAGGCCATTCTTGGTTCACAGCTTGAGACAGAAAAGTACGGCTTTAAGGCCAATATCATAGAAAATCATGATGAGCCGAGAGGTGCCTCAAGATTTTTACCAAAGCATGCTCAAAATCCTGCCGGAATAAAGATGTTAGGAACTGTCAGCGTACTGCTTCGAGGCATTCCGTTTATATACCAGGGCAGGAAATCGGTATGCAAAATGCAAAATGGAACAGTATAGATGAGTATGACGATATCAGCACAAAGGATCAGTACAAGGCAGCACTTGCAGCAGGCTTATCAAAGGAGCAGGCACTTGCAGCCTGTGGAAGGATGAGCAGGGATAATGCAAGGACACCTATGCAGTGGAGTGATGAGGCAAATGCCGGTTTTACCACAGCAAAGCCATGGCTTAAGGTCAATGAAAACTATAAGGCTATCAATGTTGCGGCGCAGGAAAAGGATCCTTCATCTGTTTTGAACTATTACAGGAGGCTTGTGGCACTCAGAAAGTCAGATGAATTTAGGGAGTTGTTCACCTACGGCAGATGTGTTCCGGCATATGAGGATACAGATGGCATCATGGCTATTACAGAGAGGATGAAAATAAGCGCGTGCTGGTTGTGGCAAATTTTGGCAGTAAAGAGGCACAAATCAGGCTTGATGGCAGTGTGAAAAAAGGTGCTTTTTGTCCAACACAAATGATGACTGAAAAGAGCACTGTTTCAGTGGGAGCATCCGAGCTTAAGCTTGAAAGCTGTGAGGTTTTGGTGGTGCTTGTAAAATAGCATAATTTGATACAGCATTAAAGAAACCAGGCTGATTTTTTACAAAAAGAGGCAGCTAAAAGAGATAATGAAGAGACAAGGAGGGCATAATGAGCAAAAACAATAATGAAAAATGGTGGAAAAAGGCGGTAGTTTACCAGATTTATCCAAAGAGCTTTCAGGATTCTAACGGAGACGGCTTTGGTGATTTACAGGGTATCATCAAAAGACTTGATTATCTTGAGACGCTTGGAATCAATGCAATATGGCTTTCGCCGGTATTCAAATCACCGCAGGCGGACAACGGTTATGACATTTCGGATTACAGGGATATTGATCCGACGTTTGGCAGTCTCGATGATATGGAGGAGCTCATAAACGAGGCAAAGAAGCACAATATAAGGATTATGATGGATCTTGTCTTAAATCATTCTTCAAACGAGCACAGGTGGTTCAAGGAGGCTAAAAAGAGCAAGGACAATCCATACCATGACTACTATATTTGGAGAGACGGAGATGAAGGCGTGCCGCCAAGTGATATGAAGGCTTGTTTCGGTGGAAGCGCATGGGAATATGTGCCGGAAATCGGACAGTATTATTTCCATCAGTTTTTACCGGAGCAGCCGGATTTAAACTGGGAGAATCCAAAGGTCAGAAGAGCAATCTACGATATGATTCTCTGGTGGATGGACAAGGGAGTCGGCGGCTTCAGACTTGATGTAATCGACCAGATAGCAAAAGAGCCGGACAAGAGAATCACCATAAACGGACCAAGGCTTCAGGAATATTTTAAGGAACTGAGCAGGGAGACCTTCCAGAAGGGCGACCTGATTACCGTAGGTGAGGCATGGGGCGCTGACACAGAGCGCGCAAAGCTTTACAGCAATCCGGATGGCAGCGAGTTTTCTATGGTGTTCCAGTTTGAGCACATAGGGCTTGACCAGAAGGAGGGCGGCGAGAAATGGGACCTTGCACCGCTTCCGTTTAAAAAGACTCAAAAAGATAATGGCTCACTGGCAGAATGAGCTCTACAACTGTGGCTGGAACAGTCTGTTCTGGGACAATCATGACCTGCCGCGTATCGTGTCAAGATGGGGCAATGACAGGGAGTACAGAGTGGAATCTGCAAAGATGCTGGCTATATTGCTGCACGGCATGCAGGGTACACCATACATCTATCAGGGTGAAGAGCTGGGCATGACAAATGTACAGTATGATATCGAGGATTATAAGGACTGTGAAATCATAAACATGTACCATGAGCGCCTTGAAAAAGGATACTCAAAGGATGAAATCATGAAGTCCATTTACGCAAAGGGCCGTGACAATGCAAGGACACCTATGCAGTGGGATGACTCGGCAAATGCCGGCTTCACCACAGGAACACCTTGGATAAAGGTAAATGACAATTACGACAAAATAAATGCCAAATCACAGGTGGATGACCCTGATTCAATCTTTAGCTGCTACAAGAAGCTTGTTCAGCTGAGAAAGGATTATCCGGTATTTGTTGATGGTAAATTCACACTTTTACTTGAGGATGATGAGAATATTTTTGCATACAGCAGAAAGAATGAAGAAAAAACCATGATTGTTGTGTGCAATTTCTTTGACAAGGAGATACCAATGCCGCTTGCAAAGGAGTGTGAGGGCATGGAGGTGCTGATTTCAAATTATAAGGATACCTCTGATATGTCAGTGCTCAGACCTTATGAGGCCAGGATGTATATACGATAGATAAAATTGATACCGCTTGTTTTTATAAAGGTGTTTTATAAAAGCAGGCGGTATTATTGTATTTTTTAAGGATAATGTATATAATAAGTTACCGAAAAAATTCAATGGACGATGAAAGGAACCAATTCCATGTTTGATATAATAATAATAGGCAGTGGTCCGGCAGGACTGTCTGCAGCAATATATGCAAAGAGAGCCAATCTGAATGTGGCAGTAGCAGAAAAAGAATACGAGGGGACAGGCCAGATAGCCGAGAGCGGAAATGTGAACAACTATCTGGGGCTTCCAAACATAAACGGATATGACCTGGGAGAAAAATTCAGGGAGCATGCAGTATCTCTTGATGTAGAATTTATCGAAAAAGAAGCAGTGCAGATAGAAGCAGTGCAAAATGGTGAGAAAGAAGAACCAGCGATATACAGAGTGAAATTCGATGATGACACGATAGCAGAGGCAAGAGCGCTCATCTATACCGCAGGAGCATATCCGAGAAAGGCAGGAGTGCCGGGAGAGGATGAGTATACCGGAAAGGGAGTATCTTACTGCGCAATCTGTGACGGAGCATTCTATAAAGGAAAGACAGCCGCAGTGCTGGGCGGCGGAGATACCGCTTTGGATGATGCATTATATCTGTCCGATATATGTGAGAAGGTCTATCTGGTTCACAGAAGAGACAGCTTCCGCGGTGCACAGAGCACAGTTGAGCTCTTAAAGCAGAAAGAAAATGTAGAGCTTGTCCTAAACGAAACAGTGACAGAAATATATGGAGAAAAAAAGCCAACAGGCATAATGCTTAAAAGTGGCAGGACACTGGCTGTAGACGGAGTATTCGTGGCATATGGCTCAGTACCGCAGTCAGAGCTTATAAAGAATCTGGTGCAGCTCGATGAGAGAGGATATGTAGTGGCAGGTGAGGACGGCATCATATATGCTGCAACAAAAAATGGTGACCATGATAGAAGCGTCCAGCCGGGACTGTATGTGGCGGGAGATGTCCGTACCAAGACACTGCGTCAGGTGGTAACCGCAGTATCTGACGGCGCAAATGCCGCAACGACAGCCGCAGAGTATTTAAGGGACATTAATGGCTATAAACAAAATATATAACCACGCACAAATAATTTGTATAACTGATAGCATTGACTTTCATACCACGCGTTTGTATAATAATCTCATCAATTCCTAGTAACACAATAGACTATGTAAGAATTAACGAGAAGAAGAAAACAATGAGATTTAATACAAGCTTACTTCATGCCGGCGTGACAAGAGAGACAAATGGCTCTACACTGCCACCGGTATATCAGACAAGCGCCTTCGAGCAGGAGAGCGCGGCAGATCTGGAAAAAATATTTGAAAACAAAGCTCCGGGCTACTGTTACACAAGAGTTGCCAATCCTACGATTACAGCTTTTGAGAACAGAATAACAAAGCTCGAGGGAGGAATAGCATCGGTGGCATGCGCATCAGGCATGGCGGCACTGATGAATACCTTCTTAAATATACTAAGCAGTGGAGATGAGCTCATCTCAAGCGCCAGTCTCTACGGTGGCACAATAGATTTATTCCATGATCTTGAGGCCTTCGGCATCATAACCAGATATGTCGAGAACAACAACTGGCAGCAGATAGAGGACAGCATCAATGAGCATACCAGACTGATTTTTGCAGAGACTATCGGTAATCCCTGTCTGGATGTCACAGATATTGAGAAGCTTGCAGAGATAGCACACGCACATGATATACCGCTTGTAGTTGACAATACCACATCGACAGCTTACCTGATACAGGTTTTAAAGCATGGAGCTGATATCGTGGTCAATTCATCTTCCAAATATATAAATGGAAGCAGCAATGCAATCAGTGGTATTCTGACAGACTCAGGTAAGTTCAAATGGGACAAGAACAGATATCCGGGGGTTGCAGATTATGTGAAGTATGGACCTATGGCATTTGTCGCAAAGCTGAGAAACAGTCTTTTCAGAAATATGGGTGCCTGTTTAGCTCCGGTGAATGCATACTTAAATATTATAGGACTTGAGACACTCGGTCTTAGAATGGAAAGAGAATGCTCTAATGCACTCGAGCTTGCGTCATGGATAGAAAACAATTATCCTGACATAAAGGTTAATTATCCGGGGCTTTGTAGCAGCAAATGGCATGAAATAGCAAAAAAACAGCTCACAAACGGCTATGGAGCAATCCTTACAATCAGGGTTGGCAGCAAGGAAAAGGCATTTAAATTTATAGACAGCCTGACGATTCCATACACACTCAGCAATATCGGAGATACGAAGACACTGGTCATTCATCCGGGCTCCACAATCAGTCTTCACAGCACAGATAAGCAGAAGGAGGATGCAGGAGTATTTGAGGATCTTATAAGAGTCAGTGTGGGTATCGAGGATATAGATGACCTCAAGGATGATTTTGCACAGGCTTTTGCAAATATAGCTGATTAAGCCATAATAATAAGGTATCAATGTGTATGCAAATGAGAGCGTGCATATGCATTTACATATAAAACAAAACATTAACATATTTACACAGTAAGGAGATTAAAAATGGCGGAGAAAGTTGATTACGCGACCCTAAAAAAGGGCGGTTTCATGAGACAGAAGCAAAAGGGCTGTTTCTCGCTTAGAATTGCGGTTGTAGGAGGAAATCTTACAGCAGAAAATATCAAAACAGTAGCAGAGGTTGCTGAGAAATACGGACACGGATATGTTCATATGACATCGCGTCAGGGTATTGAGATTCCTTTTATCAAGGTTGAGGATATCAATGTGGTAAAAGAGGAACTGGCAAAGGGCGGTGTAGGAACAGGTGTCTGCGGACCAAGAGTACGTACTGTCACAGCGTGTCAGGGCTCAGAAATCTGTCCTAGCGGATGTATCGATACATACACTCTGGCTAAGGAACTTGATGAAAGATACTTCGGAAGAGAGCTTCCTCACAAGTTCAAGTTTGGTGTCACAGGCTGTCAGAATAACTGCTTAAAGGCTGAGGAAAACGATGTCGGAATCAAGGGCGGCATGACAGTAGAGTGCAGCCATGACGATTGTATCCAGTGTGGTGTATGTGTGAAGGCATGCCGCGAGGGTGCACTTAGCATGGAGGATGGCAGGATTGTCATCGACAGAGACAAATGTAACAACTGTGCGCGCTGCGTAAAGAGCTGTCCGACAGATGCATGGAAGGGAACTCCGGGATATATCGTATCGTTTGGAGGACTTTTCGGAAACCACATCTATAAAGGAGAGCAGCTTGTTCCGATTATCCGCGACAAGGAAACTCTTTTCAGAGTGACAGATGCAGCAATTAGTTTCTTCGAGAAGCATGCAAACGGTGGTGAGCGTTTCAGACTTACTCTTCAGAGAGTGGGCGAGGAAGGGTTCAAAAAAGAGATTCAGGCAGCATACGAGGGTAAATAATCCCCATGTATAGCAGGAAATATCCGGCATGCATAAACAACAACGGTTACGGCAAAAATATAATAAATATGAGTATATGAAGGGAGATGCAAAATGGCAGATATAGCATTCGACGATCAGGTAGATATAACTGACAAGGTTTGCCCTCTTACATTTGTAAAGGCAAAGGTAGCAATAGAGGAATTAGATGACGGTGAGGTGCTTGCAATCCGTATGAATGATGGAGAGCCGGTACAGAATGTTCCAAGAAGCATGAAGGAAGAGGGACACAAGATACTTAAGCTCGAGGACAACGAGGATGGAACATACACTCTTTACGTCAGAAAGGTTGAGGACTAATCATGGCAGCAAGAATTTCAAAGGCGGATTTCGATGAAAAAGTATTAAAAAGCAAGCTTCCGGTAATTGTTGATTTTTACTCGGATTCATGTGTGGCCTGCAAGAAGCTGGCACCGGTTCTCGGAGATATCGAGGATGATTATGAGGATAAGCTTCACGTATACAAGGTCAACACAAACTTTGACGGAGAGCTCGCTGATGAGTATGAGGTGACTGCGAATCCGACACTGCTTTTCGTAAAAGACGCAGAGGTCTTAGACAGAAAGGTCGGCGCACAAAAGCCTGCCGATTTGAAGGCGTGGGTTGAAGAATTATTATAGTTTTTAGATTATTATATAAAGCAGTCTGATACAGGATAATAACACATACAGATACCACAATCTGTGACACAGGAGGAAATAAAATGACTATCACAGTAGCAGGAGAGAAGAAAGAATATAAGGATGGACTTACATTACCGGAGCTTATCGAGCTTGAGAATGTAGATATGCCTGAGTATGTAACAGTTTCAATAAATGAGGAATTTGTTGCCACAGAGGATAAGCCAAAGACAGTGCTTAAGGATGGCGACAATGTAGAGTTCCTTTACTTCATGGGAGGTGGATGCTAATGGCAATGACTGATGAGCAGATCGAGCGCTATTCACGCCACATTATCCTTAGTGAGGTGGGCGTTAAAGGTCAGAAGAAATTATTAAAGGGCAAGGTGCTTATTATCGGTGCCGGCGGACTTGGAGCTCCGGCAGCCATGTATCTTGCAGCAGCAGGAGTTGGCACAATCGGTATTGTGGATGCGGATGAGGTAGATTTATCCAACCTGCAGAGACAGATTATCCACGGAACAGCCGATGTGGGAAAAGCCAAGGTAAAGTCAGCAAAAGAGACAATGAACGCCATGAACCCGGACGTTCAGGTCAATACATACCGTATGTTTGTAGATGCGTCAAATATCAGAGAACTTATCAGGGAATATGATTTCATCATCGATGGAACTGACAATTTCCCGGCAAAGTTCTTAATCAACGATGCATGTGTGCTTGAGAAAAAGCCGTTTTCACATGCAGGAATCATCCGTTTCAAGGGTCAGCTCATGACATATGTGCCGGGAGAGGGACCTTGCTACAGATGTGTATTCAAGAATCCGCCACCAAAGGATGCAGTGCCTACATGTAAGCAGGCAGGCGTTATCGGAGCTATGGGCGGAGTAATCGGTTCGCTTCAGGCTATGGAGGCTATCAAGTATTTAATCGGTGTCGGAGAGCTGCTCACAGGATATCTGCTTACATATGATGCACTCACCATGGAGTTCCACAAGATTAAGCTTCCAAAGGATACACACAACTGTGCAGTCTGTGGCGACCATCCGACCATTCTCGAGCCAATCGACTACGAGCAGGAGGTCTGCGAGGAGACAGCGGGCAGATTTGATGCACCTCGTACACAGGAATAAAAAGACAGTAAGGAAAGGAACGATATGAGTATCATAAGAATGAAATATCCGTTTCTGGATGAAATAGCAAAATATGCTAAAGAGCATCTGCCGGAGGAGGCGTGCGGTCTGATAGCAGGCAGTGAGGACGAAAACGGTCGTCTCATCACAAAGGTATATTACCTGACGAATACAGACCATGCCGAGGACCATTTCACAATGGATCCAAAGGAGCAGCTGGCAGCCATAAAGGACATGAGAGCAAACGGCCTTAAGCCGCTTGGCAACTGGCATTCACATCCGTCTAGCCCTTCAAGGCCATCGGATGAGGATATAAAGCTTGCATACGATCCAAATGCGAGCTACATGATAATGTCGCTTATGGCAGAAAATCCTGTAATCAACTCGTTTCATATCGAGGGTGGACAGGTCACGAAAGAGGATTTACGAATATATTCTGATGAATATTACTTCTAAATCATATGTTAATGTTTTGAGTCGCAGCGAAAGCTGCAAAGAAAAGTCAGCTTCATCGAAGATGGCTTTTCTTTTTTAGAGAAAGATGTTATTATAGCATGTATATTTAATAAAACGAAAGAGCGTTCGAAAATGAAATTAAAAACGAAGGAACTTACAACATGTGCACTTTTTGCGGCACTTATAGCAGTTGGAGCATTTATCAAGATTGATATTCCGCTTCCTATGTACACCATGCATTTTACATTACAGTGGTTCTTTGTGCTGATGGCGGGATTTCTGCTCGGGGCAAAACTGGCATCGCTTAGCGTGATAGTATATTTGTGCATCGGACTGGTGGGAGTGCCTGTATTTGCGGCAGGCGGTGGTCCTACATACATTTTAAGACCGGGCTTTGGATTCCTATTAGGCTTTGTGCTTGCAGCATTTTTAATCGGAGCTATCACAGAAAAGCTTAAAAAGACCAATGCGTTTACACTCATTCTTCCAGCAACGGTCGGACTGGTGGCATATTATACAGTTGGAGCAATATACTTTTACTGCATGAAGAATTTCTATGCGGCAACACCTGTCAGCTGGGGCATCGTAATAGTAGATTACTGTCTGATAACTGTTGCACCGGACTTTATATTATGCGTATCGGCAGCAGTGTTTTCTGCTAAGCTTCGTCCTGTTTTTGAAGGAATGCTCAATGGATACAGTGTGAAGCATAAGGCAAAAAATAAAGCATAAAGCGTATAATAAAGTATAAAATAAGGCATGAAATAATATATGAAATAAAGTATGGATATGGTATTACAGGGAGATAAAAATGGCGTATTTTCCGATGTTTGTGGATATGACGGAAAGAGAGTGTCTGATCGTCGGCGGTGGAAATGTGGCATACCGCAAGGTGATCGTAATGCTGGATTTTGGCGCAAAGGTCACGGTTGTGGCAGAGGATATATGTGATGAGCTGAGAAAGCTTACAATTGATGATATAGCAAGCAAGGATAAAAAGGGCTCATATACGGCAAATAAAGAAAACAATCAGACGGACTCGGATGCAGCAGATAGAATTACGTTCATAAAGAGAAGGTTTGAACGAAAAGACTGTGATGGCATGGAAATGGTTATCGCTGCCACTGATGACAATGCTTTAAATCATGAGATTGCAGAGTATTGCAAAGCTAATGGCATCATGGTAAATGCGGTCGATCAGAAGGCTGATTGCAGCTTTATTTTTCCGTCATACATAAAGGAAAAGAATCTTGTTGCGGCATTTTCGAGCGGAGGAAACAGCCCTGTGCTGACTCAGTATCTGAAAGGCAAAGAGCAGGAGATTCTTACTCCGTTTCTTGGTGAGCTGAACGAATACATGGGACAAATCCGCGAAAAAGTAATAGCGCAATATGACACGGAAGCCGAGAGAAAGCGTGTGTTTAAAGAAATCTTGTGTGCAGCTATTGATAATGGAAGGATTCCAGAAATATAGTTTAAAGTATGGTATTACAGATTTTAAGTTGTTGTTCATTTATAAATTATAAATGGAAAATGGCATGATCCGTAGGAGAGTAAAATGAAGTATTTAATAGGAACGAGAGGCTCAAAGCTTGCTCTTGTTCAGACTGATTACGTGATAGATAAGTTAAAAAGAGCATATCCGGATGATGATTTTAAGGCTGTTATCATAAAGACAACAGGCGATTTAGAGCAGAAAAAGGCACTCGATAAGATTGGCTCAAAGGGTATCTTCGTAAAGGAGATAGAGGACGAGCTTTTATCGGGAAAGATTCATATGGCAGTCCATTCCATGAAAGACATGCCTGATGAACCGGCAGCAGGGCTTACATTTGCAAAGGCATGGAAGCGTGAAGATCCAAGGGATGTTTTGGTGCTAAAAAATGCCGCTTCACTGGATGAGCTTCCTCATGGTGCCGTGATAGGAACCGGAAGCAAGCGCAGAAAGTATCAGCTTTTAAAGCTGCGTCCTGACCTTAAGGTGGTTGGCATACGCGGAAATATCGATACGAGGCTTCGTAAGCTATATGATGGTGAAATTATATATGAAGAGGTTTCCGATAATACTGTAAATAACAATGAGATAGCTAACGAAAAAAAGAATAAGTATAGCGAATACAGGCTGGATGGAATCGTACTTGCAGCGGCGGGAATAAAGCGTATCGGAAGAGATTCTGAGATCACACAGTACTTTTCGGAGGATGATATGATTCCGGCTCCGGCACAGGGCACACTGGCGCTTGAGCTACGTGCTGACAATGCTAAGCTGATGGCAAAGCTTGGTGCTTTGTCAGATGAGAAAACCAATCTGTGCGCAGGCATTGAAAGAGAATTTTTAAAGCGGATCGGTGGAAACTGCCATCTGCCTGTGGCTGCATACTGTGATATTGTAAGTGAAAAAGACCGCGGTAATGACAGCAACAAAAATAACAGGCTAAAGCTCCTTGCGATGTTTGGCTCAGAGGATGGAAAACAGCTTGCAAGGACAGAGCAGGTATGGGATATGACATCAGACAGAAACGATATTGTGGAGCGTGCGGTGCACGATATTCGGTATAAATTAGAAATCGACTAAAAATATCAAGTCATAATTTTTAATCATAATAATTCAGTAGAAAAATAATTAGGAAAATCATGAGAGAAAACACAGGAAAAGTAGTATTAGTTGGAGCAGGACCGGGAGATACGGGCCTGCTCACTTTAAAAGGAGAAAAATATATAAAACAGGCGGATTGTCTGGTGTATGACAGGCTGTCATCACCAGAGTTTCTTTCAATGGTAAAGGCAGGCTGTGAGCTTATTTATGTGGGCAAGGAAAATCACAAGCATGTCATGAAGCAGAATGCCATAAACGAGCTTTTGTACGAGAAATCAAAATATCATGAGCTTGTAGTCCGTTTAAAGGGCGGAGATCCGTATGTCTTTGGAAGAGGCGGAGAGGAAGCTCTCTACCTGGTAGATAGAAATGTGGAGGTAGAAGTGGTACCGGGTGTAAGTTCGTCGGTTGCAGCGCTTGCGGCTGCAGGAATACCTATCACACACAGAGGTATAGCAAAAGGCTTTCAGGTCATCACTGCGCACAGCAGAAAGGATGAGGAGGCAGATATAGACTATTCCCTTCTTACAGATGAGACAATCACCTGCGTATTTTTGATGGGACTTGCGCATGTAAAAAGCATTGCAGCAGAGCTTATGAAAGCAGGACGAAGATCGGATACTCCGGCAGCAGTGATATCGAACGGCACACTTGCCGCGCAGCGCAAAAGTATAGGAACGCTTGCGGATATCGGAGAAAAAATCGAGGAAGCAAAGCTGACATCACCGGCTATAATCGTTGTGGGAGATGTGGTTTCAATGAATGACAGGCTTGATTTCTTTGAAAAAAGACCGCTGTTTGGAAGAAAGATCACAGTACCGTATATCAAAACAAACGAATTGATAGCAAAATTACAGCAGCTTGGAGCAGATGTCACACCGGTTAAGACAGGCATAATAAAGCCGATAATAATTCCTGAATTTGCCGATAAAGTAAGATCGGCAGACTGGATTGTTTTTACAAGCAAAAATGGTGTAAGATCATTTTTCTATAATCTGGAGATGGCAGGGGCTGACATCAGGCTTATAGCAAGTGCAAGGTTTGCAGTGGTGGGAAAAAGCTACAGAAAAAGAGCTTGCAAAGCATCACATAAATGCAGATATTATTCCGGCAGAACAGACCGGAAAAGGCTTGCAGGAAAATTGAGTTCGTATATGGGCGATAATGATGAAATCAAAGTCTGCATTTTCTCGGCAAAGGAGGCTTCACCGTGACCTTGAGGTCAGGGCTTAAAGAAATATGTAGAATTAGAAAAAATTGATGCATATGTAAATGAGCAGGCATATGAGAGTATTCCTGAAAGCATTGGAAACATGGTAAGTGAAGCTGTTTTTACAAGCGCATCAAATGTGGAAAGATTTTTTCATATGCTGCCGGAGAATGCATACGTGGAAACAGCATACTCAATAGGTGAAAAAACAACAGCAGCATTAGAGCAGCACAATGTCAGAGAGATAGTACAAGCTGATGATAGCAGTTATGAAGCGCTGGTAGATAAAATATCTTATAAAGATGCTTTTAAAGATTAAGAATTTATGGTGACAAAAGTTATATAAAGTTATATAATAAATGCAAAGTTATATAAGGTTATATAAACTTATATACGAAACAAAAAGTTATATAAAGTTATATAAGGGGAAAACAAAATGCAAAATCCATTTACATTATCATTCGGGAAAAAACCACTGCAATATATATCAAGAATCTCACAGACCAATCAGATAGTAGAGACATTTAGGTCAGAAAATCCTGTAAACCAGCTTTTTATGATAACCGGGGTAAGGGGATCGGGCAAAACGGTTATGATGACCAATATAGTATCAGAGATAAAGAAGGATGAGGAATGGCTGACAGTTGAGCTTAACCCTACGAGAGATATGCTTCAGAGCCTTGCAGCTAAGATTTACAGTATGCCTCAGATGAATAAAATATTTGTCAATGCAAAACTGGATTTTTCAGCGTTTGGACTGGGCGTTTCCATAGAAAATGCAGCACCGGTTACGGATATAGAAAATGTGCTGGAATTGATGCTTGAAAATATAAAGAAACATAATAAGCGGTTACTCATTTCAGTTGATGAGGTTATGAACTGTGAATTTGTAAAAGTATTTGTCAGTTCATTTCAGATATTTCTGAGACAGGATTATCCTATTTTTCTGCTTATGACGGGGCTGTTTGAAAATATATATGATCTGCAGAACGACAAGGCACTTACATTTTTGTACAGGGCGCCTAAGATAATGCTTGAGCCACTTAGCTTTACAGCAGTCAGGAAACACTATATGGATATTTTTGAACTGGATCAAAGAGAGGCAGACAAAATGGCAGCTCTTACAAAGGGATATCCTTTTTGCATTCCAGGTATTGGGATATCTTTACTGGGAAAACAGGGATGATCACACGATAGAAGATATTTTACCGGAATATGACTCAGTGCCTTGATGAGTATGTGTACAGTAAAATCTGGTCGGAGCTGTCAGAGCTTGATAAAAAAATATTGTTGGAAATATCAGTAAGTGGTGAAGAAAAGGTAAAAGAAATCAGAGAAAAACTGGATATGAATTCAGGATTATTCTCGGTATATAGAGACCGGCTCAAAAGAAAGGGGGTTATAGATACCTCTGAGTACGGTAAAATTACTCTCACACTTCCACGATTTGAAGAATTTGTCAAAACGCGACAAATGTAATATACTATATCCAACTGAAACATTAACATAATAAAGGAGAAGCACAATGAAAGAATACAGTATAGGTACAAAGTGTGTACAGGCAGGCTATGCAGCCGGAAACGGAGAGCCGAGACAGATTCCGATTATTCAGTCAACTACATTCAAATATGACACAAGCGAGGACATGGGAAAGCTTTTTGACCTTGAGGCAGAGGGCTATTTCTACAGCAGACTGCAGAATCCGACCTGTGACACGGTAGCAGAAAAATCGCAGCTATGAGGGTGGCACTGCTGCCATGCTCACATCATCAGGACAGGCAGCCAATTTCTATGCCATGTTCAACATATGTGAGTGCGGAGACCATATCGTGGCATCATCATCCATCTATGGAGGCACCTTCAACCTCATCGCGGTAACTATGGCAAAGATGGGTATTACAGCTACATTCGTATCTCCTGATGCTACAGAGGAGGAACTGAATGCAGCATTCAGACCGAACACAAAGCTTATGTTTGGTGAGACTATTGCCAATCCTGCGCTTACGGTGCTTGATATAGAGCTTTTTGCAAAGGTGGCACACGAGCACGGAGTACCGCTTATAGTGGACAATACCTTCCCTACACCTGTAAACTGCAGACCAATTGAGTGGGGCGCAGATATTGTCACACACTCTACCACAAAGTACATGGACGGACACGGAGCCACACTCGGCGGAGCAATCGTAGACAGCGGCAAATTCGACTGGATGGCACATGCAGATAAATATCCGGGACTGTGCACACCTGATGACAGCTATCATGGCATCACATATGCAGAGAAATTCGGCAAGGAAGGTGCGTTCATCACTAAATGTACAGCACAGCTTATGCGCGATTTTGGTTCTATGCAGTCACCACAGAATGCATTTATGCTGAATCTTGGCCTTGAGTCACTTCATGTGCGTATGCCAAAGCATGTGGAAAATGGACAGGCAGTGGCTGAATTTTTGGAAAATCATCCAAAGGTTGCCTATGTAAACTACTCAGGGCTTCCTTCAAACAAATACTATGAGAGAGCACAGAAGTATCTTCCAAACGGAGGCTGCGGAGTCGTATCATTTGGCTTAAAGGGCGGCAGAGAGGCAGCGTCTGCATTTATGAAGGCATTAAAGCTTGGTGCAATCGAGACACATGTGGCAGATGCGAGAACCTGCTGCTTAAATCCGGCAACAAGCACGCATCGTCAGATGAATGATGAGCAGCTTAAGGAAGCAGGAGTGCCGGCAGAGCTTATCAGAATAAGCTTAGGTCTTGAGGACAAGGTGGATTTGATTGCAGATATCTCAAACGCACTCGATGCCATAAAATAAAACATGTATTCATAAAATACACAAAAAGAACAAAATTAGAAAAAACAAAACTTTACGAAATGACCTACTAATGATATAGTAGTGATAGATATGAAAGAGTTTTAATAATTTATTTGTTTTTGTGGGAATTATTATGAGTAACAGATTTGATGATGAAAACAAAATAGAGATGGATATAAAGACCGCATTCGCCTCTTGGGGAAAGTATGTTTTTAAGTGCTTTCCGCAGGAAGGCCGTTTGAGGTCTTTTTTATCAGAGGATTCATTAGATGACTCAGAGGAGAAAAATGTGGATATTATAAACAATCCGTTTATAGACAGCATGGTTGACAGGAATAATCTGCTGAAGGCTGTTAAACAGATTGCAGATGGAGAAAAATTTGCTACTGTAGTACTGCATGCCAAGGAAGGAACAGATACCTACAGGATATCATTCAAGTCGATTTGCTTTGATGATGCTGGCAGAACAGTTGAGGCAATAGGGCTTGCTGAGCAGCTTGATGAGCGTCTTAACGAGAGTGAGATGGTGAATGCTTTAGGAAGCAACTTCAACAGTATCTACTATGTAGATGTAGACAACAATAAGATGTATCCGTACAGGATGAATCCTTCTGTCCGTGCTATGTTTGGAGAAGTGCTTGAGTCAAAACCGGGCTATAATGAGATGATGGAACAGTATGTAAATGCTATCGTCTTAGAAGAGGATAAGCTTCACATGCTTTTAGAGACATCAATTAATAATCTGCGCAGGCAGTTTTTGATAAAGGATACCTATCAGCATGATTACCGCATCGTGAGGGATGGACAGGTACAGTATTGCAGAGCAAAGTTTGTCAATGTGTCTGGCGTGGGAGAGCTGCACAAGATGATAGCGGGCTTTTCGGATATAAGCCCGGAGAAGCAAAGAGAGCTTGAGCGTATAGCGTATGTGGATGCAGTGACCGGAGGCAACAATTACGAGAGCTTTAAAAAGAAGCTGCGTGACAGAAATGTATCAGGATATCTGATTTCCATGGATATTCACTCCTTCAAGATAGTAAACTCCATCTGTGGTGTGGCAAAGGGCGATGAGGCGCTTAGATGGATTTCTGAAAATATACGCGGTGTTGTAGGATATAATGACATATCAGGTCATATAAATGCAGACAGATTTGTTATTTTCTTTGCGGATGACAAGATAAATAAGGTTATCAGAAAGATAGAGACCATCAATTTACAGCTTATTAAGGTTTCAGAATCCTTAAAGATTCCAAAGATTCAGCCATACTTTGGTGTGACAAAATGGGAGCCGGGAAAAAAGGTTGAGGAAGCATACGGCGAGGCCAACTTTGCCAAGAATCGGATCAAGGAGCGGAAGGACGTGCTCTATCAGATATACAGTCAGGCCGATACAGAAAGGATTGTCGAAGAAAAGCAGATGGAGGATAACTTCTACCGGGATTTAAATGACAATCATTTTTGAGATATGGTATCAGCCCAAGTATGCTCCAAAGACCAACAAGCTGGTCGGTGCAGAGGGACTTGTCAGGTGGAGAAGAGAAAATAATGAGATTATTCCGCCATCCAAATTTATACCGCTTTTTGAAAGAAACGGCATGATTAAGGCGCTTGATGAGTATGTATTCCGCGAGGTGTGTACACATCAGAGAAGATGGCTTGATGAAGGGAAAAAAATAGTTCCTATCTCAATCAACCTGTCCAGAGCGAGCCTGTACTTTGAGTCTGTGGTTAAAAGATATCATGATATAGCAAGAAGAATCGGCATATACACACATCTTGTGCCTATAGAGATTACAGAGAGTGCAGCGGTCGATAATGATGAAATCAAGAGTATTGCGGATAAATTCCATGGCAATGGATTTCCACTTTTGGTGGATGATTTTGGCTCAGGCTATTCATCACTTGTTACCCTCAATATGAAGTGCTTTGATACACTCAAAATCGACAAGAGCCTGATTGACTATATAGGAGATTCAAATGGTGAGAGGCTGCTTGTGCACACGATAGCACTGGCCAAGGAGCTGGGAATCTGCGTGACCGCCGAGGGTGTTGAGAGTCAGGAGCAGGTAGAGTTTTTGAAGAATATAGACTGCGACAGTATACAGGGCTTTTATTATTCAAAGCCACTGCCGTTAACAGAGTATGAGATGCTTTTGGATTGATAAATATAAAAAATATAAGCAGTATAAAAGAGCCGGTCATGTGACCGGCTCTTTTGAGGGGAGTATAAATAATTAATAAGAGGTATAACATTGAAAAGATTTCTCTCTTCGAAAACATTATAAAATAACAGTAATTAAAAAGCAATACTTTGAAACACAAAATAATATAATTTTAACAAAACGAGTTAATTTATTAAAGAACTAAAGTACTAAAGCACCGGCTGTAATGATTTTGGTGATTTATCGCAGTTCACATCTCATAATAAAATGAATATCATAATGTAAATTCGTATTTTGGCGTATGGATGTATGAAATTTAAAATAGTTTATGCGGATGAGCTTTATAAGGTGCAAAAAGAAATGAATGCACTGCTTATAGATATAAGAACAAGAGAGGAATATGACAGGTCGCACTGGAAAGGCGCACTCAGTATGCCTATGGATATCACGGATTCATATGAGAGTGAACTCGATGCGTCACAGAGTGTGATTTTTTACTGCACGCATGGTGGAAGCAGCATGAAGCTGGCCAGATATCTGGGAAATCGCGGTTTTGATACAGCGACAGTCATAGGTGGATACAATGCTATGTGCGGATATCAAAAAAAGTTGCAGAAATATGGCTGAAACTATTTAAAAAAATTGAAATTTATGCAACAATATTAGATAACAATGTAAAGTACAATTATAGAAAGGCAGTTACACAATATATGAATAGATTTGAGCTTGTTGTGCCATGTCATTTTGGCCTTGAGGCAGTAGTCAAGAGGGAGATATATGATCTGGGATATGAGATAACACGTGTGGAGGACGGCAGGGTATCGTTTGAGGGCGATGCTGAGGCTATATGCAGAGCGAATATATTCTTAAGAGGCGCAGAGAGAGTATTACTTCAGGTAGGACGCTTTAAGGCTGCCACATTTGATGAGCTTTTTGAAAATGTAAAGGCTCTCCCATGGGAAAATTATATTCCCAAGGACGGCAGATTCTGGGTGAAAAAGGCTTCTTCCATAAAGAGTAAGCTTTTTTCACCATCTGATATACAGTCTATCGTGAAAAAGGCTATGGTTGAGAGAATGAAGAGGTCTTATCACATTGACTGGTTCCCGGAGGACGGAGCACAGTATCCGGTAAGGGTTTTTCTGTACAAGGATGAGGTGATGGTGACACTTGATACATCGGGGGATTCCCTTCACAAGAGAGGATACCGTCTGGCAACGAGCAAGGCGCCGCTGACTGAGACACTTGCAGCATCGCTCATCATGCTTACACCATGGCATGCAGACAGAATACTTGTGGATCCGTTTTGCGGCAGTGGTACATTTCCGATAGAGGCAGCCATGATGGCAGCAAACATAGCACCCGGTATGAACAGGGAGTTTACAGCTGAGAGCTGGACCAATATCATACCAAGAAAGCTGTGGTATGAGGCTGTGCAGGAGGCAGAGGATATGATAGATAAGGATGTGCAGGTGGACATCCAGGGCTATGACATTGACCCTGATGTGGTGGCTGCAGCCAGGGAAAATGCCAAGAGAGCCGGAGTGGAGCACATGATTCATTTCCAGCAGAGGGCTGTGGCCGACCTGCATCACCCGAAGAAGTACGGATTTATTATCTCAAATCCTCCATACGGTGAGCGACTCGAGGAGAAATCAGCGCTCCCGGCACTGTATTCACAGATTGGAGAAGCTTATAAGAGGCTTGATGCATGGTCGATGTATCTGATTACGAGCTATGAGGATACAGAGCGCTATATCGGCAGAAAAGCTGACAAAAACAGGAAAATCTACAATGGTATGATAAAGACATATTTTTATCAGTTTATGGGGCCTAAGCCTCCGAGAAGGAAAAAGGATTAGCAGGGTATATGAAATATTCAAAGAGATATATTGCATTTACATTCATCTTGGCACTTATCTTTGTGTCTAATTTTTACATATATGCAAAGGACAGCTCTACACTTGGCGCGTTCAGAGGAGCACAGATAGATAATACTATATGGAGTCCGCTTGTGGCTGCTGATGTAAATGGCACCACCATCAGGCTTAGGATAGAAAATAAGGAGTATACGAGCGAGGATGAGCATGTGTATATGGATGAGAACAGGAATATAATGGTTCCCGTGTCTATGCTTCGCGATGCACTAAACAGCAGTGCACATGTATACAATAAAAATGAGCTTCTGGTGGAAAAGCACAGTCTGACAGCTGATTTCAAGCTGGCAGACGACAATGGCTTTGTACAGTATAAGGGAAAGTTTTATGCAAGCTTAGACAAGCTGTCTAAACTTTTGGATATGACCTGCAGCTTTGATACGGCGACAAATACACTCACTATGACAGACAAATCCGAGGGTGTATCAACGGTGCCAACAAAGTATGATCTGAGGGAAAGACAGCGAGTGTCACTAATCAGGGATCAGGGCAGCTACGGCACCTGTTGGGCTTTTGCGGCCACAAGTGCACTCGAGTCAGCCCTTATGCCGGAGGAACAGCTTTGTTTCAGTGGATCATATGAGTATGAGCAATTCCTTCAACGTCAATCAGTATGACGGGGGAGAGTATACCATGGGAATGGCATATCTGGCAGCATGGCAGGGACCGGTTTATGACGCGGATGATCCTTACGGAGATGGAGTGACACGCGATGATCTTGCTGCAGTAAAGCATGTGCAGCAGATGCTTATCATAGATGGAAAGGACTATCAGGGCATAAAGGAGGCTGTTTTCAAATATGGTGGTGTGCAGACATCGCTTTACAGTACAATAGCAAGCTCAAAGACAAAGACTCCTTATTACAATAAGCAGACTAATTCTTACTGTTATATGGGTCAAGATAAGCCAAATCATGATGTGGTTATAATTGGCTGGGATGACAATTACCCTAAGGAAAAACTTCAAATGTGGATCTGGAAGGAGATGGAGCCTTTATATGCCAGAACAGCTGGGGCAGCAGTTTTGGAGACAATGGGGTGTTCTATGTGTCATACTACGATACAAATGTGGGCACGCACAATGTTGTTTATACAGATATAGAGAGTGCTGACAATTATGATAATATATACCAGAGTGACCTGTGTGGCTGGGTAGGAAAGATGGGCTACGACAAGGAGGATATGTACGGAGCCAACATATTTACCGCACAGTCGGCTGAATCACTAAGGGCTTCCGGCTTTTATGCTACAGCAGCGGATACCTCATACAAGCTGTATGTAGTTAAGAATTTTGAGAATGAGTATTCTTTTAAAAATAAGACGCTGGTGGCTGAGGGGTCACTAAAAAAATGCAGGCTATTACACTGTTGATTTTGATGAGCCTGTTGATTTGGAGTCCGGTGAGCGTTATGCCATTGTACTTTATATAAATACACCGGGCTCGACTCATCCTATGGCTATAGAGTACAACTCGGGTGAAGCATACATGTCTACGGTCAATCTGGATGATGGCGAGGGCTACATCAGCTATGATGGTGTGGCATATATCAATGTAAAGGAAAAACAGGATTGTAACCTCTGTATAAAGGCCTTTTCTGATAACAGATGATATGTACAGAAATATTCTAAAGATAATAACAGTATTTTTCGTTATGCTTGCACTTATCGTGCCGGTCACGCTTGAAAAGCTTCCGGCTATAAATGAGAAGTATGATATGGCAAAAGCATTGGAGGATAATGTGCTGCAAAACTATGTCAAGGCTTCCACAGATGCAAAGCAGGAGAAGAACCCTGATGAGATATTGCAGGAGAAAGCCGGCTTTGAGGATGATTTAAGGATAGAGTTGCCGGACGACTCAGAGGGGGAGCGCCAGAGTATATCGGTGGAAACCGATGCCCTGACGCAGACGGTCTATGTAAAGCTTAAGGCTGATGTGGACAATTACTTTACGAAGTATTCCATGACAGGCAGGTCAAATCATATAGACTCCATGCAGTATTACCGCAAGGGGGCAGAGGGTGTGATAGCTATCACTACAGACAAGCTCTATCAGGTGAAGCAGCGCATAGAGAATGGATATCTTTATCTGAGCTTTGTCAATCTGCATGATATATACGATAAGGTCATCATAATAGATGCAGGTCACGGCGGTCGTATGACCGGTGCCGTGCGAAATGGAATAGAGGAAAAAAGCATCAATCTGGACATAGTGCTGGCACTTAAGGAACAGCTTGACAGTTATTCAGGTGACAAAAGACTTGGGATATTCTACACCAGGACAACAGATACCAATCCTACACTGCAGCAGAGAGCGGCACTTGCCAATAAGGCGGATGCGGATTTATTTATAAGCGTGCATTGCAACTCATATGAAAAGGGCAATTTCACCGCGGTTTCGGGTACGCAGGTGCTCTACAGCCAGTCAGATAATAGAGAGCTCGGAAGTAAACACCTTGCACAGATTTGTATGGATAACGTGACAGCTGCGACAGGAAACAGGGCATTTGGGCTGCTTCCTGCAGATGACATATATATAATAAGAACAAGTGAGGCTCCGGTTGCACTTGTGGAGGTGGGCTTCATGACCAACAGACAGGAGCTTGACAATCTGGCCAATGCAGACTATCAGAAACAGGCAGCTCAGGGTATATACAATGCAATCATGCAGGCCTTTGATGAGGGCTACTAGCTGTATCGGGAGATTGTTCGAATAGAAAAAGAAGGAAGGAAATATATTATGACAAAAATCATATTTGCAACAGGAAACAAGGATAAGCTCAGAGAAATCAAAGAGATACTTTCAGACTGTGACGTGGATATACGTTCAATGAAGGAAGCAGGTATCAATGTGGATATAGTGGAGGATGGGAAGACCTTTGAAGACAATGCGCTGATTAAGGCACGCGCAATTGCGGCACACACAGATGCAATTGTTCTCGCAGACGACTCAGGACTTGAGATTGACTATCTGAATAAGGAACCGGGAGTATATTCAGCGCGCTATATGGGTGAGGATACTTCCTATGATATAAAGAATAATAACCTTATAGAACGCCTTGACGGTGTGCCAAAGGAGAAGCGTACAGCCCGCTTTGTGTGCGCTATCGCCGCAGTGCTGCCGGATGGAAAGGAACTTGTGACCAGACAGACTATGGAGGGCTACATAGGATGGGAGATAGCGGGAGCCAACGGCTTTGGTTATGATCCTATCTTCTATTTAGATGAGTACGGCTGCTCTTCTGCAGAGCTTACTCCCCAGCAGAAGAATGCCATAAGCCATCGAGGCAAGGCTCTTCGCGCCATGAGAGAGATGCTTGTGAAGGTGATCTCTAAATGCTCCCTTAGAATTATTATTTGGTCTTGAAATCCAATAATGTACTTTTCCACCTATTCCATTTATTGTCATCTGTTTCATTTTTATCATTTCTCTATCATCATCAATATTTTCCATAAGTTCGCCTCCACCGGCATACATTCCATTCTTCCAAGACCGCATAGCATCCTTTATAACATTGTTTATTTTTCAAGAGTTTGCGGATCAAGGAGGAAGTCATAAATGTTTACAGTCAAGATACCATAGTCATCATAATAGGGCTGTACAATATCTTTTGTGATAACAATCTTTTTTGAAGGAATCATCAATTTTCCTGAATGGTCTGATTTCCTGAGTGCGTTTCGTTTCATCTGGCAGCGAGTATGCCGACTGGATATAGTATCTGGATGAACCAAGATTGCATACAAAATCAACTTCAAGCTGTTTACGGATAACCTTACCTTCCTGATTTCTTTCTGCAATCGGTATTACTCCCACATCCACACTGTAACCACGCATACGAAGTTCATTATAAATTACATTCTCCATAGAATGAGTCTGCTCAAACTGACGGAAATTGATTCTGGCATTGCGAAGACCAAGATACGGAAAAATAATATTTCTTAGGTGTTTCAATATATGCTTTTCCTTTAATGTCATATCTTTGTGCTGATTCAATCAGGAAAGAATCCTCAAAATAATCCAGATATTTCTTAATGGTAGCGGAAGTGATTCTGGATTTCTTTACCGTCTTGAAAGTATTTTTCAGTTTTTCCGGATTGGTCAGCGAACCAATGGCAGAGGAAAGAATATTCAGAAGATCTTCCAATTCTCCGATATTCCTCACTCGGTTACGTTTGGTAATATCTCGAAGATAAATCTCATTGAACAGATTCTGCAATGCAACTGCCTTATCGTTTGCTCCCTCACGAAGAACAACAAGAGGAATACCGCCATACAGCATATATTCAGATAATCCCATGTACTTATCACCGCTGTAAATGGTCATAAACTCGGCAAAACTCAGGGGATACATATGAACCTCGTCACCACGACCGGCGAACTCGGTGGCT
>ENA-OQJG01000006-OQJG01000006.1-human-gut-metagenome-genome-assembly--contig:-NODE-6-length-31418-cov-3.465533_pt1 | contig 31418 bp, 39 predicted proteins | sample MGYA00242601_ERZ504767 | MGnify/ENA primary metagenome ERZ504767 (study PRJEB26092, sample SAMD00036362) | human gut metagenome | host: Homo sapiens | study: EMG produced TPA metagenomics assembly of the... | reverse complement strand
AAAGATGATTAATTTCGATAAGAAGCCAAAGGTCATAATCTCTGCATCGGGTATGTGTGAGGCCGGACGTATCAGGCATCACTTAAAGCACAATCTTTGGAGAAGCGATTCGACAGTTCTGTTTGTAGGATACCAGGTTCCGGGCACACTTGGCTATGCACTTTTGAACGGAGCTAAAAAGGTGAAGCTTTTTGGTGAGGAAATAGAAGTAAGGGCAAGCATAGTAAATCTGCCGGGTATCAGTGGACATGCAGACAAAAATCAGCTTACCGAGTGGCTTGGCGCAATAAAAAACAAGCCGGAGCATGTATTTATAGTCCATGGAGAGGAATCCACAGCAGAGTACTTTGCAAACCATGTGCATGAGACCTTCGGCTATGATGCAGTGGCACCGTACAGTGGTGATGCCTATGACCTTATCACGAATCAGAAGGTGGCAGATGGCTCCCGCAAGCTTGTGGAGAAAAAGGCTGCATATGGCATGGCAAGCAGAGAGAAGACTATATTTGACCGTCTGGTGGCAGCAGGCCAGAGGCTTGTATCTGTTATCCAGAAGTGTCAGGGTATGGCTAATAAGGACTTGAGCAAGTTTGCAGACCAGATAAATGCGCTGTGTGATAAGTGGGATAGATAGAATGTGATCACAGCATAATAAAGTAAAAAGCTCTGTGCATACATATAAGTGTATGACACAGAGCTTTTTTATTTTATGACGCGCAGCTTATTGAAAGTGCTATGTATGTAACTACGCCTCGTCCTGCTTGAAAATTACATTTCTGTATTTCGAAAGTATTCCCTTTAACAGGCTTCCAAGTACACATATTGATATGATCTCACCGATTCCGACTGTAACTGCATTGAAAACAAGAGAGATATCAACACCCTTGTATACAGTCGTAAAACCGTATCCGTATCTGAGCACGAGTGGCACGATAATTATGTTGGCGATGACCGGTGGCAGGGTGTATACAAACTTCTTCTTTCGAAGGAAGTAAGTGCCGAGTGCGCCGAGCAGTGTAGCGATGCTTCCGAAGATGATATCCCAGATGATGCCACCTGTGATAAGGTTGGAAATCAGACATCCGATAAAAAGCCCAGGAATGGCTGCCGGTGTGAAAACCGGAAGGATGCAAAGCGCTTCAGAAAAGCGTACCTGAATGGTGCCTGATGCGAGACCTAGCAGATTGGTGATATACGTGAGCACAACGTAGAGTGCTGCAATCATAGCTGCCTGTACTGCAAATAATACTTTTTTGTTTCTCATATTTAGTTCTCCTTTAGTTTTGTTTTACGTCAGGAAGGTTTCGAACTGACGTATTTATTTTCGCCTTGCTATGTTAACAAAAAATGCTTTGAATGTCAAGAAGTACATAAAGCTAACAAAGGAAGAGTTTGACGGCTCAGGATATCCGTTTGGATATAAAAATAGCGGCAGTGCTGTAGAATTATATACGCGGATTAATTGAATAAAATTACTGTAAATGGGAATGCTTTAGATAAAGAAATTTATCCGGAGGATTCCCATGTCTGTATATAAGGTTGATATATGTGGAGTGGCCACATCAAAACTGCCGGTACTTAAGGATGATGAAAAAGAAGAACTGTTTGAGAAAATAAAAAAGGGAGATAAGGCTGCAAGAGAAAAGTATATTCGTGGAAATTTAAGGCTGGTGCTTTCGGTAATCAGAAGGTTTTCAAACCATAATGAAAATATGGATGATTTATTTCAGATAGGATGCATCGGACTTATGAAATCAATTGATAATTTTGATCCGACTATAGGTGTTAAGTTTTCCACTTATGCTGTTCCGATGATTATCGGTGAGGTGAGACGGTATCTGCGTGACAACAGTGCATACCGCATTCCACGTTCCCTCAGGGATACAGCTTATCAGGCTATTAAATCAAAGGAAAAGCTATCGAGAAAGCTGGTGCATGATCCGTCCTTAGCGGAAATATCAAAGGATTGCGGTATCCCCGAAAACGATATACTATACGCACTTGATGCAATCCAGACACCGCTATCCCTCTTTGATCCTGTATATACTGACGGTGGTGATACACTTTATGTGATGGATCAGATATCGGACAAGAAAAACAAAGAGGAAGCATGGGTAAAAAATCTGGTTCTCGACGATGCCTTAAAGCTGCTTGATGACAGAGCGAGACAGATTATTAAGCTGCGTTTTTTCGAAGGCAAGACACAGATAGAGGTGGCAGAGGAGATAAATATCTCTCAGGCACAGGTATCAAGGCTTGAGAAAAATGCGCTTAAAAATATGCACGGATATCTGGAAGCATAAGCAGATAATTGAATATTTAGTCTGCCTGTGACTAAAGTAAGTTTTTTTAAGCTACAGCTGCAATTATGACTGCATATACACCTCCGATAACAGCGGTGATAAGCTGTGTCACTGAAAACTGAAGCTGTAATACCGGCAGCATCTTGTGCATCGGAGCAGGCAGAAATGCCGGTAGAATGATAAGTGCAATGGCTATTCCCATGAAAACGGCCTTTAGTATGGCACCTATTGCAATTGATACAGGAAAACCGGCAGCTTTACCGCATTTTTTGCGAAGCAGTCCCACACATACCACGAGAATGATATTTCCTATCATGATACATGGAAACATCGCAGGGATAGCCGCCATAACAGGACTTCCTGTGATGAAAAATGATGTGACAGGTGTGATAATGCTTAGGATAATGCCACATGCCATTCCGGCATAGAGCACGGTAAGTATTAAAGCTGCATTAATGATTGGACCTGTGATGTATACACTTAAGTTCTTAAAGAACTGGCTGACAAGACAGATTGCAAGCATAATTGCAGTAACGGTTATTTGTTTGGTTTTTATCTTCATTGATAAGACCTCCTTTAAATTTTCATATGAAATCATACTCCTTTGGGGTTGCAAATGCAAGGTTACGTTGCCGGTTAATATTTACTCAGAAGGCAAAAATGACGGTTGATATTGAAAGCAATTCATTTGTGTGCTAATATAAATATATTCGCTGTTTGACGCAAAACAGCTATATATCAGGAGGAATACAATGAAAAAACTGATTAATTTGATATCAGAGGAAGTGACAAAGGCATTCGTCAGTGCAGGATATGACGAGAAGTACGGAAAGGTTACACTTTCAAACAGACCGGACCTTTGTGAGTTCCAGTGTAACGGAGCAATGGCAGCGGCAAAAGAGTATAAGTGTGCACCATTTATGATCTCGGACAAGGTAGCGGCGCTCCTTGAGTCAGATGAGATGTTTGAGTCAGTAGAATCAGTAAAGCCGGGATTTCTTAATATCAAAATGGATACCGCTTTTCTGGCAAAATATATGAACGATATGAAGGATGACGAGGGCAGATACGGCTTGGAGAAGGCCAAAAAGCCACTCACTATAGTAGTGGATTACGGCGGACCAAACGTCGCAAAGCCTCTTCATGTAGGACACCTTCGTTCGGCAGTAATCGGAGAGAGCGTTAAGCGTATCGCAAAGTTCATGGGACACAATGTGATTGGTGATGTGCATCTCGGTGACTGGGGACTTCAGATGGGACTTATCATCACAGAGCTTCGCGAGAGAAAGCCTGACCTCGTTTATTTTGATGAGAGCTATACAGGAGAGTACCCGAAGGAGGCACCGTTTACCATATCTGAGCTTGAGGATATATATCCGACAGCCAGCGGCAAGTCAAAATCAGATGAGAGCTTCAAGGAAGCAGCTCTTCTTGCCACAAAGGAGCTTCAGGGAGGCAGGAGAGGCTATCAGGCACTGCTTTCACACATTATGAATGTATCTGTAACAGATCTTAAGAGAAATTATGAGAATCTGAATGTTCATTTTGAGCTGTGGAAGGGAGAGTCGGATGCACAGCCATATGTACCTGGGATGGTTGAAATGATGAAGGAAAAGGGCTTTGCACATATGAGTGAGGGCGCTTTGGTTGTGGATGTGAAGGAGGATACAGATACAAAGGAGATTCCGCCATGTATCATCCTAAAGTCTGACGGAGCCTCACTTTACAGCACTACAGACCTTGCAACACTTGTTATGCGTATGAAGGAGAACAACCCTGACCGTGTGATTTATCTGGCAGACGCACGTCAGTCAATGCACTTTATCCAGGTGTTCCGCTGCGCAAGAAAGACAGGCATAGTACCTGATACTACAGAGCTTGTACATATCGGCTTTGGAACCATGAACGGTAAGGACGGCAAGCCTTTCAAGACAAGAGACGGTGGAGTAATGCGTCTTGAGTACCTCCTCAAGGAAATTGACGATGAGATGCTCAATAAGATTAAGGAAAACCAGAAGGAAAAAGAGAATTTAAATATTGACGAGGCGGAGGCTAAGCAGACAGCCAAAACTGTAGCGCTTGCAGCAGTCAAGTATGGTGATTTGTCTAATCAGGCGAGCAAGGATTACATCTTTGATATCGACAGATTCACATCCTTTGAGGGTAACACAGGTCCATATATCCTTTATACAATCGTGCGTATCAAGTCAATCCTCTCAAAGTATGAGGCAAAGGGTGGCGACATCAGCGCACTGAAGGATGCGATCATGCCGGCAGTCAATGCAGGACAGAAGAATCTCATGCTCTCTCTGGCAAAGTTCAATGCTACAATTGAGAGTGCATACGAGGAGTCTGCACCACACAAGATATGTGCATACATCTACGAGCTTGCCAACGCATTCAACGGCTTCTACCATGACACAAAGATTCTTTCTGAGGAGAATGAAGAGCTTAAGAAGTCATATATTTCGCTGCTTGTGCTCACAAAGGAGATACTTGAGGCTTGTATCGATATGCTTGGATTCTCAGCTCCTGACAGGATGTAAAAAAATAATAATTTTCACGTTCTAAAACAATTGGACATGTAATATAAATAGGACATAGATGATTTACCAGAATCGTCTGTGTCCTTTTTTTAATTTGAATGACTGTCGGTGGCAGGTCGGGATAGGGCTCACGCGTGTGGCTGCAGTGTCGCAGAAGCTACGCTATGCTATTAAGACTCTGTATAAATTATGCAGTAAGTACTTCTATGCCTGACGAAACCGTCGATACTCGCCGTCCGGGCTCGATATCTCCTTGCCTCGGCGTCCATGCCTCGGCATTTCTGTGCTTCAAAGCATAATTTAACAGACTCTAAATAGCTCCGCTATACGCTTCTGCGACACTGCAGCCACACGCGTGAGCCCCATCCCGCCCTGCCACCGAAGTGGCGATAAGGAGTAGAAAAATATGGATATAATTGATTATCTGCCAACAAAAGATGAAGGCTGAGGCAGAAGCGTACATGCCGTGTGGTCTGGAGGAAATCAGGGTGCGCGCCGGAAAGCAGGTGCAGTATATGTTTGCGGGAGGATGTAGAGCCGGAGTGTATATCTCACATAGCGATATTGAGGAGATGATAAATTATCTGAGCGGATATTCATTCCATGCGATAGCACCGCAGCTTGCAGCAGGCTATTTTACAGTGGAGGGAGGTCATCGTGTGGGAATTGCAGGGCAGATGGGCTGCGATGGAGGAAAGGTTACAGCAGTCAGTGAGATAGCGTCCTTAAATATCAGAATTGCCCATCAGATAAGGGACGTTGCAATGCCACTGATGCCTTATATCCGGGATGAAAACAGCATTTACAATACATTGGTTATATCACGGCCGGGAGAAGGAAAAACAACATTTTTAAGAGACTGCATAAGGATACTTTCAGATGGCTGTGACGGAAAAAACGCACTTAAGGTGTCGGTGGTTGATGAGCGTTCGGAGATAGCAGCGTGCTACTTGGGAGTGGCTCAAAACGATATAGGCAATTCCAGTGATGTGCTGGATAACTGTCCGAAGTCACTTGGCATGAGGATGCTTTTGCGCTCTATGTCACCGGATGTGATTGCAGTGGATGAGCTGGGAGGAGAAAGCGATATCGAGGCACTAAACCAGCTTGTGAGTTGCGGAATAAGGATACTTGGCAGTGTACATGGCACCAATGCAGATGATCTGCGAAGAAAAATTCTGCCACATGCCATAGAACGGTTTGTGTTTATAGACCATGATGAAAAAGGGGTGAGGCGCTATAGCATTTATGATGAAGCTTACAGGCTTTTGTACAGTACTGTTTGCGGTATCGGGGCTGATAAACGATTACAGCAAAAGAAAAAAGGCAGATATAGCGATGCTGTATGATTTTATGCTTTTGCTTGAAAAGGGGGCATTTTATCTGGCAGGAGAAAGAATGAAGGCGCCGCAGTTTTTTAACAGCATAAGAGGAAAGAGCGAGGTGTTTAATGAGGGATGCAGGAGAATGGGAGAAGTGCTTTCAAACAGGAGCTGTAAAAGCGGGGAGGAGGGCTGGAAGGCTGTGTGGGAGAAGGTGCTTTGTGGCAGGGTATCTGATGAAAAAATAAAGAAAATGATAGTTGAAATGGGAGGTGCATTCTTTGAAAAAAATGCAGCTGCGATGGAGCAGCGGCTTAAGGAATGTGCTTTGGACATACATAAACAGATAGATTTTTACAGGAAAGATTATGTTGAAAAAATGAAGGTGATTTGTCCTGTGGGTATTTTGGGAGGGATTATGATATCGATAATGCTTATATAAAAATGTTTGTATAAAAATGTGGTAATCCGATTAAACATATTGTTGTATGCGATGAAAGGACTTGATGATGGAGATTTCGATTATTTTTAAGATAGCAGCACTTGGAATAGTGATTACGGTGCTTGGACAGGTCTTAAAACACAGTGGAAGGGAGGAAATGACTTTCCTGCTTAGTCTGGCCGGGCTTGTTATTGTATTGTTTTGGATTGTGCCATATATAAGTGAGCTGTTTAAGGCAATGCAGGATATGTTTTCTTTGTAATATGTTGAAGATTGGGATAATAGGAATTGCGGCAGTATTTTTTGCAGTGCTTTTAAAGCGTGACAGGCCTGAGCTTTCAATGCTTCTTTCAGTGGCCTGCGGCACTATAATTTTTGCTTTTGCATTGGAGCGGCTCGGCACAACAATTGAGTTTTTTAAAGGACTTCTTTCAAAGCTTCCTGTGGAACCGGAATTTTTTGTCACTATGGTAAAGATGCTTGGGATTGCATATATTGCGGAGTTTTCATCCTCAATCTGTAAGGACTGTGGTCATAGCGCAATTGCATCGCAGATAGAGCTTTTTGCGAAGGGAGCAATTGTTGTGATGTCAATTCCGGTGATGTCTTGTCTGATAGAGCTGATTGGAGAGCTGTTTTGATTTGTAAAAAATATATTTTGATAATAATCATATTGGCTGTAGTGTTTTTGCCGCAGTGTTTTGTGTATGCGTCGGACACCGAAATTACAGATAAAATTGAGCAGCATATGCTTGAAAAAATAGATATGTCAGAGATTGAAAAATATTCAAAGGATTATCTGCCGGACAGACTATCGTTTTCGGATATAGTGGATGCCATTCTGGCAGGAGATCAAAAGGCCGGTGAAAAAATCTGTGAGTATATTTATGAGCTGTTTTTTTATGAGATAGCGGCGGTGAAGCCTGTTATTATAAATGTGCTGTGCTATACGATACTTTTTATGGTGTTTTCAAGGCTTATTTTCTGGCGGCAGGATTATGTATACAATGTAAGCTTTCTGTTTATGTATGCATCGGTTATATCAATGCTTATGGCATCTTTTTTTGTATTGTCTGATGTGGCAAAGGGCTGTATTGATGTGCTTTTGACTTATCTTACAGCGCTTGTGCCGGCATATGCGACAGTACTTCTTGCGTCCGGAAAAGGATTTTCGGCATCAGGCTTTTACATGCTGGCATTTGTGCTTATTTATGTAGTGGAGTGGCTTATAAAGCTGGTGCTCATACCGGGAATTCATCTGTTTCTGGTGCTTGAGGTGCTTAATCACGTATCAAGTGAAAAGAAGCTTGAAAAGCTTGCCGAGTTTATTGAATCAGCAGTTACAAAAATAATGAAGGCATCCATAAAGATAGTGGCAGGCATAGGCATAGTCCAGGCCATGATTGCTCCCGCAAAGGACAAAATATCGGAAAGCCTTATCTTAAAAAGTTTTCAGGCGATACCGGGTGTGGGGAGGCTTGGGCAGGGTGCAGGTGAAATTATGCTTGGCTGTGCGATGCTCATAAAAAACAGTGTTGGTATGGCTGCGATTATCGTGCTTTTTTTCATTGTACTGACCCCTCTTGTAAAAACACTAATCTTTTCGCTGATGTACAGATTGCTTTCCGCTGCGTTGCAGCCGGTTTCAGATAACAGGATTGTGGAGGGCATAGAAGCCGTTGCCAGGGCAGGAAATCTGTATTATATCGTGATAAGAGATGCATCTATATGTTTTTTATAGTGATTGCGATAGTATGTGCATCTACAAGCTTTATGGGAGGTTGATAGGGCATGAAGAGTTATTTGTATCTGGCGTTTTTTTTCATGGTAATGACATATTTAACGCCAAAGGAGCAGTACAGGAGGTACTTTAGGTTTATGCTTGGGGTGTTTTTGGCGGTCATTATTCTAAAACCTCTTGCGGCAGGGTATGAATATGACATGAGATTTGCTGAGCTTACAAAGAAAATAGAGGGGATTTCGTATGAATATGACGAGGATACGACAGATTTGTTTACGGCTTTCGAAGCTGAAGAAAACTGACTACATAGTGATTTTACTTGTTGGAGTGCTGCTTCTTATTGTGGTGCTTCCGGTAAAAGAGGATAAAAAGATCTGTAGTAATTCACAAAAGAAAGCTAAAGCCAAGTCAGTAAGTGAAAGAACCTACGATGATGAAGAATATGAGAAGCTGCTTGAAAAAAAGCTTGAGGGTATTCTTGAAAGGATGGACGGTGTGGGTGAGGTATCTGTGATGATTACGCTGTCAGACGATGGCACAAGGATAGTGGATAAGGATACTAAGGAGACCTCGGAGAGCATTGAAAAGACTACGGTCATATACGATGACGAGGATGCAAGCGTACCTTATGTCACAAGCACGGACAAACCGACTGTTTCAGGAGTGCTTGTGGTAGCGCAGGGCGGAGGAAACCCACAGGTAAACAACGATATTTCTAATGCGGTTTCTGCATTATTTGATGTGCCCATGCATAAAATAAAAATAGCAAAAATGATATCCAGGGAGGAATAAAAGTGAAGAAAGGCAGCCATAAAAATCAGATAATTATTACGACACTTGCACTTCTTTTGGCAGTGGTCGGTTACATAAGCTACGATAACAGGGATACCTTTATGAATGCAAAGGATGTGCTTTCCACTGAAATCGAAGCTGTAAATGGAAAGGCAGATACAAAGGAGTCTAAGGAATGTGAGGATACACAGGCATCAGATGAGGTTGCGCTTGAGACAGACTCGACAGAGGAAATATTAAATGCCGGCGAAACGGTACTGACAAGTGCATCCACAGAGAGCGAGGAATGTGTGGCACAGGTGAAGCTGGGACGCGAGCAGGTGCGCTCAAAGAACAAGGAGGCTCTGCAGAAGATTATCGATGATGCAGGAGTGTCAGAGGCCGAGAAGAAGAGTGCGGTCGATGCCATGGTGAAGCTGACGGAAAATGCACAGATGGAGGAGGATGCCCAGATGATGCTGGAGGCAAAGGGCTTTAAGAATGCTGTGGTAAGTCTCAGTGATGAATGCTGTGATGTGATTGTGGGAAAGGAAGATGTGACTGATGAAAAGAGAGCTCAGATAGAGGATATAATCAAGCGCAAGACAAATATCGGGGCATCAAATATTGTCATATCGACGATGGACTGATACATAAATTTTTAGTGTCTTGAAATGGAAACCGTTTTAAGCTATACTATACTCTGATTTTGTTTGGAGGAAATATCAGTGGATAACTTAAGACAGGAAATAGAAAAAAGAAGAACATTTGCAATAATTTCCCATCCGGATGCAGGAAAGACTACTCTGACAGAGAAGTTTCTTTTGTACGGAGGGGCAATAAACCAGGCCGGTTCAGTAAAGGGAAAGGCTACGGCAAAGCATGCTGTTTCAGACTGGATGGAAATAGAAAAGCAGAGAGGTATTTCGGTTACTTCATCTGTATTACAGTTTAATTATGACGGATATTGCATCAATATCCTTGATACACCGGGACACCAGGATTTCTCAGAGGACACATACCGTACACTCATGGCAGCCGATTCGGCCGTCATGGTAATTGATGCGAGCAAGGGTGTTGAGGCACAGACCAGAAAGCTCTTTAAGGTCTGTGTCATGAGACATATTCCGATTTTTACATTCATAAACAAGATGGACCGTGATGCCAACGATACGTTTGAGCTTCTCGATGACATCGAAAAAGAGCTGGGCATCGCGACATGTCCTATCAACTGGCCGATAGGCTCAGGAAAGCAGTTTAAGGGTGTGTATGACAGAAACAGCAAGGAGGTCATGACCTTTGCAGATACCTTAAAGGGTACAAAAGAGGGCTCGGAGAAGATTATTCATATAGATGATCCGGCTCTTTCCGATGAGATCGGAGAGGAATTTAAAAGTCAGCTCATGGATGAGATTGAGCTGCTGGATGGCGCCAGTGCCGATTTTGATATGGAGCTTGTCACAAAGGGAGAGCTTTCACCTGTATTTTTCGGCTCTGCTCTTACAAACTTTGGTGTTGAGACATTTTTACAGCATTTCCTTAAGATGACATATGCACCGACAGCAAGACAATCTGACATCGGTATGATTGATCCTTTTTCAGAGGATTTTTCTGCATTTGTATTCAAGATTCAGGCCAACATGAATAAAAATCACAGGGACAGAATAGCATTTATGCGAATCTGCTCCGGACAGTTTACAGCCGGCATGGAGGTATACCATGTGCAGGGAGGCAAGAGCCTAAAGCTTTCACAGCCGCAGCAGATGATGGCAGATGAGAGAAAAATAGTGGACAAGGCATATGCGGGCGACATCATAGGTGTGTTTGACCCGGGCGTATACTCTATAGGAGATACACTCACGACAGCAAAGGATAAATTTGAGTTTGAGGGCATCCCGACATTTGCACCTGAGCATTTTGCGAGGGTATCACTTGTTGATTCCATGAAGAGAAAGCAGTTTGTGAAGGGCGTCACACAGATAGCGCAGGAGGGTGCTATCCAGATGTTCCAGGAGTACAAGGGCGGCATGGAAGAAATCATAGTCGGCGTGGTCGGTGTGCTTCAGTTTGACGTGCTTAAATTCAGACTTGAAAATGAGTACAATGTGCAGATCAGACTTGAGAATCTGCCATATGAGCATATCAGATGGATTGAGAACAAGGATGAGGTCAATGTAGATACAATTAACGGAACAAGCGATATGAAGAAGGTTGTCGACATGAAGGGCAATCCGCTTCTTCTGTTCATCAATGAGTGGAGCATCGGCATGACACTCGATAGAAATGACGGACTTGTGCTTACTGAGTTTGGAAGAAACTAGGTAAGGATTTCAAGGTTGAATTTGGACTTGACGTTAGTGAGAGATTATGTGTATAATGAAGACAGTTGTGAAAGCAACTGTCTTTTTAATTATGTTTTATTTATATATTTTTGAGTATTTTAGCTATAGCTGTTTTAGAGTATAGCGTGAGGCACAAACAGCAGCACGTGCAGCTATCTGATTCTGTAATTATTCCAATTTATTTGTTGACAATTGAATAGAAGTGTATTATTATAATAACAGAACGAACGTTTGTTCGCGAGAGGATAGGAGATTATTATGGCAAAGGAAGATAAATTAAAAGCATTAGACGCTGCCATCGCGCAGATTGAGAAACAATACGGAAAGGGCTCTGTCATGAAGCTTGGTGACAATTCAGCCAATATGAATGTAGAGACAGTACCTACAGGCTCATTAAGCCTTGATATTGCATTAGGACTCGGAGGCCTTCCAAAGGGCAGGATTATTGAGGTGTACGGACCGGAGTCATCAGGTAAGACAACGGTTGCACTCCACTGTGTTGCAGAGGTACAGAAGCGAGGCGGCATAGCAGGCTTTATAGATGCAGAGCATGCGCTTGACCCTGTATATGCCAGAAATATAGGTGTTGATATTGACAATCTCTATATTTCACAGCCGGACTGCGGTGAGCAGGCACTTGAGATAACAGAGACAATGGTACGTTCCGGCGCTGTGGATATCGTGGTTGTAGATTCTGTTGCGGCACTCGTACCAAAGGCCGAGATTGACGGAGATATGGGTGATTCCCATGTCGGACTTCAGGCCAGGCTTATGAGCCAGGCGCTCCGTAAGCTCACGGCAGTTATCAGCAAGTCAAATTGTATCGTTATATTCATCAATCAGCTTCGTGAGAAGGTCGGTGTGATGTTTGGAAATCCTGAGACTACCACAGGTGGAAGGGCATTAAAGTTCTATTCATCAGTGCGTCTTGATGTCAGAAGAACTGAGTCGCTCAAGCAGGGCGGTGAGATAGTCGGCAACCATGTCCGCGTAAAGGTTGTTAAGAATAAAATAGCTCCTCCTTTTAGGGAGGCAGAGTTTGATATCATGTTTGGACAGGGTATCTCAAGAGAAGGAGATGTGCTTGATCTTGCAGTAAATGCAGGCATTGTCAACAAATCCGGTGCATGGTACGCATACGAGGGAGACAAGATAGGACAGGGTCGTGAGAATGCAAAGACTTATATCCATGAGAATCCGGCATTTTTTGATATGCTTGAGGCAAAGGTAAGGGATTTTTACTTTACACAGCCTGATGATGAAGATGCTGCAGTACAGGAAGACTCTGAAAAGCCTGAAGCAGAAGAATAATAAGTGAGCAGGGTTATATATGATAGAGATTACCGGATATGAGAATATTGGTAAAGGCAAATACCGCACGACCTTTGATAATGGCACGACATGTGTGCTGTACCGTACAGAGGCCGTGCGGTACTCTATTATGGATGGAGCCTTTATCAGTGAAGCGGATTACGAAAAGCTGATAACTGAGGTGGTAGGAAAGAGAGCCAAAAAGAGAGCACTGCATCTGCTTGAACAGATGGACAGGAGTGAAAGAAAGCTTAGGGAAAAGCTCACACAGGGCGGATATCCGGATTGCTGTGTGGATGCAGCAATAGATTATGTCAAGAGCTTTCATTATCTTGATGATTACAGATTTGCTTCCACATATGTCAGGTATCATCAGGACAGCTTAAGCCGCAGGCAGCTTGAGCAGAAGCTTATGGCAAAGGGCATAGGCAGAGATGATATAAATTGTGCCATAGACAGCGAATACACTGCTGATGAAGAGAAACATATAGCAAAGCTGCTTGAAAAGAAACACTATGATCCTGATAACTGTGATGAAAAGGAGTTTCGCAGGATATATCAGTTTCTTATGCGCAGGGGCTTTAAGAGCAGCCAGATTCTTTCAGCAATGAGATCACAATTACCTTGACAATTTGCACCAAAAAGTATAGAATTTAATTGTTGTAATTTGTGAAATACAATGAAAATTTAATAAAGGAGGTGCTCCTGTAATGCTACCGTATATCATTACTGCTGTAGTTTCTATTATTATTACTGCATTGATTGTATGGTTTGCAGCCGCTTCATATCAGAAGAAATCTGCTAACTCCAAGATAGGAAATGCTGAGGAGAAGGCAAGAGGAATCATTGATGAGGCTGTAAAGACTGCGGAGGAAAAGAAGCGCGAGTCTATGCTTGAGATCAAGGAAGAGTCTATTAAGGCTAAGAATGATCTGGATAAGGAAATCAAAGAGCGTAGAAACGAGATTTCCCGTAATGAGCGTCGTATCGTTCAGAAGGAAGAAAATGTCGACAAGAAGCTCGAAGCTATCGAGAAGCGTGAAGCCGGATTTGTAGTTAAGGAAGAGGAACTCAAGAAGCAGAAGATTGAAATATCAAAGCTTAACGAGCAGCGTTTACAGGAACTTGAAAGAATCTCTGGATTAACCTCCGAGCAAGCTAAAGAATATCTCTTAAAGACCATTGAAGAAGATGTAAAACTTGATACTGCAAAAATGATTAAGGAAATGGAAAACAAAGCAAAGGAAGAGGCAAACCGTAAGGCTAAGGATTACGTGGTTACAGCTATTCAGAAATGTGCAGCAGACCATGTGTCTGAGACTACTATTTCAGTAGTATCGCTTCCGAATGATGAGATGAAGGGACGTATCATAGGAAGAGAGGGACGTAATATCCGTACTCTCGAGACTATGACAGGTGTAGATCTGATTATAGATGACACACCTGAGGCAGTTATTTTGTCAAGCTTTGATCCAATTAGAAGAGAGGTTGCAAGAATAGCTCTTGAGAAGCTTATTGTTGACGGAAGAATCCATCCGGCCCGTATAGAGGAGATGGTTGAGAAGGCTCAAAAAGAAGTCGATAATATGATTCGTGAAGAGGGTGAAGCTGCCACACTTGAGGTGGGCATACATGGTATTCACCCGGAGCTTGTGCGTCTTCTTGGAAAGATGAAGTTTAGAACAAGCTACGGTCAGAATGCGTTAAAGCATTCTATCGAGGTTGCACAGCTGGCTGGCTTACTGGCTGCTGAAATTGGCGAGGATGTCAGAATGGCAAAGCGTGCAGGCTTATTACATGATATAGGTAAGGCAGTAGATCACGAGATGGAGGGTTCACACATCCAGCTCGGTGCCGAATTATGTAAGAAATCAAAGAGTCACCACTAGTGATTAATGCAGTAGAATCACATCACGGTGATGTTGAACCGGAGTCACTTATTGCATGTCTCGTGCAGGCAGCTGATACAATCAGTGCGGCACGTCCGGGTGCAAGAAGAGAGACTTTGGAGACATATTCAAATCGTCTTCAGCAGTTAGAGGACATTACAAATGGTTATAAAGGGGTAGAGAAATCTTTTGCTATTCAGGCAGGTAGAGAGATTCGTATTATGGTAGTTCCTGAGCAGGTCAGTGATGCCGACATGGTTATCATGGCCAGAGATATATCTAAGCAGATTGAGTCTGAGTTAGAGTATCCGGGTCAGATAAAGGTTAATGTAATACGTGAGTCACGTATAGTGGATTACGCAAAGTAGAGCATTAGCGTATTGTCGGTTTGACATAATAACATGTACATTTGAAAAGGCTTCGTATGAAGCCTTTTCGTTTTTTGCAAAAAAATAAAAAACGTAAATGCAGTCGATTTTTACAATGTTGTGCTTATGGTATGAAATAAAATTATCGGTAACTGTTCATTACTACTAAAGAAATTTGTATATATTGCATAAAAATATATGTATAAGATATCCTGTATTCACAAAAACAGATAATGGTACGTGACAAAATTAGTAAAATGTTATAAAATGGTAAGTGTAATATTTAGCAACTATTAAGTATTTGATGGCTGCAATATTTATAAATATTACAAGGGAGAAACTATATAAAAAATATCATATGGAGGGTTTTACAATGCAGAGATTTACATTACCAAGAGATTTATATCACGGAAAAGGTGCGCTTGAGGCATTAAAGAGCTTTGAGGGAAAGAAGGCTATTATCTGTGTGGGCGGAGGCTCAATGAAGAGATTTGGCTTTTTAGACAAAGCCGAGGCTTATTTGAAGGAAGCAGGTATGGAGGTAAAGCTTTTTGAGGGAATTGAGCCGGATCCGTCAGTTGAGACAGTCATGAAAGGTGCGGCTGCCATGGCTGAGTTTGAACCGGACTGGATTGTAGCAATTGGTGGTGGCTCACCTATAGATGCAGCAAAGGCTATGTGGATTAAGTACGAGTATCCGGATATCACATTTGAGGATATGTGCAAGGTATTTGGTATTCCTAAGCTTAGAAAGAAAGCACATTTCTGTGCTATTTCATCCACATCAGGCACAGCAACAGAGGTTACTGCGTTCTCAATCATCACAGATTATGAGAAGGGTATCAAGTATCCAATCGCAGACTTTGAGATAACACCTGATGTTGCAATCGTAGACCCTGAGCTTGCAGAGACAATGCCACAGAAGCTTGTTGCACACACAGGAATGGATGCCATGACACATGCCATCGAGGCATATGTATCAACAGCCAACAGCGACTTTACAGATCCGCTTGCACTCCATGCAATAGAGATGATACAGCATGACCTGATTGATTCATACAATGGTGATATGGCAAAGAGAGATGCGATGCACAATGCGCAGTGTCTGGCAGGAATGGCATTCTCCAACGCACTACTTGGAATAGTTCATTCCATGGCACACAAGACAGGCGCAGCTTTTGCAGATTATGGTGCACATATCATCCACGGAGCAGCCAATGCCATGTATCTGCCAAAGGTTATTGCTTTTAATGCAAAGGATGAGACAGCAAAGGAACGCTATGGCGTAATAGCAGATTTTATGAAACTGGGTGGAGAGACACTTGATGAGAAGGTTGAGCTTCTTATCAAATACTTACGTGGCATGAATGATGATCTGAATATCCCACACTGCATCAAGAATTACGGAGCAGACAGCTATCCAACAGAGCAGGGCTTTGTACCGGAGGAAGTATTCCTTGAGAGACTTCCTGAGATTGCTGCAAATGCTATCCTTGATGCTTGTACAGGCTCAAATCCTCGCCAGCCAAGCCAGGAGGAGATGGAGAAGCTTCTCAAATGCTGCTATTATGACACAGAGGTGGATTTCTAATAAAAACGGTACTCTGAATTTAAATTATTTAGAAGGTAAACAGGAAAAATGATTGATGAAATGAAACGGCAAAAAAGAGAGCTTGTATATAAGGGCTCAATACTTGATATATACAAGGATACAATGCAGTTTGCAAACGGTAAGACTGAGGAATGGGATTTTGTTTCACACAGAAAGGGCGCTGCGGCAGTGCTTCCGGTGCTTGATGACGGCAGGATAATCATGGTGCGTCAGTATAGAAACGCTCTCGAGAGGGAGACAATAGAGATTCCGGCCGGCTGCAGAGACTTTGTGGGAGAAGATACCAGACTGTGTGCAGAAAGGGAGCTTAAGGAGGAGACGGGCTACAGCTCTGATGATATCTCGTTTTTACTTTCACTTCGCACAACAGTAGCCTTTTGCGACGAAGAAGTAGATGTCTATCTTGCCAAAAACCTGAAAAAGGGCAAGCAGCATCTAGATGATGCCGAGTCAATCGATGTAGAAATATACACCCTAAAGGAGCTGTGCGACATGATTTATGCCGGGAAAATCCAGGATTCCAAAACAGTCAGTGCAGTTCTTGCTTATAGTAATATGATTAAATAATAAACCGACAAAATAATGCAAGCCACAGGATATATACTCCTGTGGCTTGTGTTTTGTAAAAAAATGTGTGTATAATTTGTGATTTAAGAATTCATTTCTGCAATGTCGTAGATAAGCTTCTTTGAATCCTCCCATCCTAGACATGGATCGGTGATGGATTTTCCGTAGACATGCTCACCAATCTTCTGGCTGCCCTCCTCAATATAGCTCTCAATCATAAGACCCTTGACAAGTGATTTGATATCAGAGGAAAGCTGTCTGTTGTGCATAACTTCCTTGGCGATACGAATCTGCTCCTTGAACTTCTTTCCGGAGTTGGAATGGTTGGTATCGATGATAGCCGCCTGGTTGACAACGTCCATCTTGTCGTACATTTCGTGCAGACGGATTAAGTCCTCGTAATGGTAGTTTGTTGTAGTGTTGCCATGCTTGCTGACAGCACCTCTTAAAACAACGTGAGTCAGAGGATTTCCTGATGTCTCAACCTCATAGCCTCTGTAAACAAAATGATGTGGGTGCTGTGCTGCGTAAACAGAATTGAGCATGACGGAAAAATCACCGCTTGTAGGGTTTTTCATGCCGCTGGCCACATCGAAGCCGCTGACGGTGAGACGATGCTGTTGATCCTCAACAGAACGAGCGCCGATTGCCACATATGAGAGAAGATCCTCAACATAGCCCCAGTTCTCAGGGTAAAGCATCTCATCTGCACAGGTGAGTCCGCTCTCTGCGATGGCACGGATGTGCATTTTTCTCATGGCGATAAGACCCTCAACCATGTCGGGAGCCTTTTCAGGGTCAGGCTGTGAGGCAATTCCTTTGTAGCCCTCGCCGGTTGTTCTTGGCTTGTTTGTATATACACGAGGGATGATGATTACGCGGTCCTTTACATCCTCCTGAATATTTGTCAGGCGGCTGACATAGTCACAGACTGAATCCTCGTTGTCGGCTGAACACGGTCCGATAATGACGAGAAATCTATCATCTTTTCCACAGATAACATCTGAAATCATTGCATCGCGCTTCGCTTTAAGCTCGGTAAGCTCCTTTGACAGAGGATATTCCTCCTTAATCTGTGCAGGAGTTGGAAGCTGGTTTAAAAATGTGAAACTCATAATAGTGCTCCTTATATAAATAGTAATTTTATTAATTAAAATGGTATATTTTTATGGCATATCGGAAAAAATTTCCAATATATAATGCCCAAACAGTTAAATAATAAGATAAATGAAATATATTGTCAAATTTTTATCAATTATAATAGTATGCATAAAAAGTTATAATAAAACACTAAAAGAATATAATAAGAAAAAAGTAACATTGAAAAAAAGTAAAAGATGTGATATAAATAGTTGGTAACTTTTTTTGTGACCGTAGTTTAATGGATAAAATTCCGGACTCCGACTCCGGCGAGTGCGCGTTCGATTCGCGTCGGTCACATACTTTGATTTTGATATGTTGGGTTAATGGAGGAACCATATGAAGGACTTTTTTAACAAGGAAACATTGGATAATATAAAGCAATTTTGTGCAGAAAATAAAAAATACGTTGGAGTGGCAGGTGTACTTGTAGGACTCATACTTATACTTATAGTAGTTGTCGCAGGAGGCAATAATGACAGACAATCCAATACTGAAGCCGGATCACAGACAGAGATTTCGGTGAAGGATTTTGAGTTTGAAAAGGATTACACAAATGACGCAAAGGACGATATCAGCACATTACTTGCTGATTATTATAAGGCATACGTGGGTGATGACCTTGATACCCTTGGCAAGCTTGCGACACCTATGAGCGACAACGAGAAGAGCTATATTGGTGTTGTCAGCCAGTACTATGAGTCAGTCAATGACATCACACCTTATACCAAGAATGGTTTAAAAAAGGGAACATACTTTGTGTCTGTTAAAAACAGTATAAAGTTTACGGGAGTTGATACACAGGCACCTACACTTGACTTCTTTTATATAGAGACAGATAAGGACGGAAAGCTCTTTATAAATAATGTATACAGTAATTTCAACAGAACATACTGCGAGAATGAACTTGATGACGATATTATGGAGCTTATTTCTAAGTATACTGCTTCATCTGAGTTTGCAGACCTTCATGAGGAGGTACAAAAGGAATATGAGCAGGCGGTCGGTTCTGATGCTAATTTAAAGACTATGCTTGAGACAACACTCACAGGTGCTATAAAGCAGTGGTACACATCGTCAGGCATTGCCAATTTAAAGAAGTCTGATGCAGACACACAGACTACAGAGGCAGATACACAGCAGGCAGATGATGCATCACTAAGTGGTGACCAGCAGACTACAGATGCAAATGCAGGACAGACTGCAGACCAGCAGACTACGGATGCAAATGCCGGACAGACCACAGATCAGCAGACCACAGATACAAATGCAGCCAATCAGCAGACAGCCGAGCAGCCACAGGCACCGGCTGAATATCAGGTAGTGACAAAGGATGTTGTAAAGGTGCGTGACGGTGCAAGCACAGATGCAAAGGAGCTTGGTCTCTTAAAGGAACAGGTAACACTTACAGCATATGGCACAGAGGGCGACTGGACTATAGTATCCTACAGCGCCGGAACAAATGGCAGAGCTTATATCAAGACAGAGAATCTCCAGACAGTAGGACAGTAAAAGCAATACAAAGTAACAGATGTGCATACAATAATAAGAAGCAACACGGAGGCTTAAAGGTCTCCGTGTTTTAATCTACATAGCAAATGGCTGCCGTAAAGAGTAGAAAAGGCTGCTGTTTGGTTTATGTATATCGGATAAAGCAATCTAAAAAGAGGATATGGTATGGAAGAAAATGGTGTAAGAATAAATAAATTCCTCAGTGAAGCGGGCGTGTGCTCAAGGCGTGAGGCAGACAGGCAGATAGAAGCCGGCAAAGTAGGAATAGACGGCGTGACAGCAAAGACAGGTGACAGAGTTCTAAAGGGACAGACTGTCACATATAATGGACAGGTAGTATCAAAGGAAGAAGAGATGATACTGATTGCCCTCAATAAGCCGGCCGGCATAGTCTGCACAGCAGAAAAAAGGGAAAAAACAACGTGATAGATTATCTTAATTACCCAAAGCGCATTTATCCCATTGGCAGGCTGGATAAGGATTCAGAGGGACTTTTACTTCTGACCAACAATGGCGAGATAGTAAATAAGATGATGCGCTCCGGCAACAGACACGAAAAAGAGTATATTGTCACAGTAAACAAAACAATATCTGACAGCTTCATAAGAGGGCTCGCAGGAGGTGTACCGCTTGTAGAGCTTGGTGTGACAACCAGAAAGTGCCATGTGAAAAAGCTGTCCTCAAAGCAGTTTAAGATTATTCTGACACAGGGCTACAATAGGCAGATAAGACGGATGTGTGAATACTTTGGCTACCGTGTGGTCAAGCTTGAGAGAGTGAGAATCATGAATATTGAGCTTGGTGACCTGCCAAGAGGAAAGTACAGGGCAGTAACACCACTTGAATACAAGGGACTCAAAAGACTGATTGCGGATTCCTCAAATCAGCCGGTTATGCCTGATACGAATAAGAATCATTCTGATAAGAAACATACGGATAAGAAACATACGGATAAGAAACATACGGATAAGAAATATCAGGATAGAAGAGCAAAGTAAAGCAGACAGGGGATTATTACAGCATGGAGAATAACAAAATAAAAGATAAGATAGATGAGCTTGTTGAAAGTCTTAACCGCGCGTCAAAAGCTTACTACAACGGCGCAGATGAAATAATGCCAAACTACGAGTGGGATGCAATGTTTGATGAGCTTACACAGCTTGAAAAAGAGACAGGATATATCCGCCATGACAGTCCGACACAGAATGCAGGCTATGAGGCAGAGGCTGGAAATCGTGAGCCGCATGAGTATCCGGCACTTTCACTTGCCAAGACAAAGAGCATTGAGGAGCTTAAGAAATGGGCAGGTGATATGCCAATCTGGCTTTCATGGAAGCTTGACGGACTGACACTCGTGCTCACATATGACGGTGGCAGGCTTGTGAAAATACTGACGAGAGGAAATGGAACTGTAGGAAGTAACATCACCTTTTTGCAGGATGCCATAAGCGGCTTCCCAAAGGAGATACCATACAAGGGACATATGGTTGTAAGAGGGGAAGCGACAATTTCCTACACGGATTTTAAGCTGTTAAATGATACAATCGAGGACGATGATGAGAAATATGCCAATCCAAGGAACCTTGCATCCGGTACATTAAATCTCGATGATGTGGAAGAAGTGAAACGCAGACATGTTGTGTTTTATGCGTTTACACTCGTGCATATAGATGATGATATCATATCATGGGGTGACAGAATGAGCTATCTTAGTGATATGAAATTCAATGTTGTCAAAAGGGAGGCAACTGATGCGGCAGGCCTTGATGAGGCTGTAAAACGCTGGACAAGGGATGTTGAGAGCGGAAAGATGGATGTGCCTGTGGACGGACTTGTCATATGCTATGATGACACTGCCTACGCTGCAGGTGGAAGCATCACGGGACATCATGCTACGAGAGCCGGCTTTGCTTTCAAGTGGCAGGATGAGGCAGTAGATACGAGGCTTCGTTATATTGAGTGGTCGTGTGCGGTTTCGACAATATCGCCTGTGGCTGTTTTTGAACCGGTGCAGATAGAGGGAACGACGGTTTCGAGAGCCTCACTTTGCAATCTGACTGAGATAGAAAGGCTTGGAGTGGGAAAAGAGTGTATACTTTCCGTGATAAAAGCCAACAAGATTATTCCGAAATGCATAGCTGTAAAGGATGCGGTGGGAGCGGTTGAGATACCGAAGGAATGTCCGGTGTGCCATCATCCGACACGCATATTTGTCAGCAAAAACAGCGGTGTGAAGACGCTGCATTGTACAAACCCTGACTGTACAGCCAAGAATGTCAAAAAGTTTTCAAGATTTGTCAGCAAAAGCGGAATGGATATAGATGGACTTTCGGTACAGACAATGCTAAAATTTATAAATGAGGGATTCATAAAACAGTTCCCTGACATATACCATCTGCCAGAGCATTTTGATAAGATAAGCAGCATGGAGGGCTTTGGAGAAAAATCATGCATGAATATGCAGACTGCCATCGAAAAAAGCAGACATGTCCACCCGGTCAATCTGATATTTGCACTCTGTATACCTCTTATAGGTACCGATGCAGGCAAGAAGATTGTCAACGCAATAGGTTTTGATGGCTTCGCGGACAGAATGAGAAATGCCACAGATTTTGTGGATATAGACGGTATAGGCCAGGAAAAATCAGGCTCCATACTTGAATGGTATGCAAATCCCAAAAACAGTGCGATGTTTGAAGCATTGATTAAGGAGCTTGACATAGAACAGGTCGATATAAAGGATATGTCGGAGGGGAGCTTAAACGGCAAGACCTTTGTTATCACAGGCGATGTGCATGATTTTGCCAACAGAAGCGAGTTTAAGGCCTATGTGGAGTCACAGGGCGGCAAGGTGACAGGAAGCGTGTCAAAAAAGACAGACTATCTGGTAAACAACGACACTGAATCTACTTCATCAAAAAATAAAAAAGCAAAAGAATTAGGAATACCTATCATCTCGGAGGATACATTTATAGAGATGTTTGGGCGTTAGAAAAGAGGTTACAAAATGCCTATAAAGACACAAAATGATTTACCTGTAAAGGAAATACTTGAGAGAGAAAATATATTTGTGATGGACGAAAACAGGGCATCACATCAGAACATCAGACAGCTGGAGATTGCGATTGTAAATCTCATGCCATTAAAGGAGGACACAGAGCTTCAGATACTGCGCTCGCTGTCAAATACCCCTATACAGGTCAATGTAACGTTTGTGACCACATCTACTCACGAGGCCACTCACACATCACTCAGTCATCTGAACAAATTTTACGAGACCTTTGATGATATAAAGGACAGATACTTTGACGGCATGATAATCACAGGGGCACCGGTTGAGCTTATGGAATACGAGGAGGTAGACTACTGGGATGAGATATGCAGTATAATGGAGTGGAGCAAGACACATGCTTTCTCCACACTTCATCTGTGCTGGGGTGCACAGGCAGGATTGTATTATCACTACGGCATACCAAAGCGTGTGCTTCCAAAGAAGAAGTTTGGTGTGTATGCGCACCACGTAAAGAACAGAAAAGTCCCACTTGTCAGAGGCTTCGATGACGTGTTTTACGCACCACACTCAAGGCATACCGAGGTCTTAAAGGAGGATATATTAAAGCATCAGGAGCTTACCATACTTGCGGAGTCGGATGATGCCGGAGTATTCCTTCTGATGGATCAGGACGGTAAAAAGATTTTTGTGATGGGACATCCTGAGTATGACAGATATACTCTTCACAATGAGTACGAGAGGGATAAGAAAAAGGGGCTTGATATAGATATGCCGGTGAACTACTATCCGGATAATGATGATACACAAAAGCCGCTTTTACAGTGGCGATCGCACGGCAATATACTTTATTCCAATTGGCTTAATTATTATGTGTACCAGGAAGTGCCGTACGAGTTCATAAACAACCGCGAGATAATTGGAAAATAGCGGTATTCTGGGGCTTCTTAGGAAAAATTAAAATTACATAAAAACACCAAATCTTGGTATAAGTTGGCATAAATTGGCATAATTTTTCATGCCGTGGGTTTAAAATGGTGTTTTTGGTGGTTCATAAATGGTGTCAAATATGAGCTGAAAATACAACTGAATAATGAATGACGTAATCCATATGATTAGGACATCTTAATAAGACCATATCAATTGTAATAGATTGTATGGTCTTATTTTAGTGCCTTAAAAGTGATAGACATAAAAATATACACTGATGGTCTTAAAATGCCTGTATGAGCCGATTACAGCGTCACAGAGACATTATATGATCAAATTAAGAAATACGCATTTCATTAGAAAAATACAAGGAGGAATTAAATGTTTGGAACAGTAACGAGATATTTTAAAGATAAAGGATATGGGTTTATCAGTGGTGACAATGGGAGATCATACTTTATCCATAATTCAAAGCTAAATGGTGAGTATATAGAGTGTGATTATTACGTGTTTTTCATACCATTCCATAACAATAAGGGGAATTGTGCAGAAATTATATCTGTTATCGAGTCTCCAGAAAGGAGTAAATGATGTTAAAGAAAGAATTTTTAGACAAGGTAGCTGAAAATGCGGGATTGTATAAATATCAAGCATATATGTTTTGGAAAGCATTTGAGGAAGTTCTTATAGAGGAGCTACGACAAGGAGAGAAAATTAAAATAGATTGCTTTGGAACATTCTACACATCAGAATCCTAAGAGTACAAAATTACTAATACTATTGCAAAGAATAGTGAAAGTCAAGTACCTGCTCAAAAAAGAATACGCTTGAAGCCTAGTAAGATGATAAAAAGAAAACTGAATAGTAAAGGAATAGAAGAGAATGAGTAATACTTTACATATCAAGGATGCTTATTTTGAGTTGCCAGAGAAATGCAAGGATGATATAGGGTGCATGGTAACTCTGTTAGGTATACATTTACAACAGAATAAGGATGTATCAGAAGATGATACGTGTAACATTGAGTATGAGATTATAAATAAATAATCGGCAGACATATACCGATTCTAAACAAATGTATGGATATTTTCCAACAGGCAGGAAGTAAAAGAAAACCTGTATCAGAGATCAAGAATATCTATAGTGCGATTCTGCACATTTTCCAATAAGAAAAATTGAATAACACGACTGCTGCATATAGCAGTTTATTAAGGTGCGTCATTTATGCCTAGCCTATTTCTTGACATCTGATTTAATAATAAGGAGGACTATGATTAGTGAAATTAAAAACAATGAAACAAAAATATAGTAAGAAGTGTGGGAGGGAACTTCCATTAAGTAAGTATTCAAAAATATATGGAAAGGCATGGTCTGTAACATGTAAAGATTGTATTATCGACACAAGAACAAAGAAATACTATGAGAATGGATTGACATTATATAATACAGATAAATCCATGAGAACAAAAAGAAATTATAAGACTATACATAAATCAGGAATACTTACAAAAGCTGTATCGGGAATAGCTCATATTGCTAAAGACGAGAGATTTGTACGATTGCTTGATTATAAAGATACATGGATATCTAACTATGGTAGAAGTATGTAAAAGATGGTGATAGATACAAGCTCTTGAGAGGTTCATGTTCACACGATGACGAAGAGTTATATTACACTCTTGATAAGAATGTATACTTTAAGACTAAGAAAGAGTGGGGACATAGGAGAAAGGAAGTCAAGGCTAGTGACCTTGTGATCCAGACATTTATCGTAAATTATGATATGCTAAACAATACATGTATATGGCATGAAAACAATGATGTAAAGGATAATTACTATAAACACTTATATCCAGTCACAGAATTGCAGTATGGAGCATTAAAGCAGATATATGATGAGAATGGTGCGGTAACTGAAACACAGATTATGGATATCATTAATTCTGTAGAATATAAGCCTGATAATTGGAATCCTTGGCATTTTAGAAGAACATATGAAGGTATTGGATATCTTGGGGCTGATGATGTTGATTATAATTCTGACGAATTTAATCGTTGGAAAAATATGATACAGCGTTGCTACAATAAGAAAGTTCATGTATATAAGCCGTATTACAAGGATAAATCAGTATGTGAAGAATGGCGCAACTTTGCTAATTTCCGTATATGGTATAGAGAGCATATAATACCAGATGAAAAACTTGATTTAGATAAAGACTTGCTTGTACCGAATAATAATGTTTACAGTCCAGAAACATGTGCATTTATGACACATTATCTCAATACTGTATTTGAGGGAAGAGGTGTAAAAAGAACTATCGAAAAGAAAGAAGATGGTTTTAAGGTTCAGATGGATATTTTAAGTAGAAAATGGATGTTGGTACGTTTGATACGAAAGAAGAAGCATACAAAGGTTTCTCAAGATATAAGGAAAAATATATTAAAGAACTTGCAGAGAGTTGTAAGGGCAAAGTACAGGATTGCGTGTATAATGCTATGCTAAATTGGAAAGTCGAGATAGCTGATTGAGTCTAATGTATTTAATTTTATAGGGCATATTAGGTAGAAATATCTGATTGCCCTATTTTTTTACGTTTATTTATTGGTCTGATATGGTAAAATAGAGAAAAATATAACAAGTATGTATTGGAGGTTGCGAAGTGAGTGAATTAGATATGTTTAATGAAGATATCGATAAATTCTTGGATATGAATGACGATTGGGATTTAAAACCTAAAGATTATTACGATACATTTTCAAAAATGTGCTTCAAATATTCAGATAGCTCTATAGTTCCATATTCATTGTGCCGTGAGCTGATAATAGATGAGTATCCATGTGAAGAATACTATATGCAAATGCTTATGGACGTATATTCGTTTTATAGTATTGGGGATGATTTTTTAGATATTCTTCAACAACTACTTGATGAAGGTTATTGTAAAGAAAGTCAAAAGAATGTGTATGAGCTAATAAAAGAAGATGTTCATGATGGTTGTATAATCGCATATCGTGGAGAATTTGAGGCAGGTGATAAAGGTAATCTAGATTATACACAATCTGTTAGTTATACATTAGATTATGAACAGGCAAAATTTTTTGCAACAAGAGTTAAGATGTTACCATTAACAAAAAGTATTGTGTATACTGTGAAAGTACCTGTAAAAGATGTACTTGCTTATATTGATAGAGAGGATGAAGTTGTTTGCTTGCCTATTTGTATGGGTGGAAAAATGGAAGTGATAAAAGAAGAATCATTTTTATAATGGCTGATCTGTATCAGATGGTAAGTATTTTATAAGGTCGCAAATATAACAGTAAAAAAATAGGGTATAACAATATTTAGCTATATTTTTTTACGTTTTTTGCAATATCGTACACTATATCGTGTGCTTGGAAAAACCTTGATTTTACGGCATTCTTAAAACGATATAGTACTAATTTAGGTGTTTTTTGCATATAAAATCGTTATCGGTAAAACCCTTATAAATCAAGGTTTTTTTGAAATTTAGAGGTAAAAAGTTAAATTTAGATTTAATATAGAATAGTTCATTTTTGAAGTAATTTGTTGAGAGATTATTTGAAGTTATTGTTTATCGTAACATTGAGCTGATTTTTGTTTTGATGATATATCTTATAAAAAACTGTTGCACACTATACTATGAATGACAAAAAAATTGTCGTTATATACAGGTCGGTGTTTTTAAGGCTATTTTCATACAAAATAAGACTACTTTTCAGTAGCCCTATCAATTTTACTCAAATATTCCTTAAGCACCATATTTACATATTGGCTGAATGACCTATCATCATTCTCTGCAAGCTGTTTTATTTTTTCAATTATATCCTCATCAAGTGTAAGACTCACTCTGTTCTTTAATGGCTTCATTCTTTACCTCTTTTTGATGATAATATATCACTTTACACGATAAAATATTGATAAGTAATATAAAATATGATAAAGTAATACTTATAGAACTATAGTTTTAGAGAAGGGGAGGAGAGCCTATGAAGAAAAAGCTATTATTTAATGGCAACTTGTATGTTAGTTGGGGGCGGTTCACAAGCTAAGCCCAATACAGAAACAGTAAAGAAAGCTGATTCAGAGAAAACAACCGAGGTTACTAAGAAAGAAACTGAAACACAGCCGACAGAACAAGGACACACAGGGAAAGCGACAAGAGCCTATTGTTGGAAATGCAGCAGGTGTTGCAAATTGGCATGATACAGTAGAGCAGATTAAAGAAAAAGAGAGTCTTACATTATCCTTAGATGATGATGGTAGTGGAGCTATAGTATATAACACAACTTTAAATGGCAATGATACTTGGCTAAGATATTACACAGATTCTGATTATGGATGTTATGAAGTCAGTTATTTAATCTATGATTTTGGTCTTGATACTAATTGGTGCAAAAGTGAGTTTGATAGTCTTGTTTCGTTATTAACAAGTAAATATGGCGATCCTTCAGTAAATGGAGTGAAACAATTAACAGATTTAGCTGGGGTATCTGGTGAAGATGTTGATTTTTTAGTTGGAAATATTCAATATGAGGCTATATGGAATTTAGATGATAAAGTCATAGATATTATGGCTTATTACGATTCTTCAAGCAATAACTTAAAAATAGAATTGGATTATCTGGCACCTGATTATTCTGGTCAAGGTTATGTAAATTCAGATACCAATGATTATAAGGAGGCTGGGCATGAAAAATAAAAGTGGATTTATTCTTAATCTTATAGCAATGATATATATTTTATTTTCTGGAATCGGAATAGGTGTTTCAAATAAATTACCTTGGTGGCTGATGTTTCTTGCTATTATAGGATTTATTATTACTACAATACTTGGAATGATTGTAAGTATAAAAGAAACAAAGGTATTGAAATACATTGTGTTAGTATTGGCAATAATTTGTCTGATGGTTGATACGGCAGGATTATTTATGTTTGATATTGCTTTATTTATATTATTGCAAATGTGTACGCTGATACCTTCAATATTAGCTTTAATAGCTTCAATAAAAAACGTGAAATAAGGAGATTATATGGGAATTTTAGAATTATTAATCATTGTATGTACATTAGCACTTGTTGCAATATTTATAGCTATTGTAATCAAATCTGCTAAACAAGATAATCAAAAAACTGGAACTTTCTATAGAGAACATATAGATGATACTAATGAGTCAGTAGAAGAAAATACTCAAACTATACAACAGACCATACCAACACAGCAAAAACAGCAAAATGAAAAAGAAGATGTATTAGCTATGGTTTTTTATGTGATAGGTTTAATCACAATTCTGATAGGTTTTGTTTCGGCAATCTCGGAAGCTAACATTATATATTTTTTAACAGGAGGCATTTCAGGGTTACTATTTCTTGGTTTTGGTGAAATTATCAGCTTATTATATTCAATATGTAAAAAACTTGATAAATGATAAAATAGAGGGCTACCATTGTTTAACGGCAAGGGTAGCCCTTTTTTTATTATAGCTACAATAAAATGAATACCTCATTATTTTAGACGATAAAGTTATCAGCTAAATGCTTACTTCTTGCAGTTTATTGTAGCTACAGTGAAAATTACGGATAAATGATACACTGCTGCGTGTGCATATCTGACTGTTGTTGAAGAAATCTGCAAGAACAGTATGCGTTGTTACAATCCCTGTATAACAAGATCTTCTAATTCTGGTATCATATCAGCAAGCATCTTATAATTCTGAAGAGTATCTACTGATATACCCATTTGTGTGGCGAGGTCGGATTGAGATTTTGCCAGAGCCGAATTATTCGGTTCTGCCACTTTATATTGATTCCTTTTTGGTTAGCAGAACCCTCTCTAACCCCATAAATTCTTTCAAGTTCCTTAATACATCTACCAAGCTTTATAGGATTAGGATTTCCAATTCCACGTTGACGAATATTAGTTTCAATACAAATTTGAATTATTACCTTAATGGAAGTGTTGTAAATCCCACTTCCATTACTAGCGAAAATATACACTGCTGCATATTCCTATGGTTTTATATATCCCCCCATCCATATGCCAAGTACTTAAATTTTATAATGTAAACATACCCCCGGTAGAGTGGAAGATAAGCTGATAAAATATCGGAGAGGTTATATTTTTTAGTCGGTGTATAGAGCAATCAGATATATAGATCCTGGAAAATCAAAACATAGAAATTAGTTTATAGTACCCCTACTTTACAATTTTTCAAAGTTCATGCGAATAGTACAGATAGTACAGATTTACAATATAAAAAACACTTTCAGAATGAAAACCCACCCCCCACCACATAATAAAAAAGCTATGAGCATTACCACCCATAGCCTTATAATATCTTGTTATTTTTCCCAATAGTAGCCGTTACCGTCCGCAGTATATAATTGTAAGCTGTTCTCTGTTGCTGTAAAGTCTGTTACTTGTTTCATATCTATACAGTCGTTTTGATATTCAGTATCAAGCGGTAAATCATTCAAAATATCATCATATGACATATTAGAACTATTATTTAATTGATAGCGTGTATCCTTTAATTCAAAACACGGATAACCATAACTATTAATATAATAATAGGCTACATCATCAAGCGGTATGCACTTATCTAGTGATATATAGCCTTGTGGGACAGTTTCAACTGTTTCGGTCTTTGCTTGTGTAGTTCCAAGATAATACGCACCTATTAACATAATAACTATAACTGTAGCTGTTGCAATGTTCTTTATTGATTTACTCATAATATTGTACTTCCTTCCCTTGTGTGTGGGTGTAGGCTTTATTACCTACACCCTTTTATTATTACTGAATACCTAAGATATAATTTACTGCTTTTTCTGCTTTACTGCTTGCCGATACAATAAACTTGTTGTCATTCCTAAGAACCTTTAGCCAACTTTGTATATATGCCGTTGAGTTTCTAAAACTCTTTGTTGTTTCTATTCCAACCATGTTCATAAGTTGAGCACTTCCAACCTCTGCGACAAGTTCTTCTTTGCTATACTCTTCCGAACCAAACGAGACAACTTTTCCTTTTCTGTCCTCTTGTCTGTTGCATCTGCTTGTCTTCATTGTGCTATGCACGGATTCGTGAAAAGCTGTACTGTAATATTCTTCTGACTGTTTGAACTGTTCAAACAATGGTAACTGTATTTTATCAAACATAGGACTATAAAAAGCCTTATCACCTTTAACATGTTCAATTGTTATGTTTTCTCTGTTCCAATAGTCATTTAATATCTTTTCTGCTTTATCTATTGGCTCTATGTCGTGTGTTACCTTTTGTTTGAGTGGCTCTACTCCGTCAACTTGTGAAATGTGAAATACATTTATATATTTTAATAATGGTATTGTTTTTATAATCTCTGTTCCATCATCTTGTTTTTCTTTTATTGGGTACATTTTCCAAAATACAACTATTTCTGATTTTTCACCCTTGCGGATATGACCGCCTAAATCTTTCCACTGCTTGAAACTAGCATACTCATTATCATATTTTAGTAGCTATTTGATTGAGTATTGAATAAGGCTTTTTGCTTACTCTGTTGAATGCTCCGTCAATCGTGCCACTCCACGGCTTCTCCCACGGTACGATGTTA
>ENA-OQJG01000001-OQJG01000001.1-human-gut-metagenome-genome-assembly--contig:-NODE-1-length-42975-cov-3.443941_pt1 | contig 42975 bp, 40 predicted proteins | sample MGYA00242601_ERZ504767 | MGnify/ENA primary metagenome ERZ504767 (study PRJEB26092, sample SAMD00036362) | human gut metagenome | host: Homo sapiens | study: EMG produced TPA metagenomics assembly of the... | reverse complement strand
CACGCTCCGCGAGTTTCTCAAGTTATCGCGGCAGTCGCTAAGGTCTCGTGCAAGCACGGACTTTGGCTCGTTGCCCGCGTAAATAGAAAGAAGCCCTTTCGTTTTTCAACGAGGGGCTTCCAGTATTTTCATCACAAGAAAACCATCTCACCCGCTGTGGGGCAAATGTCCGCTTTCCTGTTTTGTACTGCCAGTTCCTCGTGGCACGAACGTAACGTTCCTGTACTGCGAAAGGCAGGTCTCCCGGCTCATTGCTTCAGGATTTGACTCCAGCGCATCGGTCTCCTTCCCGGTTTCCCAGTGGATCATTCCCCTGCTTGCAAAATACGGTGACGAGTTCGTGCAGGATTCACACCTGCTTCCCTTTTCACCGGACACGCATGTCCGACACCTTACACATCGATATTTAATTGTTTTTCTTTAACGACTGTTAGTGTAGCACATCGTCTTTTCTCTGTCAAGTGCTGTAAAATCAGGAAATCCGGCCATTTTCCATTTCATATACCACATCCGCGACGTTCATCGTGGACACTCTGTGCGATACGAGCACAATGGTTTTCTCTTCTGCCGATTCTTTCAGGGATTTCAGAATAATTCCTTCATTTAAGGAATCAAGATTCGATGTCGGCTCGTCCAGCAGGATCATGGATGCGTCATGCAGGAATGCCCGCGCGATACCGATCCGCTGTTTTTCTCCGCCGGACAGCGTATCGCCGAGTTCTCCGACTTCGGTGTCGTAGCCGTTTGGCAGTGTCATGATGAAATCATGTATGGACGCCTTCTTCGCCGCCTCCATAATTTCTTCCCGCGTCGCGCCGGGTTTTGCAATAGCGATGTTGTTCGCAATCGAATCGTGGAACAGATGTGTCTCCTGCGTCACATAGCTTTCCATATCGCGCAGATACTTCGTCGGGATTTCGCGGACATCGGCTCCGTCCACGGAAACGCGCCCCGTCTGGACATCCCAGAAGCGCATCAGAAGTTTTAAGATCGTCGATTTTCCGGAACCGCTCGCGCCGTGGATGCCGGTGATTTTTCCCGGTTCCAGTTTCAGCGAATACTGATCCAGAATCGTCTCGTCTTCGTAGGCAAACGTTACATTCTGCGCCTCGGCTCCTGCAAATGCGTGGTCACCGCCGGATGCCGCATCTCCCGGAATTTCTTCCACCAGCGGCGCTTCCTCGAGAAGGGAAAGCACACGCTCGCCGCTTGCCAGCGTCTGATTCAGGTTATTCGACAGGCTGGACAGCGCCACGACCGGGCCGAAGGAACCCATCATCGCGATTGTGCAGGTCAGGACTCCCTCAAATCCGATCCCGCCTTTCGTGTAAAGATAGATCGTCAGTGCCAGCATGCCGAACGATGCCAGAAGAATCACCATGTTGGTGACAGACCGCTGGGAGCCTTCCATGCGGCTTAAGTTTTCCTGCACAGAAGTCAGTTCTTTCGACCGCCCTGACATCTGCTCTTTCCGTTTTTCGCCCTGTCCGTACTGAATCGTCTCGTCGAGGCCACGCAGGGAATCCAGCACGAAGCTGTTCAGCTCGCCAAAGCCTGTCCGGAACTCCATTCCTTTCTGGCTTCCGCGCTTTCCGTTCCACATCGGGATCACAACGCCGACCGTCAGATACGCCGCAAGTGCAAGCAGCCCTGCCAGAACATGGTATCTTCCAATGAAGCATACCATAATCAAAGAAGTTAATGCTGCAATCGCAATCGGGGAAATCGTATGCGCATAGAATACTTCCAGAAGTTCGATATCGGTTGTGATAATCGAAATCAGATTTCCTTTGTCCCGTCCTTCCAGCTTCGCCGGGCAGAGCTTCCGCAAAGCTGCAAACACTTTATGGCGGATGATCGCCAGCAGTTTAAAAGCAATAAAGTGGTTGCAGTACTGCTCCGCATAATGCAGAATGCCGCGCAGCACCGCGATCACGATCATCACCGTGAGTATCGTTTTTACCGGGGTATGTACAAGCCACATGTTTTGCACCGAAAGGCTCGTCCCTGCCGCGCCCGTCAGTAAGCCATGCACGATGACCTGTCCTGCCAGAATCGTCAGGAAGATCGCACATAAATATCCCATTGTTCCAAGAATAATTGCCGCCATCATAATATGAAGCAATGGCTTCACCAGCCCGATCAGGCTTCCCATAATCCGAGGGCGCTTCTGCGTTTTGCTGATTTTTCTTCTCGTTCATCATGCATTCCCCTGCTTTCCATAGTTTTCCAGTACCATCTGGCTGTCGTACAGATGACGGTATGCTCCGTTCTGTTCCATCAGTTCCGCATGCGTTCCACGCTCGCAGATGGACCGTTTTTCTAGGAAATAAATCTGATCTGACTGTACGACGTTCGCAAGGCGGTGGGAAATCAGCAATACCGTTTTCGTCTTTGCGAGTTCATGAATCACATTCATGATCAGCTCTTCACTCTCGACATCAATATTCGATGCGGCTTCATCAAAGATATACACCGCACTGTCGCTCCGAAGCAGCGCCCGCGCAATCACAAGACGCTGGCACTGGCCGCCGGAGAGGTTTCCTGCTTTTTCGAGAAGCTCTGTCTGCAGTCCGTTCTGTGTCTGTAAGAATCCCAGCAGATTGACTTTCTGCAGAACCGCCTCCATCTCCTCCTTCGTCGCATCCGGTTTCGCCATGCGCAGGTTCTCTTCTACGTTTCCTTTAAATAAGTAACTATTGTGGCGGACCAGAACAACGTGCTTCATCAGATCCGTCTCAGCGACTTCCGAGAGCGGCACACCGCCCAGGGTGATGCGCCCTGTATATCCACGGTTCTTTGCCGCAAGGATACCCGCGATCGTACTCTTTCCGCAGCCGGATTCGCCGACCAGTGATACAAAACTGCCCGCCGGGAGCGTCAGGTCAATGCCTTTTAAGATTTCCCGGTCCTCTTCATAGGAAAAATGTACATCCTCCAACACGACATCCAGCGGTCCGTCCGGCAGCGTCCGCTCTCCCGTCTGCGGCTCCGGCAGATCGAGGATTTTGAAAATCTTGTCACTCGCCGCCATGCCGTTCATCGCGATGTGGAAGAATGATCCGAGCAGACGAAGCGGCAGGAAAAACTCGCTCGCCAGCAGCACAATGCAGAGCGTGCCGGACACGGTGAGGTTTCCTTTCAGAAATTCCGATACCGCCACCGCCATGCCAACCGCCGCGCCGCCGTATGCTACGATGTCCATCACGCTCGTTGAGTTGAGCTGCATCGTCAGAACTTTCATCGTGATCCGGCGGAAGTTCTGGGATTCCACATCCATCTCGTCGGCTTTCTGCTGGTCGGCCTGATAAATTTTTAATGTCGTCAGACCCTGCAGATTTTCAAGGAAGGAATCGCCAAGGCCGGTCGTAAATGCTCCAGTATTTGTTCAGAAGCTTCTTCGCAATCTTCTGCACAACCACAATCGAAATCGGGATCAGCGGCACACAGATCAGAAGAATCACGCTCGCTTTCATGCTCACCCGGCAGAGGATCACAAACAAGGTGAGCGGCGCAATCAGGCTGTAGAACAGCTGCGGAAGATACTTTCCAAAATAGGTTTCGAGCTGCTCCACGCCTTCCGTGGATACCTGTACGACCTCCGAGGATGATACCTGTTCGCTGTAGGATGCCCCCAGTTTCAGCATTTTCTCATAAATTTTTTCACGCAGAATCCGTTTCACATCCACACACGCAAGATACGAAGACCTCGCACCCATCCGCTCGCAGAAAAAGCGGATCACAACAACAATTGCCAGCATAAAAACCGTCCGTTTCACAGCCGTCGCCGTTACCGCGCCATACACAACCCGCTCCAGCAGATCGGCGATCGTAAATACCGCGATCACCTGCGACAGAAGCGCCGCCCACTGCCACAGAATCGTGTACACGATATACTTTTTCGCGTGGGACAGCAGCCCCACCAGTCTTGTTTTAATCATAAGTACCTCTCTTTTATGCTTTTGCTTTTCGCTTCTCTCTCATGCTGCAGATTAAATGCCAGATAGCTAAAATCGGATGATACAGCAGCATCCTCGGCCCCGAAAACCGCATAACGGCGCGGATCTTTTCCCGCATTTCCGGCTTGTAGCAGTGTACTTTGCAGTTTGCGCAGAATGTTTTCTGTTCCATGAAGGGACATTTCTGGCTCCGCTGTTTTGCATAGTCCGCTAATTTCTGACATTCCGGACACATCCCACCGGATGCATGCCCCTCTTTTCCATGGTTCTTCCGGCAGTACAGGCGGATCATCTCTTCCACGACGTACTGTTCTTTCTGCCGTCTTTTTTTCTACTTTGTTCATTTTGTTTCTCCTAGGATATGATCTTCTGTTTTTACGGTTTTGACCCGCAGGAAGAAATACAAAATATGGCACATCCATACCACAGCAATACAGATTCTTCCAATCGGCACATTCTTCATAGCAAAAAAGCCGATCGCCATCACAACCGTTACCATCCCGATGATTTTACATTTCGTTCCTACCGTCATCGCCCGATGCTGTACGAAGCTGTCGAGATGCTTCTTATATAATTGAGTTCCAATAAACCAGCTGTGCAGCCGCTCCGAACTTTTCGCAAAGCAGAACAGGGTCGCCATATAGAATGGAACTGTCGGCAGAATCGGAAGCACAATGCCGATGGTACCAAATCCCAGGCACAGAAAGCCGAGTACGATCCAAAATATTTTAAATGGACTCTTCATAATTTTCCTCCTTTCTCACCGAATATTAAAATAGAAAAATAGCCGCTCATGGTTCTTGCGAATACATGAGCGGTTAGTTGTCGCTTACGCTAGTTATAGATTAACATTATTTAACTTTCATGTCAAACACATTTCACTCCTGAGAGAACGCTCCTCTGCTTGCAGAATAACTGCTGTTATTTCAACTCACGAAGTGTGATACATCATACTCTAAATAATTCCGCCAATGTTTGAAGATTCAACTCACGGAGGGCGACAAAGGAATCGGGCCGGTTGTGTGGGGACGCATCATTTCAACTCACGCCCTCACGGAGGGCGACGCTGCGCCTTCAGTTCATCCGTCAATCCATTGATGTTATACTCAATATACGGGTGCTGCCATAACGGTAGGCGGTTAGTCCTTCTACGGAGGGACTGTGACTCTCCGATTACATAGAAACCCTTTATATGGGAATTCCTTGGAAAGGAGGGCTAAGCCATGAGTATTATCGACTTCATAGCAGTTGTAAGTTTCGGCTTAACCTGCTTTAGCCTTGGATACAACTTCGGCAAAGATACTGCGAAATCACAAAAATAGCCGCCCAGTCCTGCAAACTTTGGCGACTATTTTTACATAAACCAATAAATATGGACTAACCGTCTATCGGTAGCACTCTTTTCAATATCATAATATCATGCATTTCAGAATATGTCAAAATCTTCTTTTCACATATCCCGAAATCTCCGATACCTCTCCTCTACCAGTTCTTCCCCATCCATCTTCTCATACTTTTCCAGGAATCTCAGAATTTTGCCTCTCAATTCTTCACACACCACTTGGCATTGTGTCCACCGTAAACTCCCCCGGCTCTTCCACAATCTCTTCTACAATTCCCAGTTCCTTCAAATCCCCCGCCGTCAGCTTCATCACCTCGGCGGCCTCCGGCGCGCGTTTGCCGTCTTTCCACAGGATGCTTGCAAATCCCTCCGGCGACAGGATGGAGTAGATGGCATTCTGCATCATCCACACTTCATCCGCCACGGCGAGTGCCAGTGCACCGCCGCTGCCGCCTTCTGAAATGACAATAGAAAGAACCGGCGTTTTTAACGCTGACATTTCATACAGGTTCCGCGCAATCGCCTCGCCCTGGCCGCGTTCTTCGGCTTCCATTCCGCAGAAGGCGCCTGGGGTGTCTACGAGACAGATAACAGGCCTGTGGAATTTTTCGGCCTGTTTCATCAGACGCAGGGCTTTGCGGTAGCCCTCCGGGGACGGCATGCCGAAATTGCGGCGGATGTTTTCTTTCGTATCCGCGCCTTTCGCCTCGGCGATGACCGTGACCGGTGTGCCGTCAAACGATGCAATACCGCCGATGATCGCCGTATCATCGCCATACAGTCGATCACCATGAAACTCAATAAAATCAGGAAACAGCTCCCGAATATAATCTTCTCCCACCGGTCGGTCCTTTTTCCGCGCTTTCTGCACACAGTCCCAAGCCGATGTTTTCTCTCCCGTTTCTGGTGCTGCCAAAGACCGCTTCACGTCTCCATCCCCCAAAGTCAGCACTTCCGAGGAACTTCGATATCTTTCCCATGCATCCGCAGAATCTCCGACAGCACCTCTTTCGCCTCTTCTCTTGGCAGAATCCGATCCACAAACCCATGCTCCACCAGAAACTCTGCCCGCTGGAACCCTTTCGGCAGTTTCTGTCCTATTGTCTGCTCAATAACCCTCGGTCCCGCAAACCCGATCAGCGCATGCGGCTCCGCCAGAATAATATCCCCCAGCATCGCCCAGCTCGCCGTCACGCCGCCCGTCGTCGGGTCCGTCAGCACACTCACATACAAAAGCCCCGCATCACTGTGTCTTTTCAGCGCCGCCGACGTCTTCGCCATCTGCATCAGAGAAACAATCCCCTCCTGCATCCGCGCCCCTCCCGAGCACGCAAACAAAATCACCGGCAGCGAAAGCTTCGTCGCCCTCTCCACCGCCCGCGTAATCTTCTCCCCAACAGCCTCACCCATACTGGCCATCATAAATCCTTTAGAAAATTCGTTATAGACCATGGATTATAAATATCACTGTGATTTCCAAATTTAAAACCGTCATACCATTTTTTTACAGTATCTTTTTCACCGGACAGACCATACTCTTCCATTGCATCAAAAACTTCATTCTCTGTAAATCCAAAGCTCGTTGCATAACTGCTTGAGGTCGTGGTTATTACATTCAGATTATTGAGGTCTGAAAAAATTGATTCCTTTGATACACGCGTGATTCCTGTCATAATAGCACGCTCCATATACGGATTTGTCTTGAACGTTGCATTAAACAGGCTTCTTATATATGCAGTAAACTCATTCCAATATCCATGAAGATATGCCTCCTGTATAGGAGTATCATACTCATCAAGGATAATTATCGTCTTCTTTCCCCAGTAACGATGAAAATACTCACACAAAATATTTAATTTTAATCCACTCTCAGCATCACCCATCCTGGTATTTGTTCCTTCAAAATCAGCTATTTCGTCTGCTGTCAGAGTATCCCCCCTCAAGCAGATATCTGTGCCTTTTGTAAACAGCCTCTATCTGTGCTTTTTATCTGGATTTTTGCATCTCCCAGATTGTCGGCCTTAACCGAAGCAAAGCTCATAAAAATCACAGGATAAGTACCCTGAATTTTTCGATAGTCCTCATCCTCCCATATAGACAATGAATCAAACAAATCGCTCCTGTCCTTATACTGATTTGAAAAAAAGCAGTTAAGCATGCTCATATTAAGTGTTTTTCCAAAACGCCTCGGACGCGTGATGAGAGTCACATCATCCTTTGAATCCCACCATTCCTTTATAAAGCTCGTTTTGTCCACAAAAAAGCAATTATCTTCTATAACAGAAGCAAAATCCTGTTTCCCAATACCAATCGTTTTTACCATATCTGACTCCCTGTATAGTCTCAAATCATTGTTTTATATATGATATTATAGCCAATACAATTATGCACTGCAAGAAACAAATATACTCTTCTTAATCACGTTTTTAAACATAGATTAAGAAGAGTATAATCTCTTTTGTCGTATTAAATTATAACTACTTAATTACAGCCTCAACCTCACCCTTCTCAGGCATCACGCGAAGTGCGCCCTTTCTCGTGGTAATAAGCGAAGCTGCTGCATTTGCGAATGTGAGCATCTTTTTCACATCGTCATCCTTCCGGTCATTGATACCATGCTCCAGCACATCGTGAAGCAGGCACGCACAGAAGGTATCTCCTGCACCTGTAGTCTCGACAGTGTCATCTCGCAGGAACGGAGCTGCCTCCACGATATGTCCGTCAAAAAATGCCATACTTCCGTTTTTGCCCATAGTGGCACAGATAAACGGAATGTGATACTCATCTATGAGCTTCTTCACACCTGTCTTTATGTCCTTTTCGCCTGTCATGAATTCAATCTCATCATCAGATATTTTTAAGATGTCACACTGACTCAGGCCCCAGCTTATCTTCTCTTTTGCATCGTCCATGCTCTTCCAGAGCGGTTTACGCAGATTAGGGTCAAGGAAATCAGTGTGCCTGCCTCTTTTGCGGCAGCTATTGCATGCTTTGTCGCATTCTCACAGATCTTATCTGTCATTGAAAGACTTCCGAAGTGGAAAATTTTTGCGTTTCTCACAAGGGATAAATCCACCTCATCCGCTGTCAGCATCATATCTGCTCCCGGATTTCTATAAAATGAGAAATCTCTGTCTCCGTCTGCTGCGGTCTGGACAAATGCAAGAGTGGTATGGACATTATCATCATAGCGCACGCCTGTTGTGTCGATGCCCTGCTCCTTTACGGCATCAACAAGCAGCCTTCCGAACGCATCCTGTCCCACTTTTCCGATGAAAGCAGTCTGATGACCGAGCTTTTGAAGCATGGCAAGCACGTTACATGGAGCTCCACCCGGATTAGCCTCAAAAAGCTTATTGTCCTGCGCACTTGTACCGTTTTCTGTAAAATCTATAAGTAATTCACCTAATGCAACTACATCCATATTGTACCTCTTTCTTTCCTGTCAAAATATCCTGTATATTATTCTACAAATAACCGGACCAATAATTTGTCCGGTTATTATTTGTATGCTCTACTGATATGCTTTCATATTATAAAATTATATCATATTATATCATATTTTTCAATATCCACAACAGCACTTCCGTCACAATTAAAGCAGATTCCGTCTGCCTGAAGAGGTGTACAGATAGCTGTGGTTGCAACCTGCTGTCCGTCATTGATAAAGAGCTCTATAGACTGTCTGTCTATGATGAAACGAAGCTTTAGCTTTCTGTCTGTATCTACAATTTTAATTTTTCTGACACAGACGACATCCTTTGTGACGCCACAGCAGGTACGATCAATCTCGAGCACGCCTGCGACTCTGTTGTAGGTAAACGCTGTACTATACTCATCATCGCATGCCATTTCAACAGTGAAGTCATGGTACTCCTCGCCTGAAAGCTCCACTGTCATGTCGAGAGTGCGGCCCTTTATGCCATCAAAGGTCGTGTAGCAGTCTATTTTTTTATCTGTATAATGACACTTGTTTGCACGATAATTTTCTATTTCCTTAACCGGCTTCTGCCAGATGCGGCCGTCCTTTATTTCAAGCTCACGAGGCAGTGTCATCATTCCCTGCCAATCCTGCGAATCAGGAACGACACATGCATCCCATGACTTCATCCACGCAATCATCACGCGGCGTCCGTCCGGAAGCAGTGTAGTCTGCGGTGCATAAAAGTCCATGCCATAGTCAAGTGTGTGCGGCTCTTCCTTGATAAATACATGATTTTCTTTATCATAATCCCCCAGAAAATATACAGAGTTGTGTCCGTTATGAAACTCATATTTGTCTGCCTTCATACTCTGCGGTGAACAGATGAGCACATGCTTATCCTCCAGCCCAAAGAAGTCCGGGCACTCCCACATGGTACCTATTTTGCCTGTGCTGTTTGCCGCAAGGATTGTCTCAAACTGCCAATCGGTCAGGTTTTTTGAAGAGCAGAGCACTACCTGTCCCACATTGTTTAAGTCCTTGCTTCCAACAATAAGATAATATGTGTCATCCTCTTTCCATATTTTCGGGTCACGGAAATCGATTCTGCTGCAGTTTTCAGGAAGCATATCGCCTGTCACAACAGGATTATTCTCATGCTTCACATAATTAAGTCCGTCTCCAAATGCGATGCACTGGTTCTGTCTCTCCTGCTCACTGCCGTCAGGAAGTTTAATCCTTGTGACACCTGTGTATACAAGCACATGCTTACCATCTGCCTCAATGGCACTTCCTGAGAAACATCCTTTTTTATCATATTCCTCGTCAGGTGCCAGAACACACGGAAGCTGCTCCCATTTAATCATATCGCTTGTCGTACTATGCCCCCAATGCATAGGTCCCCACTCACGCAGATATGGATAGTACTGATAAAACAGGTGAATTTTTCCGTTATAGACAGAAAATCCATTCGGATCATTAATCCATCCTGCCGGTGCACTGATATGAAACAAAGGTTTACTCTCTTTATCTGTAGCAGCTATTTTTTTTGCCTCGTAGCTTCTTGCTTTTTCCAATAATTCGCTCATTCAAATCCTCCAATTCTGTTTGCTTTGCCGGTAATACAGAATTATGAACAGTAACCTATTTGCCCTCTGACGTACTCTCAAGGGATTTCTGATAGCTGTCAAAATATTTCTGCTTTATCTTCAGATAATCCTGTAAACCATATTTATCAAGTTTCTTAAGGTATGAATCCCATTCCTTATCAATGCCGCCGTTTAATATCCAGTCGGCCTTTTTCTGCTCAGCATATTTCTTGATGTCTGTGTCGTACTGTGACACCTTGTTGGTGTCATCTATGCTCATGAACACGTTTGGATAGACATACTTACTGTTCATGTCCTTCAGATAAGCCTCATGCATGTTGTCGAGACGCCACTTGGCATCTGCAGGCTCTGTCACATAAACATCATAGTACTCATTTAAAACAGCAAGCGGTCCGTTTACAGACTGCGCCTCACGCACCTCAACCGGTGACTGATCGCCCAGATCCATATGCTTTAACATCTGTCCGCCGTCAACGTTTGTACTCATCTCAAATATATTGAACGAATCTTTCTCACCGTATGTTCCCCAGTTATTCTGTGGAGACTGGATTGGAGCATACATCTGATCAATCCACGCGGCTGCCAAAGCCGTATCCCTGCAGCTTGATGTCAGTACGCATCGTCCTCTGTCGAAACCACTCGTCTCACTGTTATTCTGTCTGGTGATATTTCTGACTCCGTCAGGTCCTGTGAGAGCAGGAAGCATGACGTAATCTGTGTTATTGTCAATGTTTGCAATGTCCCATGTAAAGCAGAGCCCGTATCTGTGGTTTTTACCCTTTGCTACATATGTTGACCACTCCTGTGTAAATGCCTCAGGGTCAATCAAATCCTCTGTGACAAGCTTGTGAAGCCACTCGATACCCTCCTTGTAGCCCTCCTGTGTAGGAGTATAGATGACTTTTCCCTCATCTGTTACTGCAAAGTGGTCACCTGTATCACCATAACCCTCACCAAAGCCGTTCATGAGGATGGCTGGATCCTGGTCACCGTTGTTTATAATAAATGACATAGGAATGACACCGCCCTCAATGTCAAACTCTTTCTCAAGCTCGTCTGCATGATCTCTGAATGCAATAAGCACCTGCTCGAGCTCGTCTGTAGTAGTCGGCACCTCAAGTCCCAGATAATCAAGCCATTTCTTGTTGATATAAGGTATATCTCCGATTGCCTGAATTGCCTCTTTTCCTGCACCAAGCTGCTCTATCCAAGGAAATGAATAGATATGTCCGTCCGGTGCGGTACACATTGTCCTATATTCAGGATATTTCTCAAAAACTGCCTGAAGATTAGGCATATATTTGTCAATCAGATTCTCAACCGGAATGATAATACCCTGCTTTGCATATCTGAGCAGGTCGTAATCACTCATACCTGCATTAAACAGTCCATCCGGCAGATTACCAAACTGCGCCAATGCCAGATTCTTCTTGTCAGAGAACTGGTCTGAAACGAAGCATGTCCAGTCGATATGCACGTTGGTCTGCTTCTCCATTCTCTTGAAGATAGTCCTCTCATTAGGATCCTGTGTGGATGTGGCCGGTGCACTTGTGATAAATGACAGCTCAGCCTTCTCCTTCAGAGGAAACTGCACATCTGATACCGGTGTGTCCGGATTTGTCTCGGCATTTAAGCTCTGCTGCTTTCCACAGCCTGCCACACCTGTCAGCATTGCAAGTGTAAGCGAAAGTGTAATTAATTTTTTTGAAGCTTCTTTTTTTCATATCCATACTCATCCTTTCTGTTAGCCCTTAACAGATCCAACCATGATTCCTTTATCAAAATATTTCTGGAAAAATGGATACATAATCAAAAGTGGTAAACTTGATACAACAATTGTAGCGTACTTGAGCTGCTCTGCAACCTTTGCCATCTCAGCTGTACTCTGGATATCTGCAATCATGCCCGGCTGAGGTGTATTCTGCACGAGAATTGAACGCAGTACAAGCTGTAATGGCTGGAGATTTGCGTCATTCAGGTAAATCATTGCATCAAAGTAGCTGTTCCACATTCCTACAAATGACCAAAGCATAAGCACCGCAATAATCGGCTTACAAACCGGAAGCATAATCTTAAAGAAATGCTGTATTTCATTTGCTCCGTCGATGGCTGATGCCTCACGAAGCTCATTTGGCACTGACTGATAATAGGTTCTCGCCAAAATCATATTCCACACATTGAAAGCGCCCGGAATGAGGATTGCCCATACAGTGTTTACCATATGGAGCTGATTTATAAGGATGAATGTAGGAATCATTCCTCCTCCAAAAAACATTGTGATAATAAAAATCACATTGAAAAATTTTCTTCCGACAAATTCCTTTTTAGACATAGGATACGCTGCCAGGATTGTGACAAATACTGAGATTGCCGCAAACGCTATTGAGTAAAAAAACGAATTAAAAAATCCGCGCCATATCATGTCATTTTCCAGAACTCGTCTGTATGCATCAATAGTCCAGTCCTTTATGTTGAAGCTCAGTCCCTGATTGTTAAGTACTGTCGGATCCATGAAAGATGCCAGCACTACATATACTAACGGAACAATTATTGCAAGCACAAACAACCCAAGAAGTGTATATCCAATTCCAAGAACAATTTTATCAGTCCGTGAATATTTGATTTTTATCGTCATATCTTTTTCCATTGCACTTTCCTCCTAGATTCCTTCACCATCGTTTAGCTTCTTTACAACCGCATTGACTATAATCAGCAATATTACGTTGATTACCGAGTTGAAAAGACCAACCGCTGTTGAATAACCATAGTCTCCATTCAAAAGTCCGATTCTGTATACATATGTAGAAAGAATTTCCGATGCCGGTAAGTTCATATCTGTCTGTAACGCATAGGCTTTCTCGAAACCGATACTCATAATATTTCCTGCCTGCAGGATGAACTGTATCACTATAATATTCTTAATAGCCGGAAGCTCAACATACCACATCTGCTGGAAGATGTTTGCGCCATCCATTCTCGCTGCCTCCTCAAGCTCCTTGCTCGCATTGGATAATGCCGCTGTGTACATGATTGAAGCCCAGCCTGCTCCCTGCCAGATGCCGCTCGCTATGTAGATTGTCCTGAATGCAGCCGGCATTGTCATCCAGTTTGTGCTTATGCCGAGTATCTTATTCATTGGTCCGATTGGTGATAAAAACATACGAACCATACCACAAAGTACAATAACTGAGATAAAATTCGGTGCGTAAATCAGAAGCTGTATCTTTTTCTTGATGCCCTCTTTGCGAATACGATTCAGAAGCAGTGCAAGTATAATCGGTACCGGAAATCCCCATAACAATCCGTAAATACTTACCTTTAACGTATTCATAAGGTAGTTCATAAAATCAGGTGATGATAAAAATCTCTTGAAATATTCAAGCCCGACCCATGGACTCCCCAGCACACCCTTTATGACATTGTAATCCTTGAATGCTATGAGCAGTCCGCCCATCGGAACATACTTGAATATAATTGTCAGTAAAAGTGCCGGCATAAGGAAAAATATGTACAACATCCAGTTTTTCTTCACATATGTCACTTTGCTTTTCAATGACTGCTTTTTTTCTTTCATTTGCTGTGACCTCCACTCTTTTTCACATTTTGTCTTTTTTACTTAATTTACGCTCTTGCGTAACCGGCAAAGTAACCGGTTACTTTATAATTTGATAATACAATATCATTTGTGCTGTGTCAATACTTTTCTCAAAAAGTAACCGGTTACTTTTTTGTTGATATTTTGGAAATTGCGCTGTATACTGTTTATAAACATTTGTAATATAAGTAATTTTTATAAGGAGACATCCCATGGGAAAAAAACAGGTTACATTTGCAGATATTGCGGAATATACACATTTTTCAAAAACAACGATTTCAAGATATTTCAATCATCCGGACTCTCTGACACTAGAGAATCAGGAAAAGATTTCCCGTGCGCTTGATGAGCTCGGCTATAAGAAGAATAAGCTCGCAAAGGTTCTCGCAAACGGTAAGAGCGAGTTTGTCGGCATAATAGTGCCAAACCTTTACCTGCACTACTACTCTGAGATGCTCACACAGCTTTTAGCCACTTACGCTAACTATCACTATAAGTTTCTCGTCTTTATGAGTGACAAGGGGGCGGCTGAGGAAGAAAACTACATTGATGAACTTTTAGCTTATCAGATAGAGGGTCTTATCGTGCTAAGTCACACTCTCTCATCTGAAAAGCTTGCTTCATACCACATTCCAATTGTCGCAATCGAGCGAGAATCCATGCATATAAGCAGTGTCACCTCCGACAACTATATGGGTGCGCTTCAGGCCACATCTCTTTTAATACGTGACAAATGTGATATCCTCATCCATATCAATGTAGATGTGCCAAAGTATGTCCCGGCATACGACAGAATCCGTGCGTTTGAGGACACCTGTACCGAGCACAATATTCCCTATGAGCTCAGCCTGAACGTATCCGGTGATTCGTACAACGATTTATTTTCTCAGATGAAGGTGATTTTTAACAATATAGATGAGAAATATCCTGATAAAAAGAAAGGGGTATTCCTGGCAAACGACACATATGCCAACATGTTTTTGAACCTTGTCATACAAAAATACGGCTGCTTTCCGGACAGCTATGAGATAGTCGGCTTCGACAATTCACCAATTGCCAACGAAGCCATAATTCCAATCACCACCATCGGCCAGCAGATAGATGTAATCGCAAGAACCGCCATGGATTTACTCGTTAAGCAGATGGATAACCGCAAACAAAGAAAGCCTGAGCCAGATTTGGCGCCAACGCACAAAAAGATAGCGCCTGTGCTGATTCGCAGGGAGACAACCAGCTAGTACATCGTTTATGTGACATGTACCAGCCTAATTTTCTCCTGTTGCGTCCTGATATTCCCTGCTGCTCACACCACCCCATGAGTTTCTATCCGCTGAGAAAACCTCATTTGTGGTTTTATTTACAGCATAAAATCCCAGTAGCCTTGTATCTGAGCCACTAACCAACTGCTCATAAACAAACAAATCACACTGTCCATTTTCGGAAACTCTGTCATAAACTAACCTATTCTCATACGTATTTCCATCAGCCTCGCCGGTTTCGAAAACAGAATAAAAAGTACCTTTAGCTGTGGAACCGTTGCGAATAATACCGGCATCCCCGGCTGAGAGTATCCCTGCAGCTGACATGTAATCATATACGGCCATGCTTTCTGTATCCAGGCTTTCGTCAGCGTTCTCATTTCCTGCATTCTCATTTTCTGTATTTTCAGAAGCGTCATTGTATGACTGTGAATTATTCTCAGTGCTGTTTTCACTGTCATTTGCACCACTATCACCAGCATCATTTCCACTGTCTCCGGTGCTGTCATCATCGTTTATAAGTCCAAACTTTATTGTTTCCTTAAATGTCAAATTTCGTCTCAGGAAAGGTCCAACCTTGATGTTATAATATTCATCAGTACTATATCCATCCGAAGTACTCATGCAGATAAGACCATTCGCATATACCTTTTTCTCCGTATCCATGCCGATGAATGAAATTATCAGATTAATAACCATGGCAGCCATCAAACACAGCCACATGACTATGAGTATTACTTTTCTGAATAGCCTTACCCCTTCTGACTTTTTAGATACGCTGTCACTGAATAATATCCACCTGATTATCCAGTAAAGCGACAAGACCATACAGCCTGCGTATGTTATCAGAACAGACGACAGCTCGAACCAGTATCTATAGTGATATCCTCGAGACAGTAAGCCTCCTACTCCATAGAAAATTCCTGCATACAACACCAATATCGCAGTAATTACAATTGCTGTCGGCCACTTATGCTTTATCCTGGTGTCTGCGTAAATTGCCTGACACAAATCCATTTTTGCATTTTCTGATAAAAACAATGCACCAATCTGCATGTCCGTCATCTGCTTTTGATTCGCCGGCACAGCATAGCACTTATCCAGCCACTCCTGCCAGCCCGGCTTATCACATAGGAACAAAACTGCAGCATTGCAAAAATAATAATCTCTTAAATATGGCAGCTTCACACAATTGATATCAACCATTGCAAGAGCCTGTGCGGCCAGATCATAGTTTGACATAAGAAGCTGCTGCTTAGCCATCACTATCAACACAACTGACTGAAGCTGCCTATTATTCCTGTATCTGGTTCTGTACATAGCCAAATTGTAATCATGCCTGTCCTGAAGGCTCCAATTCTCTGTCCTTTTCGCTGATATATTAACAACAGCGATCAGCATCAACACCAGAAAAATAATACCTGCAAAAAAGAGCAATAAACATGATTTAATCATTCCTGAACTATAGTCATCCCTATGGAACATTCCAAACAACAAGCATAATGTCAAAACACTCCATACAACAGTCAATACTCTGTAAATCTGCACATATCTTTTCTGCCATAAGCCATTTTTGTATCCAATGGTATCAGGGGTGACAGTGTTTGAAAGCTCATAATAATTCATGCAATCCGCCTCTTTATCTCTGTAAATGAAATTGATTTATCCGTGGCTTAATTGTACCACGAATAAACCAATTTGTGTGAAATCTATTTTATCTGTATCTTCTTTCTCATGCGCATCTCCCACACATAGTAGGTCACAATAAGTAGTATTCCTGTTGTAAGCCAGGCTGCCGGATCTGCAAAGCACACACCGCCGTAACCAAATGGCTTTGACAGGGCAAGTATTGCAATCCATCTCGACACAAGCTCCATCGCACCGCTAAGCATAGGCACAAGACCCTTGTTAAGTCCCTGCAGACCGTTTCTGTATGCAAAAATCCATGCAAGAGGAAGCATGAAGACACTCGCGATTTTCAGATATTTCATAGCACAGTCAATGTCAGTTGCCGTAGGCGATGTGATAAACCAGCCTATCATGTACGGTCCGACAAAGCAGTTAATTGCTGCCGCTAAAACTGCGCAGCCTATACATATGAAAAAGCATGACTTCATACCCTTAAATATCCTGTCGTATCTGCCTGCACCGAGATTTTGTCCGCAGTAAGTCGCAGCGGCTGTTCCAAGTGTAGGCATGGTCTGTGTCGCGATATTGTTGACCTTGGATGCGGCGGTATACGCAGCTACCACCTGCGAACCGAACACATTGACCGCAGCCTGGAAAATCATCGTTCCGATAGCAGTGATTGAATAGTTGAGTGCCATCTGCAGACCGATTGAGAGCATTCGCCAGATTCCGCTCCAGTCCATGTAATAATCCTCACGGCTGGTGCGCAGCAAATCATACTTCTTAAACATCACGATAAATGACAAAACTGCAGCAATTCCCTGCGAGATAACTGTCGCATAAGCTGCTCCTGCCGTGCCTGCCTTCACCACCACGATAAAGAATATATCCAGCACAATATTTAATACAGATGAAAAAATCAAAAAGTACAGCGGAGTCTTGCTGTCTCCGATGCTTCGCAAAAGACCGGAAGCCACATTGTAGGACATGGTGCAGAAAATTCCCGCAAAAATGACCTTTATGTACGCATCAGCCATGACAAGTATATCATCAGGTGTATTGAGCCAGATAAGAAGCTGCCTCGACGCAAGCACTGTCGGAATCGTGAGCACCACTGAAACAATCACAGTAAGAATGATAGCTAAAGCCACATAATGCTTCAAAAGCTTCTCTTTTTTCGCGCCAAACGCATGGCTTGCCATAACTCCAAAGCCCTGTGCTATTCCATTTGCAAAGCCAAGCACCAGAAACATAATACAGCCTGTCGAGCCAACCGCCGCAAGCGCCTTTGCGCCCAGATACTGCCCCACGATAATCGTGTCCACCATATTATAGAACTGCTGAAACAGATTTCCCATCAGAACAGGAATCGAGAACAGCAGTATAATTTTCATTGGATTGCCTTTAGTCATATCTGTCTTCATGTGTAAATACCCTCCCCAAAAATTCAATTCATAATAACTTTTCCCAGCAGGTTCACCCCTGCAGAAAATCCATTAAAAAAATGTGTGAACAAGCTCTTTTTCAAAGCCTCGTTCACACATTATATACACATATTTTCCAGTATTCAAGTACTATTTTCAAAATTTATAACTTATTTTTTAACAGTACGTTTATTCTTTCTTCCTCACACGATAATTCACATATCTCTTTATCAGGTAGTACACGACACCCCATGTCGGTACTCCGATGAACAGCCCCACTACTCCAAATAATCCATTTCCAAGGAAGATTGCAAATACCACCCAGAAAGGTGAGAGTCCTGTGGACTCACCGAGTATCTTTGGTCCGATAATATTGCCGTCCACCTGCTGTAAGATAATGATAAACAGCAAAAATATCACACCCTTTGACGGGCTGTCCAGCATGATGAGTATGGTGCTTGGTATGGCTCCAATGTAAGGTCCAAAAACGGTATGACATTGGTCACTCCGACCATCACGCTCACGAGTGCTACATACGGCATGCGCAGTATCAGGCAGCACACGAAACAGATGGCTCCGATTATGAGTGAATCGATGATTTTACCACTGATAAAACCACCGAATATCTTGTCGCTCTCCTTTAAGATGCTTGAAAGCACCTGTATATGGCGTTCCGACAGAAATGCGCTCACGAGCTTTTTAGTTTTGGCGTTTGAAGGTATCCTTGCTAAGAAGGACATAGATGGCAACGATGAATGCAACAAGACAGTTTACCGCTGTGCCAAAGATTCCCATAATACCGTTTATCACAAAGGTAACCTGTCCGAGCATATTGTCCTTTACCCATTCAGTAAAATAGCTTATGCCGTTATTGTATAGCTCAGTGATTATTTCCTTTGCCCTGTCATTGTTTTTGGCAAGCTCCGTGATTTTTTTCACAAGGTCCTGTATCTGATCCGGTAAAAGACTGACCGCATTTGTGATATTGCTTACAAGCTGTGGCACCACCATCATTATGAGCACTACAATAATGGCTATTATTATGGCCAGACTTATAAGTATTGACAACCCTCTCATAGAAGGTCTCTTTCCACACTTCTTTTCTATGGCTTTGCCAAGCGAATTGCTTAGCTTTCTGTCATAAAACTCTACCATCGGATTTATGAGATACGCCAGCACAATCCCCATGATAATTGGCATGAGTATATTTATTATACGCATAATCTGTGCCATTATTGCATCAAATTTAAATAGCACAAACACTAGCAGGATTGCTCCTGCTAGTGCTAAAAACTGTGAAAAACCTTTGGCCCATGCGACCTTTATGGTGTGCTTCATCTTATTATTCACTTCCACGCGCGATTCCTCCTCGTTTATTGTATGTCCGGAATGTAACAAGCTGATTAACCGCTCCCAAATAATTCCTTCGTTGGTAACTATTGTGAGATTACAACAAACATTATATGGTCTTTAATCAATTCTAGCAACTACTCTCGCCCTCTGTGAGCTCAAATGGTATTATCTCATGACATGAGCCTTTATGCAAATCAATCATGCTAAAAAGAAGTTCCACGCTGCGTGCCGCCATATCCTTGTGCGGCTGCCTGATAGATACAATCTTGGGATTGTAGTACTCTGCAAGTGTCGAACCATCAAAGCCTGTGATAGATATATCTTCCGGCACCCTGAGTCCCTTGTCAAGTATTGCCCTTATGGCACCGATTGCCATGACATCGGAAATCGCATAGACTGCGGTGATTTCTATATTCTTTTCCAAAAGCTTTTTCATCGCACGATATGCGCTGTCATATGAGAATCGCGCTCTCTCATAGTAACGCTCATCAGGTGTGATGCCATGCTTTTTGAAGCTGTTCAGATATCCGTTGTGTCGCAGAATAGCTGTCTGTGAAAGCTCCAGATTGGCTCCAATCTCTGCTATCTTCGTATGACCATGCTCGATGAGATAGTCGACGATTGTTTCCCCGGCCTTCTCATCATCAATGGCAACAGATGACAGCTCCTCCATGCTCCAGTTTTCTGCCGATGTTGTCACGATAACACACGGCACCTTAAACGAAGATGTATCCTCCGAGAAATCCACCCTGCTACCTCCAAGAAAGATGATTCCAAGTGGCTTTCGTTCCCTGCATATGCGGTCAGTCACACTGCTTAGATTACTGTCCTCATCCAGATATGTGATGCTCAAAGAGTAGTCTGTTCTGTCTATTATCGACTGGATTTCCTCGACTATGTTTGCAAACAGCATATTCGAGGTACCCTTTACCAGCAGATAAATATTTCTGGAAATGGTCTGCTTGAGCCTCTTTGCATTGTTATTTGGCACAAAGTTGTGTGCCTCAACTATTTTCATTATGGTTTCTTTTGCTGCAGGAGAAACATCCTGCCTGTTATTTAAAACTCGGGATACAGTTGTTACTGAGTATCCCGATTCTTTTGCTATATCTACAATTGTCATTGTTTTCCCCGTCCGGACAGCGATACGTCCCTTTACATTATATCCATGTGATATAATTTATTTCACTCATTATATCCACAACTATAAAACCTGCTAATTTAGCTTAAGCCCCACATGTTTTCTTAACAAGTGTGGGGCTTAAATAACATAAACTATATCCTCTTGTAAGCTATATTAACCCTTTACAGCTCCTGCGAGCACACCCTCTATAATGTACTTCTGACATACAATATAGAAGATAACAATTGGCAGAATCGCAAGCACGAGCATGGCCATCATTGCACCCCAGTCAATCATACCGTGGCTCTGCTTTAAGTACTGAATAGCAATTGGTATGGTTTTGTACTGGTTGATGTTTAAAACCAGTGATGGAAGAAGGTAATCATTCCATACCCACATTGCCTCAAGTATCGCTACTGTTACCGCTGTAGGACGAAGTATTGGAAATACGACCCTGAAATACATCTGTAATGGTGTACAGCCATCAATCATAGCTGCCTCTTCGATCTCTAATGAGATACTCTTTACAAATCCTGTAAACATAAACACAGCAAGTCCTGCTCCAAAGCCAAGGTATACAATGATGATACCGAGTGGATTTGATAAATGAAGCATATTTGCAAATTTTTGATAATGTAAACATTACCATCTGGAATGGTACAATCATAGAGAAAAGGCAAAGTGTATACATAAGCTTTGTGCCCTTAGTCTTTACACGAACTATGTACCATGCACACATTGAGCAGCAGAGTACAATAAGTACTACTGAGCCGACTGTGATTAAAAATGATGTTCCGAAGCAGTCCCAGAAATGTGTCATTCTGAGACCATTCTTGTAGTTTAATGTGCTACAGAAAAGCCTTGACATACCATCCTTGAAGGCTTCAAAGCCCTCAGTGATAGATACTGTGCTGATTCCAAACGGATGCTTGAATATGTAGGCTTTTCTCTTAAATGAATTGAGTAACACCATAAAGATTGGTGAAATCCAAAGTACTGATAAAACAGTGAATAATAATGTGATTATCCAACCGTGCTTGGCCTGTCTTACGGCACTGACTTCCTGCGTCTTTTTTCTGTTTTGCCATTAGTCCTGTACCTCCTTGCTTGTAGTGATCTTATTCTGTGCAAGTGCGATAATTGCAACAAGTATAAAGAATATAACAGCCTTTGCCTGACCTACGCCCTGCCATCCTGTTGTTCCATACATGGTGTTGTAGATATTTAAGGCAAGCAGCTCTGACATCTTTCCCGGATTACCGCCTGTAAGAGCTAAGTTCTGGTCGAACAGCTTGAAGCCGTTTGTCAATGTCAGGAATGTACAGATTGTGATTGTCGGCATAAGCATTGGAAGAATAACGCTCTTTAAGAGCTGCCATCTGTTGGCTCCATCAATCTTTGCTGCCTCAATAAGCTCACCCGGTATATTCTGAATACCTGCGATGTAGATAATCATCATATATCCAATCTGCTGCCAGCATACTACTGCGATAAGTCCCCAGAATGCTGACCACTCTGAGCTTACGATTGTCTTTGAATAGTTCTGCAGGATAGAGTTAAAAATCATCAGCCATACATATGAAAGTACGATTCCACCGATCAGGTTTGGAAGGAAGAATACTGTACGGAAAAGATTTGTTCCTCTGATTCCTTTTGTAAGCGCCATTGCTATTGCAAAAGATACGATATTGATAATCAGTACCGAAACTACTGTAAATAGTGCTGTGTACCAGATTGAATGAATAAAGGTTGTATCCACAGTGCCGTTTACAACAAAAATCCTTGTGTAATTTTTAAATCCCACCCATTTCCAGTCTGTAACAGTGGAGAATTTACAAAATGAAAGGAAGATACCATATACGAACGGTACAATAAATCCTATTGTAAATGCTGCCATTGTCGGTAAAGCGAAGATCCAAAATTTTTTTCTAATCGACTTTTCCATAACAAATATACCTTTCTTAAAAAAATATGGGGTGAGTGACTGCCACTCACCCCACTTTTACTACTTTTTACTAACTTTTAGAGAATTTTACTGCTCGTTCTGAAGATCCCAGTAATAAGCCCATTTCTCTGAGAATGCCTTTGCAACGTCATCCCATGAACCATTACGCTCTGTGTACTCTGTGAGTGGAGCAAGGAAATCAGCTCTCCAGTCATCTACTGAAGGTGTTGCGTTGAATGACCATGCTACTGATGTCTTGCCTTCCTTTGCAAGCTCTGATGCTACATTAGCAAAAGCGTTCTTTGACTCATAGTCGCCTGTGAATGTATCGAATGGAGCTGAAAGACCCATTTTATTAACGATTGCGTCACGTCCGTCATCACTTGTGATTACCCAGTTGAGGAATTCAAGTGTTGCATCAATATCCTTCTGATCTGCCTTAGCATTTACTGTCCAGTGGTTCTCTGTACCAACTGCAAGTCCCTCGTTCTCGTCATCTACACCGAAGTAGATAGGCATCATTGAAAGGTCTGACTGCTTAACTGTGTATCCGTTCTCGTTGTCATCTGCGAAGTTAGCGTACTCCCAGTCACCATTCTGGTAGAATACAGCCTCTTCCATACCAAGCTCTGACTCAGCATTTAAGCTTCCTGAATCAAGTGTAGCCTTGTCTGCTGCTGATGTATTTGTGTACATATCCCAAACTCTCTTGAAGTTGTCCATGTACTTACCTGTAACTTCCTTCTGTCCTGCTGTGAGATCACATCCTGCATCCTTGAACTCATAGTAGAGTGCGAGGCCTGCGAGATGTCCTGTGAATCTCCAGTTAGATCCGCTGTCAAGTCCTGCTGAAGCAAATGCCTCTGTAAGATGTAAGTCACAAGCTTTGTTGATGTCATCTACATGCTCGTTGATATCAGTTGCAACCTTCTCTAATGTATCAAGATCCTTGATATCATCTACTGACTTGATAACTGCTCCTGAGTAGTTTTTGCAGTATTTCTCAAGCATTGCCTTGTTGTAGATGATTCCGTAGCACTCATAGCAGTTAGCTACTGATGCAATCTTGCCATTGTACTCAAGTGCAAGTGACTTATCTGTAAGGTGCTTGTAAATCTCGCTGTCCTTTAAGTCATATATGTATTTGTCATACTCTGCGCAGTCTGCTGTGCTTCCGATATTGAAGATTGTTGGAGCATCCTTCTTAGCAAGCTCAGACTTAAGTGTTGTCTTGTACTGTCCGTCAGCTGCTGTTACTACTGTAACCTTTACGCCTGTCTCATCTGTGTACTTCTCTGCAAGATCCTGCCATGCCTGATCTGTCTCCGGCTTGAAGTTTAACATGTAAACTGAGCCATCGCCTCCCTTTGCAGATGAGCCTTTCTCTGTTCCGTCTCCGCTTCCTGATCCACATCCGGCAAGCATTGTTGCTACCATTGAAGAAGCGAGTAATACTGTCACTAATTTCTTTTTCATTTTAAACCCTCCTAAAAGATTTAATATTAAAATTGTCTCTGCAAACATCTTTGGTTGTTTTCGGTAATGTTTGCGGTAACGTTTTCACAAGAATTATTATAGTACAGTTTCGTGTAGTTTCGCAAGAGGATTTTGTCTTTTCTGTATATATTAATAAAAGTGCCAGGTGTTTTTTGGCAATTTTTCACAAAAAATTGTAAAAAATAAGTATTCTCACACTGGTGTTTGGTCATTTTAGTTATTTTCGACTATCCGTTTTGTGCAAAAATACTTTTGTTATTTTTATTCATTTCATCTATCAGAGCCTGCTTTTGTGCGCGCTTGAGCTGTTTTATATGATACTCCCTGCTCATTGCCTCCTCTTTCGTGGCAAAGTGCTCGAAATAGACCAGCTCCACAGGTCTGCGTGTCTTTGTATATTTGGCACCTTTCCCGGAGTTATGCGCTTTTATGCGCTTTTTCAGGTCATTTGTCCAACCGGTGTAAAGTGTGCCGTCAGCACACCTTACAATATATGTATAATTTTCATCCATATCTGCTCTGTCGACCACTCTGCGCCTTCTCCAGATGATCTATCGCCCTGACCACGATATCAAAAATGTTATCGTAGTCATTCAGGCAATAAAGTATCATGGCAAGATAATAGTATCCAAAGCCCAAGAGCTTTGAATCAGCTGTCTTTTCTCCGTAATCTATCAGCTCATGGCAATATCTGATTGTGAGCTCGGCGTCCTTTCTGTAATTGTCAAGAATGCCATTTGTCCAGTTTTCACACTCTCATTGTATTCGTTAAACTCCACTTTTCACCTCTATATATCTCCGAAATAGTCCATAGGATTGACCGGTTTCCCATCCTGTTCCATAGCAAAATACACATTGGTGCCCTCAACAGTATAGTATCTGGTCACCTTTCCAACTGTTCCAAGTGTTTCTCCTGCCTCAAGCACGTCGCCTTCACTGCAGGTTAGATTTGCAAGCTGTCCGTAAGTAGCCGTATATCCGTCTCCTAAATCCTGCACTACTGTGCAGCCTGTCTCTGCGCTGTCATATATGTCTATAATCCTGCCCTCGGTAACTGAGCATACCGCATCTCCTTCGTTTGCACGTATTACCATGCCACGATTATACTGATACTGGTCTAGTGTCGGGAAATAAACCGTCTTGTCCATGGAAAACGGCAAAAGCACATCTCCCTTTACAGGCCAGTTTGTCACATTTTCAGGGACAAACTGCAGTTGTTTTTCCGTAGGCTGCTGATTTTCCTGCTGCCCTGCAGCTGATTCTTCCTGTCCCATTTTTGTCTCTGAGTCTACTTTTTCTGTAGTTTTCTGTGGTGTCTTTTTCTCTGTAGGCTCAACTATAGACGAAGTCTGTGAAATTTCTGTTGGTATCTCATCTTTCCCGGGTTTCTGTGTTGAATATACCGCTGCAAATCCTATGGCTCCAGCCACGAGACATGCCGCTGCTGCAATTTGTTGTTTTTTCATAGGACATTACCTCCATCATCTGAATTGTTCTGATGATAGTATGTCCTGTCTGCATGGATTTATTCATGCTTTTTCTATTTTGCGGCACCAATTATATTTGATAATTGCGCAAACTGTGCAAGGCTTAGAGCCTCACCACGCACATTTACAGGAACTCCGAGAGTCTCTATGCTCTGCTGTATCTGCTCCTTGGTCAGTCCCATACCACCGAAATTGTTGAGCCCATTGGCAAGAGTTTTCCTGCGCTGGTTGAAAGATGCCCTGATGATTTTGAACATCAGCTTTTCATCATCTACATCAACCACCGGCTTTTCGTATCGCTTGAGCGATATAACAGAACTTCCTACCTTTGGCTGTGGCATGAAACAGCTTGGCGGCACATTTACCACTATCTCAGGGTGCGAATAATACTGCACCGCAAGTGACAGAGCTCCGTAATCCTTCTTGCCGGGACCTGCCTGCATACGGTCTGCGACCTCCTTCTGCACCATAATTGTAATGCTGTCTATCGGCACATGACTCTCGAACAGCCCCATAATAATAGGTGTCGTTATGTAATATGGCAGGTTTGCAACAACCTTTATCGGCTTACCATTATTATATTCTTCTGCCAGAGCATTTATGTCTACCTTTAATATATCATCATTTATGACCTTTACATTATCATATTCGCTCAGAGTATCCTTAAGTATAGGTATCAGATTTGTATCTATCTCGACTGCTATTACCTGGCGCGCCGACTCACACAGATACTGTGTCATCGTACCTATTCCCGGGCCTATCTCAAGTATCATATCGTCCTTTGTGATGCCGGCCGAGTCTATGATTTCCTCCAAAATGCCTGTATCAATAAGGAAGTTCTGTCCGAATTTCTTTTGAAAATTGAAATTGTATTTCTGCAAAACCTCGATTGTGTTCTTAGGATTTCCCAAATATGCCATGATATGCACTCCTTGTGTCGTTTCATCTGATGTGACAGTCTAACTGCTGTCTTTATATTATGATATGAGGATCACTAAGCTATTCATCGAATTGCATGCAAGCATGCATCGATGATACCTTTTGACCCTTTAATCATATTATCACATGAAATGCCTTTATTTCAATTATATTTGTAAATTTTCGCGGTTTTCATACCTCAAGTTGTGGCTCAATTATTTACACGTGTGAACAGTTCAAATGCATTGGCACGTGTCGTGCGCTCTACCTCATCGGGCGTAGTGCCTTTGATTTCCGCTATCTTTGATATGACATATGGAATGTTTGACGAATCATTCCTTGTGCCTCGATGTGGCTCCGGAGCCATGTATGGACAGTCCGTCTCAAGAAGGATTCTATCAAGTGGAAGCTCTGACACTGTCTGTACCAGCTTCTTTGCATTCTTGAAAGTTACGACACCTCCAACTCCGATATAATACCCCAGCTTTACATACTCCAGTGCCATCTCCGGTGAATAGGAATAGCAGTGTATCACGCCGCGGATATTCTTTTTTGCTGCCTCTGTCATGATTTCCATGGTGTCCTGTGCTGCATCACGCGAGTGTATGATAACCGGCAGCGATGCTTCTGCTGCAAGCTCAAGCTGACGCTTAAACCAGTAGCGCTGGTTTTCCTGCACATTTGGCTCCTTATCCCAGTAATAGTCCAGTCCGATTTCCCCGACTGCAACAGTCCTTTCCCATGCAGTCTGTTCCCTAAGCCATGCAAAGGTTTCCTCGTTTAAATCAGCTATGTCGCTTGGATGCACTCCAACCGCCGCATATATAAAGTCATATTTCTTTGCGAGCTCCATTGTAGTCATGGTAGAACCAATAGAAGCCCCGACATTTATTATCGGGGCAACTCCTTTTTCATGGACGCGTTTTATTGTTTCATCACGGTCGTCCTTAAATCTGTTATCATCATAATGGGCATGTGTTTCAAATATCATTAATTACTGTGTCCTTCCTCCGCCCAAAGCTTATCGGCACAAGGCTTCCATGCCTGCGCATACTCCTTACACTTGTTGCACAGGTGCTCCGCACTCTCAGGTGACTGCAAATCAGTTGATTTTGCCCCTGTTTCCTTTACGAGCCGCTGTAAGATCTCAGGATTTTCAAGCATAGGACATGGTCTGTAGTGATTCTCATTAAATGGCTGGTTATCATGATATGCCATGAAAAGCGGCTGTTTCAAAATCTCAAGCATGCTGTGTGTACGGATGTTGGCTCCTGAGTAGTGGATAAATACACATGGCTCAGCATCACCGTTGGCATTGATATGGAAGTAGTTTCTTCCTCCTGCGATACAGCCTCCGACAAACTCGCCGTCATTCTGGAAATCCATAGTGAAAATTCCCTTGCCGCTTGTCATATTTCTGATCTCACGGACACGGTCCTTGATGTAAAGCCTCTGCTGTGGGTTTGGTAAAAGTTCCAGTGATGCATCGTTTCCGACAGGCATATAGTGGAAGTAAAGTGCATAGCGGCAGCCCTTTTCCACAATCATGTCGATAAACTCATCACTGGTAACTGTCTTATAGTTCTTTGAAGTGTAACATATTGATGTACCGAAAACAAGTCCGTTTTCCTTAAGCAAATCCATTGCATGCATAACCTTTGCAAATACACCGGTGCCTCGTCTTAGGTCGTTCACCTCTGAGAAGCCCTCAAGACTTATTGCAAGGTACAGATTTCCGATACGCTTTAAGTCTGCGCAGAAGGCCTCATCCACGAGTGTGCCGTTTGTGAATGCCAGAAATGCACAGTCACTGTGCTTCTCACAGAGCTTAACAAGGTCTGCTTTTCTGACGAGAGGCTCACCGCCTGTGAACATATACAGGTATACACCAAGCTCCTTGCCCTGTGTTACCACCTTATCCATCTCATCAAAGGTTAAGTTCAGCTTGTGGCCATACTCTGCCGCCCAGCAGCCTGTGCAGTGCAGATTGCAGGCGCTTGTCGGATCCATAAGGATGAGCCATGGCACATTGCAGCCATACTTTTCACGATTTTTACGGATAGTCTTGGTACCGTAAACAAATGCCTCAAAGCCCAGATTGAGTGCGATTGTTTTTAATACATGAGGATCTATCTCATTGATAAGACGATGCATGTACTTGTTGAGCGTGCAGTCCTTATCACAGATCATCTTGCGCGCACTGTCATAGTTTAAATCAATCTTCTCATCTCCCATGAATTTCTGCCACATGTCGATGAGCTTTACAACCTCTGTCTCTGGGTCCTTGCAAAGTCCTTTTACAATGTTATCACATATTTTTGATGCAGCAAGTCTCGCTGCCTGATGTCCTAAATTTCCCACTTTGTATTCCTCCTTATTGTTTCAACGGTATTTCTGACGACAAATAAATTTAATATTCCGTCAAGACTCAAATTCAGTCCTATTAATCTCACTATCATGCCTGCGGTCTCAAATGGTGTCGCGAAAAGCAGTATGCCCACAAATGTAACTGCAAATGACATCACAAGTATGAGCCACCAGTTCTCGATGCCAAAGCGTTTTGCTTCCACTGCAGTCTGTATCTTGAACGCTCCATCTACCAACATAAAAATGCCTATTGCTGTGGACAATATCTCTATAATATACTCAGTTTTTTTAATAATTATGATTCCAAGCACTATTGAAACTATCCCAAGCGCCAGGTCAAACTGAAACGCAAGCTGAAATAAATCCTTTGCAAAATATCCGGACAGCTTTGTCACGCCATATATTATGAGAAACACTCCATATAACATGCACATTGTCTTTAGTCCAAGCTGTGGCATGAACAACAAAGCTGCCCCCAATGCAATCAGGCATATTGTCATGACGGTATATGCATTTTTTACATGTACCAATGTATGCATAAAGTATCTTCCTCCTTTTTGTCTGCTATTTTTAATCCTGCAACAGCCAATTTAAAACGGACAAAAAAATAAGAGTGTCTGAAATTCAGACACTCTATCAAATCTTGTTCGAATTATTTTGTCATCCAATATCCGCCTGCCTACAGGCAGCACTCAATCATATCATAAATTGTGGCATCGAAAGAGTCACCTATTCTCTTAACAATATCTCTGTTGTATTGGCTTTTTTGACAGTCCAACGCCATTTGCCGTAATGTTCTCAGGCAAACGGCTCATCATACTGCCTCTCTCAATCCACTTAATTGTACTGCCCACGATTCCGTTGCTGTAAAACGCCGTGATAAAAGCAATGTCACTATCATCCAGGCTGTAGCCCTCTGCCTTTTCCAACACAAAGCGGCGCACCACCTGCGTAACCACGGCATCCAGATATGTCCTTAATACCCTGCCGTTTTCCGATGCATAAATGTGCATTATCGCCTCGCGGTTATTAAGAATAAGGGCAGCGACTCTGGCATATGCATCATGAAATGTCACGCCTTCCTTTGCCTCATCCATCACAAGCCTGACCTCGTCCTCAAATATGGCCTCAAGCACATCATATATGTCCTTGAAATAATAGTAAAATGTATTTCTGTTTATCTCACACTGCTCGCATATATCCTTGACTGTAATCCTGTCAAGCGGTTTGTTTTTCAGTATATGTAAAAAAGTCTTCATTATGGCTTTTCTGGTAAATGTTGCCATGTGTATATCTCCTGCTATGCTGTGCCTGCTGTGCTGCTGTTCACATTAAGGTATGAACAATAACATCGTGTCTCCCTCACTCAGCGTGCGCGTATTATACATAAACCATACTCTCAACCGCCATTATATTAGATTGTTATATTTTTGTCAAACTATGTTTCCGTGTAACTTCAAAGTAAATTCAAAGACCAACACCAAAAGAAAGAAACATATCCATTAAAATCCAAAGTCCGCATAATCCTGCGGCAGAAATCTATGGTAAATAATATGGCAGCCCTCGTCATGGAAGCAATAGTAGTATGTGTCATCCGGCTCATTTAAGAAGCGGATGTAACAGTCAAACTCGCCGTTTTGCATTTCCTTTTTCTCGATGTCGTCCGAGTATTTGTAAAACAGCTCAGTTATCTGCTCCATGGTGCAGCCATGCGTGCCGACAAGTGCAATCAGCTCACTGATGAACTCATTGTCAGCTGTGTTTTCATGCACATACTCACTGCCCTCAGGTGGTATCTCTATGCAGAAACGCTCATTTTTTGCGGTGACCTTTATCTCACCTATGGTGTCAGTAAGCTGTTTGGGCAGGTTGTTTGGAGCAAGGATTTCAAGCATCTGCTGTTCTGAAATCATGCCGGTTGCAATTTTATTATCAGCCCCTGCACACTCAAAGAAATGTCTGAGCGTGGAAAGAGGATAATACAGTCTGACTATTTCCTTCCTGTAGCCAAGCTTCGCCTGCTGCTCTTTTACTATATCAATAAGACTCTTCGCCAGACGAGCGTAACCGGTGGAGCTATAATCGCCGCTGTAATTATTGCTATAATTGCCTTTATAATCGCCACTATAATTCACTTTGTCATCAAAATCACTTGTTTTCGTCATACCGATAGCTTCTCTTCCTCCCGGCTTTTAAGGCTTTTCTATGGCATGCTCACCTTATCGAGTATTCCTGTCAGGTGTGCTATTGCCACGCCATAGTTTGTCATCGGCACATGCTGAGTGCGTGCCCTGTCTATCCTTGATAATACATATTTTCTGTTAAACATGCATGCGCCACACTGAATAACGAGGTCGTACTGCGAAAGATTATCAGGGAAGTCTGTACCGCTTGTAATATCCACGGTAAGCTCCTCACCGACACGCTTTCGAAGCAGGTTCGGAAGCTTCACCCTGCCTATATCCTCCGCAAGAGGCGCATGTGTACAGCACTCTGCGATAAGCACTCTTGAGGATGGCTTTAAGGCATCAATTGCCCTTGCGCTCTCCACATAGTATGGCAGATCACCCTTGTATGCTGCAAAAAGCACTGAAAATGATGTGAGCATACTCTCCGCCGGTTTGTGCTCGTACACATAGCCAAACACCTGTGAATCTGTCACGATAAGCTTTGGCGCGTGAGATAATGCTGCAAGTGCATCTGTCATTTTGTCAGTTGTCGTGCTCATCACAAGGCATTTTCTATCGAGCAATTCCCTGAGTGTCTGCACCTGTGGCAATATGAGTCTGCCCTTTGGCGCCTGGATATCCTGTGGCATGACAAGAAGCACCAGGTCTGTCTCACAAACAAGGTCTCCCAGGATAAATTCCTGTCCGAAATCCTCAGGCAAAAGGCGTGTGAGTGCAGAGATAACGGCATCCATTCCCTTGCCCTTTAATGCGCTGACTGCTACAACCTCAAAGCTATTATCTGCATTTTTGCCCATCACAGCACTGTTTTCCTCATAAACCCAGCACTTTTGCGGCCTCTATTGCAGCATTGTCAAGCTTTCCCCTGCTCTTTTCCTGTGCCTCTGCGGAAAGCAAAATCTCGTCTATCTTGTTTAAGGCAAATACAACCGGAGTATGTTTTTTTGCAAATAACAGGCTCCACTCTGCCTCATCCTTAAAAGCTTTTTTAAACGGTACCCCTGCCTTTTTTGCAGCAATGACCTCTGCAATATCAAGCACTACAACGGCTATGTCTGTCTTCTCTGCTGCCAGATGGGTCTTTTCCACACGTCTTTCACCAAGCTCACTGTCATCATCAAAGCCCGCCGTATCAATAATCACGCATGGTCCGAGCGGATGAATCTCCATCGGCTTATACACAGGGTCGGTTGTCGTACCTGCCACGTCAGCTACAATGGAAACCTCCTGCTTTGTAACCGCATTTATCAGAGATGACTTACCACTGTTTGTCTTTCCGTATATACCTATATGAAGTCTGTTGGCAGAAGGCGTCTCATTCAAATTTCCCATATTTCCTCCTTTAGAAACGGAAATCACGCTTTCCGTCTGCAATATCATGTATATGCTCATAGCAGGTCTGCTTAACCTTTGGATTGGTAATCTTTTCTATTTCCCTGTCGATTAGCTTCATTCCAAGCTCTCTTGTCTGCGGGCTTGCATAGTCCTCGAGATACTCCTTAAGTGTCATGAGTGCGTTCGGATGACAGCAATTAAGTATCTGCATGCTCTTGCACAGTGCCATAAAACGGTCTCCCGTTCTACCCTCCCTGTAGCAGGCTGTACAGAAGGACGGAATATAGTCCATCTTCATAAGCCAGTTTACCACCTCGTCAAGTGTTCTCTGGTCGCTGACATCAAACTGCTCCGATGTTGCCTCTGCATTTTTCTCAGCCTCCGGGTCTGCATAGCCTCCAACACTTGTCTTTGATGCGCCGCTGATCTGTGAAACACCGAGCGGCAGAACCTTTTCACGGACAGCCTGGCTCTCACGGGTTGAGATTATCATTCCTGTGTATGGCACTGAAATACGGATAAGTGCACATATTTTGGCGAAGGTATCATCACTGATGCCATTGTCAAATACATCCGGGTCTATATCATCTGCGTGCTTTATACGCGGCACACTGATGGTGTGAGGACCTACACCGTGCACTGCCTCAAGGTGCTCTGCATGCATCAAAAGTCCTGCAAACTCGTACTTGTATTTGTCCAGTCCGAAAAGTACACCAAGTCCCACATCGTCAATGCCGCCCTCCATAGCACGGTCCATGGCCTCTGTGTGATATGCATAGTCATGCTTTGGTCCTGTCGGATGAAGCTGCTCATAGCTCTCCTTGTGATATGTCTCCTGGAAGAGTATGTAGGTTCCGATTCCTGCCTCCTTGAGCTTTCTGTAATTCTCCACTGTAGTGGCAGCGATATTTACATTTACACGGCGGATAGCTCCGTTTTTGTGCTTGATGCTGTAGATTGTGTTGATACACTCGAGAATATACTCAATCGGATTGTTTACAGGGTCCTCTCCTGCCTCGATTGCAAGACGCTTGTGTCCCATATCCTGAAGGGCTGTGACCTCCTTTACTATCTCCTCCTGAGTGAGCTTCTTTCTCGCAATATGCTTATTTTTCATGTGATATGGACAGTAAACACAGCCGTTCACACAGTAGTTTGACAGATAAAGCGGTGCAAAAAGCACGATTCTGTTTCCGTAGAAATCCTTCTTTATCTGCTGTGCAAGCTTGTAAACCTCGTCAAGCTTCTCCGGAATCTCACAAGCTAAAAGCACTGATGCCTCTCTGTGTGTGAGTCCTTTTTTTAGCTTTGCTTTCTCGATAATTGCATCGATAAGCCCTATATTATTTTTGTTTGCCTCTGCGTATTCGAGAGTCTCTTTGATTTCCTCGTCTGAAATAAATTCTTCAGCCTTTAATGATTTTACGTTGTACATTTTTATCTCCTTCTATTGTAATCACATATCTGCGTAGTCCCCGCGCGACACCACCACCTGATAGCCGATGCTTTTCATCCGATTTTCCATGCAGAAGCGGCACTCTGCAGCCTCATCTCCGGTGCAGATTTTATTGTCGTAGAGCTTGTATTTGTCACGGACATTGACCGGTGAGAGGTTTGGCATCACGACATTGGCACCCGACTGTATGCCCTTTTCCCTGCCGAGCGGATGGATTGTGCCAAGCGCTGTTGTGGCAGGCAGCAGCACTTTTGGATGTATGAGCCTGATGATTGAAAGCAGGCGAAGCGTCTCATCCATCGTGCCTGACTTCTCGTTTGCAAAAGGTGTATCCTTCTGCGATATGAACGGACCGATTCCAACCATGTGAGGCTCAAGCTCCTTTATAAACTGCAAATCCTCGTACAAGGTCTCCACTGTCTGTCCCGGCGAGCCGACCATGAAGCCGCAGCCCACCTGATATCCTATCTCTTTCAAATCCCAAAGGCACTGCTTTCTGTTTGCAAGTGACATCTCTGCCGGATGAAGCCTACTGTAATGCTTTTCATCCGCAGTCTCATGGCGCAGCAGATATCTGTCTGCCCCTGCATCAAAATAGCTCTGATAGCTCTCCTTTGACTTTTCTCCGATAGAGAGTGTAACTGCGCAGTCCGGATACTTTGCCTTAATCCCGGACACTATCTCACAGATGCGCTCATCCGTGTAGTACGGATCTTCACCTCCCTGCAGCACAAAGGTACGAAAACCAAGCTCATAGCCGCTCTCGCAGCATGCCATAATCTGCTCCGTACTCAGGCGGTAGCGGTCCGCGTGAGTATTGCTGTGCCTTATGCCGCAGTAGAGACAGTCGTTTTTGCAGTAGTTGGTAAACTCTATCAGCCCTCGTATAAAAACCTGATTGCCATAGGTCTCGTGTGCTTTCTCAGATGCCCTCTTTCTAAGGTAATCAACTGCCTGCATATCATCCGTCTCAAGCAGCATATGCAGCTGCTCGATGGTGATATTCCAGCAGGCCGTAATTTCATCTATAATTTTTATTATTGCTGTATTTTCGGTCATGCTTTCTCCTGTAGTCTGGTCTGCTTTATTTATTAGAGTAAACTGTCTTCACTCCTATGCCATCCAGCCTGCCAATCCTGCCGGACAGAGCACTGATAATATCCTGTGGTGCGTCAATCGCCACACTGATGATATTCACATTCTTTTTCTCGTATGGGATACCCATGCGCCCAACAATAAAGCTGCCGTACTCATGCAGCAGATGATTAAGCTGCTCAACCGAATCCGGGTTTTCAACTATAATGCCGATCAGGGCTATTCTTGTTTCCATGCGTTACTCCTTATAATATTTAATATGCGGTTATTGTACCTCTTTGTATTTAATGAGAACAAAGCCCCAACATTAATTGAAAATTCGCCTCTTTCGAGGCTTCTCCGCAGCTTGACGCTGCTACAATTTTCAATTTATGTTGGGATGTCCAATAACCACATACGCCCTTGCATGCGAGCATGCAGATGCGCATGCGGTTATTGTACCTCTTTGTTCACTAACAAAGGGTGCACTTCGCCGGAAGTACACCCTAAATCTTAAAATGTTCTTCCTCCTCATACGTGAAGCAACTATCCTCTGCTCACAGTATTTGGTGTCAGTGACTCTGAATTATGACATCAGAGCCTTCAATGTCTGCAGGCTTGAAGAAAGAGAGCTGTTATCAGCATGTCTCGCTTCTTGCGTGCTATCTAATATCTAATCCGATTGTATCATGTCTAAATCATTTCAACAATATTATATCTGCTTGTTTCCCGAAATATACACTATTTTGGGACAAAAAAAGAACAGCCATCGTTCTGCTGTCCTTTAGGAGAAGGTATTTTACTATGGGGATAGTAAAAATATATAATGTATTGGGGGGTTTTTACGTTAATTATAGTATCACGTGTCATGAAAAATGTCTATTATCGTGATGCACAAACTTGCATAAATTCTCGATTATTTTTTATGCAATATGTATATCATTGATTTAAGATAATCATTTGGTTACAATTACAGCCCATTAAGAATTTCAATATTTTTGAAAAGAAATCTACTTAAAAGTTGACTTTTTTAACCTAAAGGAAGAAAATAGAAACATAAATTGGAAGGAAAGGAGCGGACTCTCATGAAGAAAATATTGGTTTTACCACTGTTGCTTTGTCTTATATTCTGCTCCTTTCTAAGTCTCGACAAAAATCTGGACGAATTTGATCCTGACCGCACAGCATACGGTTCATACGATCACAGGGTTGTCTGGGGCTCTTATGCCTCTTCTGATAAGGCCGCGCTTCCACAGCAGGAAGTCTTGGACTCACGCGCAGTGCTTTATTCAGAGTCAGATATGTCGGCACTCATGGATTGCCAGTATATAGAAGAAATACCTTCTTTTCCTGCAGTCATATGCCGCATCCGTACCTCTTCGCTTGGTTTTTTAGGCAGGCTTACATCCAATTTAAGCTGGCTGGGTGCGTTACTCCAGTTAATACATATTATTTTATTCGCATATGCCGCTATCGTGGTCATGCGCATATGTCTCACAAACACGAGCCGGCGCTTTATTATCCGTTTTATCCACGACAAGGATGGGCATAAACTAATTTCCTTCGCTGATTATTTCAAAACTCGCGCATATGCGGAGGAAATATAACTTAGATACATTAAATAAACATTTTCTCCGCGTCATGCTGATAAAGTAAAAACGGAGGATTTAAAATGCTTGAAACAATAATAATTGTCGTGTGTGCTGCCGTTTGTATCGGCGCTGCAGCCTATGCCTGGTGGATGGAAAACGGTCCTGAGAAGGACGACAGTGATGCAGCCGGAAAGAACAGCCAAGGCCATGCTTATACCAAATACGACAGCAATATCAAGGATGATATTGTCTTTCACAAAGCACACAAATAATGATAACATTTATCAACATTAGTAACTATAAACCTAAATAAATTATCTCACCCAATTCGTCATGCATCATCTTTAACCCGGATGATTTATGGCAGAACAAAACGAGCCGCAATCCTGTTGGTATCAGGATTGCGGCTCGTTTTTATATTTCTGTATCTTCACCTCTGCAAAACGATGTGCTAAATATTAAGCATATCGCTGAGCTCCTTAAGTGCTCCGTCTGTCTCATGTGCAAGAACCTTCTTTGCAAGCAGCTTTCCAAGCTGAACACCTTCCTGGTCGAAGCTGTTTACATTCCATAAGAAGCCCTGGAACATGATCTTGTTCTCAAAGTGTGCAAGGAGTGCGCCAAGAGATGCAGGATTTACCTGGTCTCCGATGATAATGCTTGAAGGACGTCCACCCTCGAAGTTCTTGTTCTTGTTGTCGTCTGCCTTACCACATGCAAATGCAACAATCTGAGCTGCTACGTTTGCACAGAGCTTCTGCTGGCTTGTGCTGTCCTGGATGACTACATCTGTGTCAAGCTGATTGTTCTTGAAACCGATGAACTGGAGTGGCACAATATCTGTTCCCTGATGAAGGAGCTGATAGAATGAGTGCTGTCCGTTTGTTCCAGGCTCACCAAAGATAACCGGTCCTGTCACATAATCTACAGGCTCACCGAAACGGTTAACCGACTTGCCGTTTGACTCCATATCAGCCTGCTGTAAATGTGCAGGGAAACGGCTGAGTGCCTGTGAGTATGGAAGCACTGCTGTGCTAGGATATCCGAGTACGTTTCTCTCGTAAACACCGATGAGTGCGTCGAGCATCTCAGGATTCTCCATGATATCTGCATTCTTTGAAAGCTTATCCTCTGCTGCTGCTCCGTCGAGGAACTGTGCAAATACCTCCGGACCGAATGCAAGTGAGAGAACTGCTCCACCAACTGCTGATGTTGATGAGTAACGTCCTCCGATGTAATCGTCCATGAAGAAGGCTGCAAGGTAATCATCGCTCTTTGCAAGTGGTGATGTCTCGCTTGTTACAGCAATCATGTGCTTAGAAGCATCAAGTCCTGCGTTCTTTAATGCATCCTTTACGAATGACTCATTGGTAAGAGTCTCAAGTGTTGTACCTGATTTAGATACTAATATAAAAATAGAGTGAGCTACGTCAACTGATGCCAGCACACTTGCCGCATCATCAGGATCAACATTGCTGATGAATTTGGCTTCCATCTTGAATGTATTGTTTTTCTTTGCCCAGTTCTCAAGTGCTAAGTACATAGCACGAGGTCCTAAATCGCTTCCGCCGATTCCTATCTGAACAACTGTTGTAAACTTCTCTCCTGCTGCGTTTGTAATCTCGCCTGAGTGAACCTTGTTTGCGAACTCAGCGATTCTCTCCTGCTGCTCTACGTAGAATTTACGCTTGTCAACTCCGTCTGCCACTACAGCATCTCCGAGCTGTCCACGAGTGAGCTGGTGAAGAACGAGACGGTTCTCACCTGTATTGATAACAGCACCATTGTAAAGTGCCTCAAATTTCTCTGTAAGCTGAGCCTCCTTTGCAAGATTTGCAAGTGCCTCAAGCACATCTGCGTCAACCTGCTTTGCAGCAAAGTTGTAAGTGAATCCCTCTGCCATTGGGATGTTGTACTCCTTGACACGCTTAGCGCCATTGTCTCCTGACATGGCCTCTTTTATGTCAACACGTCCCACTTTAGAAAGCTCCTTGAAGGATTCCAGGGTATCCAAGTTGTTCCAGGTAATCATTGCGATTTCCTCCTTATCATTTAATCTTATTTTCACCAATCGCTTAAATTATACTATCAATCATTTTTAAGTTCAAGAGTTGAGAAACTTTATAAGTAAGTTTTTCAATAAAATTTGTATTTTGTTTTGTTTGTGTGCGAATATGCACTTTTTGTGCGAAATCGGTAACTATTCAGATCCATTGATGATTTTTTGTCCAATAATATCTGCCCATGCACTCATCACAATACCTTAGAGCCATTGGCAGTGAGCTTGAAGGTAGCTCCGAGTATCCCGGCGGCACCGCGGCACATCATCATGCGCCCTAAGAAAATGTCAAAATACTCATACATCGAGCAGATGCTTGTATCAATCTGAAGATTGAGCGCAATGACCTTTTTATCTATATTAATCTTGAGCGCCGCATCCGTAACAGCGTAATTTACCCTGTCGTGAATGTCAAAATTTTCCTTTGCCTTTTCCCTGACACGGTTTCTTCGCACATCCGTCTTGTCTGCAATGATAAGAGCTGCAGAGACCGGATCCGTTGCTCCTCCTGTGGACTCATCGTGATGACCTATCGCAGAGACAACCGTAATCCTGTCCTTCATGCTCATATCAGTCTTTTTGAGAATCTCGTTCGCTAAAATCGCTCCGTACTCAGCATGATGCTTTCTGTTGACCACATTTCCAATATCATGCATAAAGCCCGCTATCTTTACAAGCTCAATATCCTCTTCACTGTATCCGAATTTTTTTAAAATATATGCGGCACGCTTTGCAACCATCGTGCAGTGTACCGCCGAATGATCTGTGTAGCCCAGCACTCCGAGGTTTTCATCTCCCTTTCGCAAGCATTCACATATTTCTTTGTTCTTTTTTATTCGTCGTATGTCAAAATATTTATTCCGCTTCCTTTCTTTTCTTATTAGTAGCTATTCAGATTCCCCACACACATTCGCAAAACCGCGCGATGCATCAGCTTTCTGATGTACTATATGCGTCTAAGCTCAGCCAGACAAATGCACACAAAGCCAAGCATTCCTGTGATACCGCCTGCCGTGAAAGCGATATTGAGCACTGCCTTTAAAGCCATCACTCCACAGAGCTTAGCAAGTGCAAATGCCACCGCAAAGCCAAGCACAAACGATACTGCTGTACCAAGAAGTAATATTATGTATCTGTATTTTGTTATCATTTCTTCGTCAAACATTATTTTCCTCCATTAAATCGGCTATCAGAAATTATTCAATATCATTTTTATTACCTTTTATTACATGATATGAGGGTCAAAAGATATTTTGCCCCTCATTTATGATTAATCAGATTACTACATGCTACGCATGCATCGATGATACCTTTTGACCCTTTAATCATATCATTCTAATGAAAATATACTGTCTGCGTTATGTAAAATTTGTTGGAAATTGTTGTAATGCAGTTACTACATATCAGTAACGTAATGCGGTTTTATTAAAAATCAGTTGACTTTGCCGGTGCAAGGTACTATACTCATGTTTGTAAAATTATTGGTATCTCCCTTTTAATTTTACATATTTACATAGTTTAATAACGGATTTTTGAGAGTGAACAGAGTTCATGAAGGGGTACACCACCGCGGGTGTATTACTTTGTGAACTCTTTTTTAATGTATTGCTTCGGGGTAATCCCCGTTTTTCCACATCTCAATCCGGAAAGGAGACGCACAATGGTAAAAATCAACGGTAAAGAAGCTGCAGATGTATGCGGCATGACTGTTTCGCAGTATCTTTCAGCTAACAATTACAACCCTAAGCACATCGTTGTGGAGCTGAATGAAGAGATTCTTCCAAAGACTGAGTATGACAGCACTGCTATCGCCGACGGCGATGTGGTAGAGATTTTAAGCTTTATGGGCGGGGGCTGATTAAAAACAAACACTTTTTACACCATCAATAAAAATATAAGGAGTTAATCATGAGTAAAAATATAGATTTAGCAAAAAGACAAATTAGTTTTAGGAGGTCACGAGTTTACCTCACGTTTCATTCTCGGTTCTGGAAAGTTTTCACTCGACCTTGTAAAGGCCTGCATTGAGAAGGCTGATGCACAGATTATCACACTGGCTCTGCGCCGTGCAAACGATGGAGGACTGGCAAACATCCTCGACTATATTCCGGACAATGTCACACTGCTTCCAAACACATCAGGCGCCAGAAATGCCGATGAGGCTGTAAGAATCGCACGTTTATCCCGCGAGCTGGGCTGTGGAGATTTCGTAAAAATTGAAATCATGCGCGACAGTAAATATCTGCTTCCGGACAACTTTGAGACAATAAAGGCTACAGAGATTCTCGCAAAGGAGGGCTTTGTCGTAATGCCTTACATGTATCCTGACCTCAACGTGGCAAGGGACCTTGCAAACGCCGGCGCTGCCTGCATCATGCCTCTCGGTGCACCAATCGGCTCAAACAAAGGCATCTGCACAAAGGAATTTATCCAGATTCTGATTGACGAAATCGACCTGCCTATTATCGTGGATGCAGGCATAGGCCGTCCTTCACAGGCATGCGAGGCTATGGAAATGGGTGCTGCCGCAGTCATGGCAAACACCGCTGTTGCAACAGCCGGTGATGTTGAGATAATGGCAGAGGCATTTAAAAAGGCTATCGAGGCCGGAAGAATGGCTTATCTGTCAGGACTCGGACGCACTCTGACCAAAGGCGCCAGCGCATCATCTCCTCTGACAGGATATCTGCGCGACTAATCATAAATGACACTTAGCTTTTGAAGGGAACACATAATGACTAACGATACAAATATAACAAATGACAAAGATATCAATGCAAATATCGCCCACGATGACCACTTCAACGACAGCATTGTAAACGAAGTAATCCTCGAGGACATGAAGAAAAACAGAATAGACCATATGAAATATCTGCCTGATATGGAGGTTCTTGACTCCGATATCATGGACAGGGTTGTTGCCGAAATGGATGCCTACGACTACGACCAATACACCGCAGCCGATGTACGCGCAGCACTCTCCCACGAATACCGCACATTGGAAGATTTCAAGGCTCTGCTCTCGCCTGCTGCACAGCCATTTATTGAGGAAATCGCACAGGCTGCACAGCTTGAGACCAGAAAGCACTTCGGCAACAGCGTGTGCATGTTTACACCGCTTTACATATCAAACTACTGCGAAAACTACTGTATCTACTGTGGTTTCAACTGTCACAATAAAATCAACCGCGCAAAGCTGAATGCCTCAGAAATAGAGAAGGAAATGGCTGCAATCGCCAAAACCGGTCTTCAGGAGATCCTGATTCTCACCGGTGAGAGCAAGAAAATGTCAGACGTCGAATACATTGGAGAGGCATGCAAAATTGCCCGCAAATATTTCAAGGTTATAGGTCTTGAGGTTTATCCTATGAACTCTGACGAGTACGCATACCTGCACGAGTGCGGTGCTGACTATGTGACCGTTTTCCAGGAGACCTACAACTCTGACAAATACGAGACTCTCCACCTTGCCGGACACAAGAGAATTTTCCCTTACCGTGTAAATGCACAGGAGCGTGCTCTTAAGGGTGGTATGAGAGGTGTCGGCTTTGCCGCACTTTTATGTGCCGAGAAAGGACAGACGATAGGAATCATCGGGGGAACAGGTTCAGGAAAATCGTCTCTTGTGAATCTGATTCCGAGATTTTATGATGCAACAGACGGTACAGTGAAGATCAATGGACGTGATATCAAAGAATATCAGACAGAGAACCTAAGAGAACATATCGGTGTCGTTCTTCAGAAAGCAGTGCTTTTCAAAGGGAGTATTGCGGACAATCTCCGCTGGGGAAAGGAAGATGCAACAGAGCAGGAAATGTATGAAGCATTGGACATTTCTCAGGCAAGAGAATTTGTTGATACGAAACAAGGCGGATTAGAATTTCAGATTGAACAGGGAGGAAGAAACCTTTCCGGAGGTCAGAAACAGAGAATGACGATTGCACGCGCACTGGTTCGGAAACCGGAGATCCTGATTCTCGATGACAGTGCATCAGCGCTGGATTTTGCTACAGATGCGGCACTTCGCAAGTCAATCAAAGAGATGAAAAACCAGCCGACCGTATTTATCGTATCTCAGAGAGCAGCATCTATTCAGTATGCAGACCAGATCATTGTGTTGGATGATGGTGCAATGGCAGGAATCGGAACACATGAAGAACTGCTGAAGGATTGTCCGGTCTATCAGGAAATCTATTATTCACAATTTCCAAAGGAGGCGGTAGTCAATGGCTGATAAAATAAAGATAAATAGTGATAAGAAACAGAAAAGTCAGGCAGCAACATTGAAAAAGGTAATCCGCCGACTTGGAAGATACAGAATTTTTCTCGTATTTTCAATTC